>Ga0105244_10003581_pt1 | contig 11040 bp, 14 predicted proteins | sample KBSM44metaG_FD_80423 | JGI IMG/M metagenome (GOLD analysis project Ga0105244, IMG submission 80423) | Miscanthus rhizosphere microbial communities from Kellogg Biological Station, Michigan, USA - KBS M4-4 metaG | ecosystem: Host-associated > Plants > Roots > Rhizosphere > Soil | place...
ATGACCTGCCTTCCGAAACCACTCAGGAAGCATTGACCGATCTGATCGATCGACTGAACGACGACCCGGCAATCGACGGCGTTCTGCTTCAACTTCCTCTGCCTGAGCACCTGGACGCGTCCAAGCTGTTGGAGCGCATCCGTCCCGACAAGGACGTCGACGGTTTCCATCCTTATAACGTCGGTCGCCTGGCCCAGCGCATTCCGCTGCTGCGCCCCTGCACCCCGAAAGGCATCATGACCCTGCTGGAAAGCACCGGTGTCGATCTTTACGGTATGGACGCAGTGGTCGTCGGCGCTTCCAACATCGTCGGTCGCCCGATGGCCATGGAACTGCTGTTGGCCGGCTGCACCGTGACCGTGACCCACCGCTTCACCAAGGACCTGGCCGGCCACGTCGGCCGCGCCGATCTGGTGGTGGTGGCCGCCGGCAAGCCGGGCCTGGTCAAGGGCGAGTGGATCAAGGAAGGCGCGATCGTGATCGACGTCGGCATCAACCGTCAGGACGACGGCAAACTGGTCGGTGACGTCGTGTACGAAACCGCCCTGCCTCGCGCTGGCTGGATAACTCCGGTCCCGGGCGGCGTCGGCCCGATGACCCGTGCCTGCCTGCTGGAAAACACCCTCTACGCAGCAGAAACCCTGCACGCCTGAGTCGCGTTTTCCGCACTCCGAGAACCCCGCCCAGTGCGGGGTTTTTCATATCCTCGAATAAACCTTTACCGTTCGCCGGAAACCCCTATTTTTACAGGGCTTTTCACGACTTTTTCATGCCCTTCAAACAACCATCGACAGATCTTCAGCCATACTCCTAGAATGCGTCGTTTTACGACACAGTCCGTTACAAAAAACGGCATATCCAACCTTCATGAGTTCGCCCGCGTGAATATTCGTCTGTCCATCCTGAGCCTGGTTTTTGCATTTTCAGGCACGCTCCTCACGCCAACGGTCAACGCCGCCGAAACCACCGCTGCTCCCCGAGACGCTTCACAGTTGAAGATTGCCTCCGGCAGCGCTCTGCTGATGGATCTGCAGACCAACAAAGTCATCTACTCCAGCAATCCGGACGTGATCGTACCGATCGCTTCCGTCAGCAAGTTGATGACCGGTCTGGTCGTGGTTGAAGCCCACCAGAACATGGACGAATGGATTGACGTCGACATCAGCCACACCCCGGAAATGAAAGGCGTGTTTTCCCGGGTCAAACTGCGCAGCGAACTGCCGCGCCGCGAGATGCTGCTGATCGCCCTGATGTCCTCGGAAAACCGCGCCGCCGCGAGCCTCGCCCATCACTATCCGGGCGGTTATGCAGCCTTCATCGCAGCGATGAACGCCAAGGCCAAGGCGCTGGGCATGACCAGCACCCACTTTGTGGAACCGACCGGCCTGTCGGAGCGCAACGTTTCCACCGCCCGCGACCTGAGCAAATTGCTGATGGCTGCGCAAAAGCATCCGATCCTGACCGAACTCACCACCACCAAGGAAAAGACCGTCTCGTTCCGCAAACCCAATTACACCCTGGGTTTCCGCAACACCGACCACCTGGTGAACAAGGCCGACTGGGACATCAAGATCACCAAGACCGGCTTCACCAATCCCGCCGGCCACTGCCTGGTGCTCGTGACGCGAATGAGCAATCGCCCGGTTGCGTTGGTGATTCTCGATGCATTCGGCAAATACACCCACTTCGCCGATGCCAGCCGTATCCGCAGCTGGATGGAAACCGGCCGGAGCACCAACGTTCCGGCGGTGGCCCAGCAGTACAAGGCCGAGAAGAACCTCAAGGGTCGCCAGAGCGGCGTGGTCGAAGCCTCCAAGTAACCCGCGACACAAGAAAAAGCCCCGAACATTCGGGGCTTTTTTTCGTCTGCCGGTTCAGTCGTTGGGCAGCGGCATCTGATCATCATCGGGAATGCCGTCACCAGCACAGGGGTCGGGGCGATGCTCCGGGGTCACTACCGCAGGACGCGCCAGCGGATCACGCAGGGGACTGTCCGGATCGAGCACCGGATCCACGTCAGGCTCCGGCGTGGTCGGCACACTGTCCGGTTTATGGTCGTCAAAGCTCGAATCCGTACTCATACGCACCTCTCATTCGGGTAATCACCCGAATAATCGGGCGTTACCTTTAAGAGCGCAGCCCCGCTCCCGGGTGCCCGGCAGGGGACGAACGGACTCTCACTGCGCTTCCAATGCCTTGCGCGCTTGCGCGGCTTCACGCTCCTGGCCGGCCTGCGCCAGTTCGTCGGCGGCTTTCAACCAGCGCTGCCGATCGACGGACGCCGGGATCTGGGTCGGTTTCTGAATCAATACCGCCCAGCCCCCCGACTTCTCGAGCGCTGATTCAAAAGCACTGAAACTCATCAGTTCACGACGGTTCATCCCGGCGCGCAGCAGAACCTTCTGCTTCTTGCGGTCATAGCCGGAAAGGATCGCGTAACGCGGCTCTGCCCAGAACGCCCATCCTTCACTGAAACGCACCATCACCGGATACCCCGCCGCCACCTGGGTCAGCAGCGCCGGCAAGCGGGCATCTACCGGGTATACGACCATGCCGTATTCGCGGGCAAGGTTCTGCATGTTCTGCTGAAGCTTGTCCTCGGCACCCGGCAGGTGCAGAGGTTTTTCCAACAGCCCGGGGGTGATCACGATGCCTTGCTGCGACAGCAGACTGGCCAGCACCTGTGGCCCGCTCTGATTGGCTTCGCCCCTATAGAAGGTGCCGCTGAGCTCGACCCGTTCCGGCAGACGCTGGACTTCCGGCGCCACACTGCCTGCACACCCCACCAACGCTGTCACGCAACCGGCCACCAGCAGGGCCGCGCGAATCCGGGAAAATAGCTGCACCATCGTCACTCTCTTGATCAGTTACCGGTCATCGTGTTCCGGCGTGGTCGAGGATCATAGGACGGCGCAACGCTGCGGTATAGCCCAAAGAGGCAGATGCATCGATTGCATAGAGCGAAGTGATTGGTCACCACCGACCTTTGGTCAATAGGCTGAAACACGCCAGCGACTAGACTGTCACTCGATAGACAGCAAAAGAGTGAGCGCCCGACGCAGGGCAAAGAGGAGGCACCGATGAGCCTGACCATGACCATTGTGATGTTGATTGCCGGCTGGCTGGCCGTAGCCGCCGCCATGCTGTGGGGTGTGCTGCGTATTTCCCGCCGCCATCACCACCCTGTGCAGCCTGCACCGACCAGGAAGATCGAAAAACACAACGCCCGTCACGCCACTGCGCACTGACTTCTTTCAATCGATTCAAACAAAAAAGGCCGCGCGACTCTTGCCAGTCACGCGGCCTTCGATTTTTCAGCGGTTACGCCTGGGCAGCCAGCTTCTTCTGCTTCGCCCGACGGGACATCATGTTCAACACCTCAATCGCGGCCGAGAACGCCATGGCGGCATACACATAACCTTTCGGCACGTGGGCACCGAAGCCTTCGGCGATCAGCGTCATGCCGATCATGATCAGGAAGCCCAGGGCCAGCATCACCACCGACGGGTTATCGTTGATGAACTTCGCCAGCGGGTCAGCCGCAAACAGCATCACCAGTACCGAAACCACCACCGCGATCACCATGATCGGCAAGTGTTCGGTCATGCCGACGGCGGTAATGATGCTGTCGATCGAGAACACCATGTCCAGCATCAGGATCTGCCCGATGGCGGCGGCAAAACCCAGGGTCACTGTCGAGGTCGCCGACTTCGGATCGTCAGGCACCGGGTCCATGCTGTGATGGATCTCGGTCGTCGCTTTCCACACCAGGAACAGGCCACCGGCGATCAGGATCATGTCCTTCCAGGAGAACGCCTGACCAAGGATCTCGATGACAGGCTCGGTCAACTGCACGATGAACGCGATGGTGCTCAACAGGGCCAGACGCATGATCAGCGCCATGCCGATACCCAGACGGCGGGCTTTCTGACGGTACTGCTCGGGCAGCTTGTTGGTCAGGATCGAGATGAAGATCAGGTTATCGATGCCGAGCACGATTTCCATCACCACCAGTGTGGCCAAAGCAATCCAGGCCGTCGGGCTGGAAGCGAGTTCTAACAGGTATTCCATGGGTCAGTCCTGACTCTTGTAAGACGATTTAGATGGTCTTGGAGGAAGATTCGGATTTGTCCGCATCTTTTTCCGGCGCTTCTTTTTTCTCGATCAGACCGCCAGTGGCCTCACTGAGCGCCTGCTCGGCGGCTTTGTGCGTATCGTCGATCGCCTGCTTGGCGCTTTCGGCGGCCTTGCCCATCAGTTGCTGGGCGCTTTTTTCCGCCTGGTCGCAACCCGCCATAAGCAGTAAAGACGTAAACATCAGTGCAGGGATCGTGTATTTCATGAGGTTTCCTTCGTATGAACAGACAGGGTCACAGACCGCCCGTCGATGGCTGGGCATTCTAGGGAGACAAACACTTCAGGAAAATTCGTATTTTTAGCGGCTATACTTCGATTTATACGAACTGTATCTGGCGGACCCAACCCCATGCTCAATTACCGACAACTGCATTACTTCTGGGTGGTGGCCAAGACCGGCAGCATCGTGCGCGCGTGCGAGCAACTGAACCTGACGCCACAGACCATCAGCGGGCAGATTTCCCTGCTCGAACAGACCTATGGCATCGAGTTGTTTCAACGGGTCGGCCGGCAACTCGAACTCACAGAAGCCGGACGCCAGGCCCTGCCCTACGCCGAGCAGATGTTTCAGCTCGGCGGCGAGCTGGAACTGATGCTGCGCGCCCAGCCCAATGAGCAACAGATCCTGTTCCGCGTGGGAGTGGCGGACGTGGTGCCCAAATCCATCGTCTATCGACTGATCGCGCCGACCATGGAGTTGAGCGAACCGCTGCGAATCACCTGCCGCGAAGACAAACTCGAGCGATTACTGGCGGATCTGGCGATCCAGCGCCTGGACCTGGTGATCTCCGACAGCCCGATGCCCTCGCATCTGGACATCAAGGGTTACAGCCAGAAGCTCGGCGAATGCGGGATCAGCTTCTTCGCCACCGTCGAACTGGCGGCGCAATACGGTCAGGATTTCCCGCGCAGCCTGCACGGTGCACCGCTGTTGATCCCCGGCGCAGAAACCGTGGTGCGCAGCCGTTTACAGCGCTGGTTCGCGGAGCAGCAGATTCAGCCGAGGATTGTCGGGGAGTTCGATGACAGCGCCTTGATGCAGGCGTTCGGCCAATCCGGCAGCGGGATTTTCATTGGCCCGAGCGTGATTGCCGATGAGGTGAAACGCCAGTATGGCGTCGAGTTGATCGGCCAGACCGATGCGGTGAGCGAGTCGTTCTACGCGATCTCGGTGGAGCGCAAGGTCAAGCACCCCGGCATCAAAGCGATTACCGAAGGTGCCCGACGCGAGCTGTTTACAGCCTTTTAAGCCGGCGCACAGACGTCACGCGGCTTGAGCACCATCAGCACCATGGCGAGGAAAATCGACAGCAGAATGAACCCGGCGGCGGCGAAACCCACGAAGCCCAGACCGGCGCTGTCGATCACCCGACCGCCAATGATCGCGCCCAGACCAATCCCGAGATTAGCCCCGGCGATGTTCAGCGACGCGGCGAAGGCCGGCGCTTCCGGTGCGGCTTTCATCAAGCGCACATGACTGACCAGAAACAGCGCTGCCTGAGTCACGCCCCAGATGCCCATCGCCGCCGCCAGACCCAGCGACGAATTGATGTTCGGCACCAATGCCACCATCCCGGGAATCATGAACGCGCAGAACATCACCGACGCCATCAGCGGATGACGATCCACCGCGCGACCACCCAGCGAGTTGCCGATCAGACCGACCGCGCCAAAGCCCATCAGGCACCAGCCGACCACGGTGCCATTGAAGCCGGCCAGACGCTCAAGAATGTCCGCCAGATAGGTGTAGGCAGTGAACATGCCGCTGAACACCAGGATCGACAGCAGCACATGGCCGAGCATCAGCGGGCTGCGCAGGATCTTGAACTGCGAAGCGAAACTGACCTGATGCTGGTGCAGGCTGGTTTTCGGCAAGTAGACAAACAGCAACAAGGCCTTGGCGAACGCGATCACCGCCAGAATGGCGAACGCACTGCGCCAGCCGAATGCATCGGAAATCAGCGTGCCGACGGGGATGCCGAACACCGTGGCGCAGACGATCCCGAAGCCGATCTTGGCGATGGCGCGACCAGCGAAGTCCGGGCCGACGATGTCTACCGCCGTTTCACTGGCCAGGGCCCAGAATACCGGCAGCCCCAACGCCGGAATCAACCGGGCAATCGCCATGACCCAGATGTTCGGCGCCAGTGCTGCCACGGTGTTGGCCAGGCCGAACATGATCAGGATGGTGATAAACAGTTTGCGCCGTTCGAAACGGGCGAAATATGCCGTCAAGAACGGGCCGAACATCGCCACGGTGAAAGCGAATAGCGTCACCAGCAGCCCGGCTTGCGGGATGGTGACGGCCAGGTCGCGGGCAATTGCCGGCAACAGGCCGACGATGACGAACTCTGTGGTCAGCACCGTAAACCCGGCGGCGGACAACAGAAGGATGGGCAACAGCATGAGGAACTCCAGCAAAACGACGACACCAGCGCTGACCCGAAGGCCCGCCGGCAGAACTTGAAAATAAGGATGCGCAATCTTAACAGAGTGTTTCCCGGGTGACTTGCACAAACCTGTCTATGTGGCCGAACGTTTCGGTGGCAGATCGTCACAGGCCTGAAGGACAAGGCCTACGCTGTGATAAAGTCCGCGCCCTGCAAAACGTACACCCTGTTCAGCCACCCGTTTAACGGTGTGACTGTCGCGCCAGCCCTTTCGGTTCGTGTCTGTGGCCTGCCCCCGATTCAACGCCCGGATCACGCGACCTTGCACCCTATAAAAAAACCAGAGATGCCGTCATGACCGTTTCATCCCCTTCTCTATTGCAACGCCTTAAAAGCCTCAGCCTGGTCACGCAGATCCTGATTGGCCTGATTGCCGGCATCGCCCTGGCACTGTTCGCGCCGGAGGCCGCCAAGGGCACCGCATTCATCGGCAAGGTGTTCGTCTCGGCGCTGAAAGCCGTGGCCCCGATCCTGGTGTTCGTGCTGGTCATGGCGTCGATCGCCAACCACAAGCACGGCCAGGAAACCCATATCCGGCCGATTCTGTTCCTCTATCTGCTGGGCACCTTCGCCGCCGCCGTAGTCGCGGTGATCGCCAGCACGATGTTCCCGTCGCATCTGGTGCTGTCCACCGACAACATTGCCGTGACCGCCCCGGGCGGCATCGGCGAAGTGCTGCAAAGCCTGCTGCTGAGCGTGGTCGATAACCCGGTAAGCGCACTGATGAACGCCAACTTCATCGGCATTCTGGCCTGGGCCATCGGCATGGGCGTGGCCATCCGCCACGCCGGCGACACCACCCGCGAAGTCGTCAGTGACCTGTCCAACGGCGTGACCCTGATCGTGCGCGTGGTGATCCGCTTCGCACCGCTGGGGATTTTCGGCCTGGTGGCCTCGACCCTGGCCACCTCCGGTTTCGGCGCGCTGGTCGGTTACGCGCACCTGCTGGCGGTATTGCTGGGCTGCATGCTGTTCGTGGCGCTGGTGATGAACCCGCTGATCGTGTTCTGGAAGCTGCGCCGCAACCCGTACCCGCTGACGCTCCAGTGCCTGCGTGAAAGCGGCATCACCGCGTTCTTCACCCGCAGCTCGGCAGCGAACATTCCGGTCAACCTGGAGCTGAGCAAGCGTCTGGGCCTGCACGAAGACACCTATTCGGTCTCGATTCCGCTGGGCGCGACCATCAACATGGCCGGCGCGTCGATCACCATCACCGTGCTGACCCTCGCCGCCGTGCACACCTTGGGCATCGCCGTGGACATCCCGACCGCGATCCTGCTCAGCGTTGTTGCTGCGATCTGCGCTTGTGGCGCGTCCGGTGTAGCTGGCGGTTCGCTGTTGCTGATCCCGCTGGCGTGCAGCCTGTTCGGCATTCCGAGCGAGATTGCCATGCAAGTGGTTGCAGTCGGTTTCATCATCGGCGTGCTGCAGGACTCGGCCGAGACGGCGCTGAACTCCTCCACCGACGTACTGTTCACCGCCGCCGCGTGCCTGGGCGAAGAACAGAAAACCCAGCGTCCGGCGTAAAAATCCAGCGCAACAAAAAGCCCGCCAAGGCGCAAACCTTGGCGGGCTTTTTCATGCGCCGGGCTTAGTACGCGCCCATGTAATCGCGCTTGCCCACTTCCACACCGTTGTGGCGCAGCAGGTCGTAAGCGGTGGTGACGTGGAAGAAGAACTGCGGCAGGCCGTAGCTCAGCAGGTAAGCCTGGCCACTGAAGCGCTTCTCTTTCGGCGTGCCCGGACGGGTCACGATCTCGATACCTTCCTTGCCGTTGATTTGCTCAGGCTTGAACTCGCCGATGAAGGCCAGGACCTTGGCGATCAGCGCTTGCAGCTCGGCGAAGGTGGTTTCTGTGTCGTCGTATTTCGGGATTTCGACTTCAGCCAGACGCGAGGAAACGCCTTTGGCGAAGTCCACCGCGATCTGCACCTGGCGCACCAGCGGGAACATGTCCGGGTACAGGCGGGCCTGCAGGAAGGCGTTCGGGTCGATGTTTTTCTCGGTGGCGTGGGTTTCAGCCTTTTTCAGCACATCGCTCAGGGCGTTGAGCATTTGTTGGAAAACCGGAACGGATGCGGCGTACAAGGAAATGGTCATGGCAGTCTCACGTGGTGGCTGGGTGAATCGTGGGGCGATTATAGCCATGCTCGCATGGCGGCGCGGCTTGTCTTTTATCCAGCAAGGATTAGGCTAGGCGCCTTCGACTGCAGAGGGAACGCGCGATGACCACAGAATTTGAAACCCGCTCCGACGAACCACGGCTCAACGCCACGGAAATCCGCATTCTGGGTTCGCTGATCGAGAAACAGGCCACCAGCCCGGAAACCTATCCGCTGACCCTCAACGCGCTGGTCCTGGCCTGCAATCAGAAGACCAGCCGGGAACCGGTGATGAACCTGACCCAGGGCCAGGTCGGCCAGAGCCTGCGCGCCCTCGAAGGTCGCGGCTTTGCCAAACTGGTGATGGGCAGTCGCGCCGACCGCTGGGAGCACAAGGTCGACAAGGCGCTGGAACTGGTGCCGGCGCAATTGATCCTGACCGGTTTGATGTTTCTTCGCGGCCCGCAGACCGTCAACGAGCTGCTGACCCGCAGCGGTCGCATGCATGAGTTCGAAGACGCCGAACAAGTGGTGCATCAGCTGGAACGCCTGATCGCTCGCGATCTGGCGGTGTTGATTCCACGCCAGGCCGGCCAGCGCGAGGATCGCTACACCCACGCACTGGGCGATCCGGCGGACATCGAGGCGATTATCGCGGCGCGGCAGAACCCGAGTGATCGCGGGGCTGCCAGCGGTGTGTCAGTGGAGCGCATCGAAGAGCTGGAAGCGCGCATTGCGGCACTGGAGGAGCGTCTGGCCCGCCTCGAGGAATAAGCACACCGGGGACGGCGTTATTCGCCGTCCCAGTAATCCACCCCGTCCGCCTGCCGCGCCACCGCCACGAAGCCCGAGGCATTGCCTTCGGCATCGATATTAAAGTTGTCCATCACTGCGTATTTGTTCGAATCCGGGTACTCGCAGATTTCCGGTTGTTGCTGGGTGCTGACCGCCAGATAGCGCAGCTCCTGCGAGCTGGTATTGATGATCTGGTGCGCCGCTTCCGGGCCGCCCGGCGGGCAGGCGATCACGTCGCCGGCGCGGATCGGGAAACGTTCGGCACCGAGGCGCACTTCGCCTTCCCCGGCCACCACGTAAAACATTTCCTCATTGACCCGATGACTGTGAAACGGACTGCCACGCATGCCCGGCGGCAGCGCATACAGGCGATAACCGAGCTTCTGCGCGCCCAATTGCTGGCCGACCCGGGCGAATCGTTGCTGATAACGCCCGGCGGTTTCGCCTTCGGGAGCCAAGGCTTCGGGCAGCGGTTCGAGTTCGACGTCATTCAGGTTGAGAATGGGCGGATGCATGCAAACCTCGGCTTTTTGTGATGGGCAAGTCTGTGCTTGCTGATCCGGCAGTATAGGCAAACTGTTCGGATCAAAAACCATGTCGCGGCCTTCGCGAGCAAGCCCGCTCCCACAGGGGGGAAATGCATTTCAATGTGGGAGCGGGCTTGCTCGCGAAAAGGCCCGGTCAGGCACCGCACGACCCAAGCTCTTTAGCCGCGGGCAAACGCCACCGCCGCATCGAACTGCTCCACCGTCGGCCGCACACCGGTGTACAGCACAAACTGCTCCAGCGCCTGGATCGCGATCACTTCCAGCCCGGTGATCACTTTTTTACCTTCGGCACGCCCACGCACGATCAGCGGGGTTTCCGAGGGGATCGCCACCACATCGAACACAGTGTCGGCAGACTTGATCACATCCACGTCAAAAGAAAGCTGTCCCGCTTCCGGGCCGCCGTCCATGCCGACCGGGGTCACGTTGATCAGCATCTGCGGGCGCTCGTCGCCCAATTCCACCTGCCAGCGATAGCCCAGGGAGTCCGCCAGTGCGCGCCCGGCGCGCTCGTTGCGGGCCACGATCAAACCGTTTTTGTAACCACCATCGCGCAAGGCACTGGCCACAGCCTTGGCCATGCCACCGCTGCCACGCAGGGCGAAAGTCGAGTCCTTCGGCACCGCGTGGGTTTCCAGCAACTGGGCAATCGCAATGTAATCGGTGTTGTGGCCTTGAGATGGCCGTTGGTGTTGACGATGGTGTTGATCGACTGGATCGCTGCCGCCGAGGCATCCAGCTCATCGACCAGCGCAATGCTCGCTTCCTTGAACGGCATCGACACCCCGCAACCGCGAATCCCCAGCGCCCGAATCCCGCCGACAGCCCCCGGCAGATCCTGGCTGCTGAAGGCCTTGTAATAAAAATTCAGGCCCAATTGCTCGTACAAATGGTTATGAAAACGCAGACCGAAATTCCCGGGACGCCCAGACAGGGACATGCACAATTGGGTGTCTTTGTTGGGGTTCATCTGCATGGGAGGCTCCTTCGAATGCACTTTCGGATGG
>Ga0105244_10003582_pt1 | contig 11038 bp, 10 predicted proteins | sample KBSM44metaG_FD_80423 | JGI IMG/M metagenome (GOLD analysis project Ga0105244, IMG submission 80423) | Miscanthus rhizosphere microbial communities from Kellogg Biological Station, Michigan, USA - KBS M4-4 metaG | ecosystem: Host-associated > Plants > Roots > Rhizosphere > Soil | place...
AGCAGCCGGTACCCACCAGGTTCTGGGTGTTGTAGCACATCTGCACGATGCCCACGCCCAGTTGCTTGAACACGTCCACGTAGGCGATCTGGTCTTCGAACGCGTGGGCGTTCTGGAAGCCGAAGAGGATGCCGGTCTTGCCCAGCTCTTTAGCCTTGCGGATGTCGGCGGTGGTGCGCACCGGCATGACCAGGTCACCGTTGTCGCGGATCAGCTTCTGGCTGGCGGCGATCTGGTCGACAGTGGCCTTGAAGCCTTCCCAGACCGACACCGTGCAGTTGGCCGCAGTCAGCCCGCCTTTGCGCATGTCCTCGAACAGTTCGCGATTCCATTTGGCAATGATCAGACCGTCGATGACGATGCTGTCGGCGTGAAGTTCTGCTGGGCTCATCAGGCTGTCCCCTTTTATTGACTGGGTTCTTGAGTGGTCCGCGCCTGAAGCATGTGCCGGCGCTTTGGGGCCAGCATATGCCTGCGGCCCGAGGCGCCCCGATGCAAAAACGACAGGGGGTTTGCCGAAAGCGTCAATGCGCGACAACAGGCGCTCTGCGGCGCTGTCTGGCGATGAGAGACAGTCTCGATAACGACATGTTCGAGGCTTTCATGAACATTTCGTCAGGGAGCTACCACGTCGCCTTCGGCTGAGCGAGAATCCCTGCGATTCGTCAGCCTGTTGAGGAGAAAAGGATGAAATCAATGGCATGGCTGGTACTGCTGGCCGTCGTTTCGGGCGCCCAGGCCGGTGAGGAAGAGAGCACCCCCTGCGACAACGTCGAGACCGACCAGCAGAGCTACGCGTGTGCGGCGTTCAACAAGCAGACCGCCGAGCGTGAGCTGAGGTCGGCTTACGATGACCTGACCCAGCGCATTCGCGACCAGTATGCCGACGAAGCCGACCAGGCCACCGCCTTGGTCGGGCGCATGGCGGCGGCAGAAACGCTGTGGGCACAGCTGCGCGATGCCGATTGCAAGGTCGAGACCTATGCCGAAAAGCCTGGCAGCAAAGCGTTCGAGGCAGCGTGGAATACCTGCGTGGCGCAGCGCAGTGATGACCGGTCGGAGTATTTGCAGTCCATTGGCCAGCAGTAAACCTGCACCGGCCTCATCGCGGGGCAAGCCCGCTCCCACAGGATCTACGCGTCCCTTGGGACCATACCTATCCGTGGCAGCGGGCTTGCCCCGCGAAAAGGCTGGTATGACAACCCTTAAACCACCCGGGCCAACCGATCCTCCCGCGGGCAGCGCTGGTACCGCGCGCGGTAACAGCGGGTAAAGTACGACGCCGACTCGAACCCGCACGCCACCCCCACCTCCAGCACGCTCATGTCGGTCTGGCGCAACAGCTGCCGCGCCTTGTCCAGCCGCAAGCGCAGGTAAAAGCCACTGGGCGTGTCATCCAGGTGCAGGCGAAACAGCCGCTCCAACTGGCGCCGCGTCACCTGCACGGTATCGGCCAGCAGTTGGGTATTGAGCGGCTGCTCGGTGTTGCGCTCCATCTCGCCGATCACCTTCACCAGCTTCTTGTTGCTGATGCCATAACGGCTGGCGATCTGCATGCGCTGGTGGTCCTGTCGCGGGCGGATACGCCCGAGCACGAACTGCTCCGACACCTGCACCGCCAACTCACTGCCGTGTGCCTGCCCAATCAGGTCGAGCATCAGGTCGATCGAGGCAGTGCCGCCGGCACAGGTGATACGCCGCCGGTCGATCTCGAACAGCTCCTGGGTCGCCTGCAGGCTCGGGTAGCGCTCCTTGAAGGCTTCCAGCGCCTCCCAGTGCACCGTGGCCCGGTGGCCGTCGAGCAGGCCGGCCTCGGCCAGCACCACCGCACCGGTATCGATACCGCCGAGGATGACCCCCTCGTGATCCAGACGGCGTAGCGCCTGCTGCAGTGGCGGGCCGAAGCAGGCCAACGGCTCGAAACCGGCGACGATCAGCACAATGGCGCCCGCCTCACCAGCGCCCAGCGCCGCGTCGGCGTTCACCGACATCCCATTGCTGGCCTGCACCGCCCCACCGTCCAGGCTGAGCACGCACCAGCGATACAACGGGCCGCGAAAGCGGTTGGCCACGCGCAGCGGCTCCAGGGCACTGATGAAGCCCATCGCCGAGAACCCCGGCAGCAGCAGGAAGTGAATGGTATCCGCCATCGAATGCTCCACAAGAGAGGTGGTCGCCAGGGTGCAAGTGTTGGTCGCCAGGGTGCGATTTTCCACCCCGCCAGCGGCGTAGTTTAAGCAAACGGTCCGCAGAGGCCGCCCACCATAACAATATGCACTGCCGATGGAGAGCCACCATGCACAGCTTGATCCGCCGCAGCCTGTTGACCCTTGCCGTGAGCAGCATCGCCTCTACCCCGCTTTTTGCCGCCGAGCCCGCCGCCTGCCAGAACGTGCGCCTGGGCGTGGTCAACTGGACCGACGTCATCGCCACCAGCGCCATGGCCCAGGTGCTGCTCGACGGCCTGGGTTACCAGACCAAGCAGACCAGCGCTTCGCAGCAGATCATCTTTGCCGGTATCCGCGACAAACGCCTGGATATGTTCCTGGGTTACTGGAACCCGATCATGACCCAGACCATCACCCCGTTCATCGACGCCAAGCAGGTGAAGGTGCTCGACAAGCCGAGCCTGGAAGATGCCCGGGCAACCCTGGCAGTGCCCAAATACCTGGCCGACAAGGGTTTGAAGACCTTCGCCGACATCCACAAGTACGAAAAGGAGCTGGGTGGAAAAATCTACGGCATTGAGCCGGGCTCGGGCGCCAATACCCAGATCAAGGCGATGATCGCCAAGAACCAGTTCGGCCTGGGCAAGTTCCAGCTGGTCGAGTCCAGCGAAGCCGGCATGCTCGCTGCGGTCGACCGCGCCGTGCGGCGCAAGGAGGCGGTGGTGTTTTTCGGCTGGGCGCCGCACCCGATGAACGTGAATATCGACATGGCCTACCTGGGTGAGAGCCAAGGCGCCCTCGGCCCTGACGAAGGCCGGGCCACGGTGTGGACGGTGACCGCGCCGGACTACGCCGAGCGCTGCCCCAACGCCCACCGCCTGCTGGCCAACCTGACGTTCAGCGCCGAGGACGAGAGCCGCATGATGCAACCGCTGCTCGACCACAAGGATGCACTGGCGTCGGCCCGCCAGTGGCTCAAGGACCACCCTGAAGACAAGGCCCGCTGGCTTGAGGGTGTGACCACCTTCGACGGCAAGCCGGCGGCGGACAACCTCAAGCTTACTGCCAACTGACAGGCCCATTCGCGGGGCAAGCCCGCTCCCACAGGATGTCCACTGAATCAGGGCCGCGCGCATCCTGTGGGAGCGGGCTTGCCCCGCGAAAAAGCCAACACCGATCTCATAAGGAACCGCCATGAACCACGACGTCATCATCACCTGCGCCCTCACCGGCGCCGGCGACACCGCCTCGAAAAGCCACTTGGTCCCGGTCACCCCCAAGCAGATCGCCGAGTCCGCCGTAGAAGCCGCAAAAGCCGGCGCCACCGTGGTCCACTGCCACGTCCGCGACCCGCAAACCGGTCGCTTCAGCCGCGACGTGAACCTCTACCGCGAAGTCATGGAACGCATCCGCGAAGCCGACGTGGACATCATCGTCAACCTCACCGCCGGCATGGGCGGCGACCTGGAAATCGGCTCGGGCGAATCGCCCATGGAATTTGGCCCTGGCACCGATCTGATCGGCCCGCTGGAACGCCTGGCCCATGTCGAAGCCCTGCTGCCGGAAATCTGCACGCTCGACTGCGGCACGCTCAACTTCGGCGATGGCAATTCCATTTATGTTTCCACCCCTGCGCAGCTGCGCGCTGGGGCCAAGCGCATTACCGAACTGGGGGTGAAGGCCGAACTGGAAATCTTCGACACCGGCCACCTGTGGTTCGCCAAGCAGATGATCAAGGAAGGTCTGCTCGAAGACCCGTTGTTCCAGCTGTGCCTGGGCATCCCGTGGGGTGCACCGGCAGACACCACGACCATGAAGGCCATGGTCGACAACCTGCCCGCCAACGTCACTTGGGCCGGCTTCGGCATCGGCCGCATGCAGATGCCGATGGCGGCCCAGGCCGTGCTGCTCGGCGGCAACGTGCGCGTTGGGCTGGAAGACAACCTGTACCTGGACCGCGGCGTACTGGCCAGCAACGGCCAACTGGTCGAGCGCGCGGTGGAGATCATCTCCCGCCTCGGTGCCCGTGTCCTGACCCCGGCCGAGGGCCGGGCAAAAATGAACCTCGAACGCCGCTGACCCCCTCTGGAGACCGATATGCCATTCATCACCAAGATCAACACCTTCGCCGCCCTGGGCAGTGGCGTGATCGGCAGCGGCTGGGTTGCCCGCGCGCTCGCCCACGGGCTCGATGTGGTCGCCTGGGACCCGGCACCGGGCGCCGAACAGGCCCTGCGCCAACGGATCGCCAACGCCTGGCCGGCGCTGGAAAAACAAGGCCTGGCACCGGGTGCATCGCAAGATCGATTGAAGTTCGTCAGCACTATCGAGGCGTGCGTGCGCGATGCCGATTTCATCCAGGAAAGCGCCCCAGAACGCCTGGACCTCAAGCTCGACCTGCACGCCAAGATCAGCGCGGCGGCCAAGCCGAACGCGATCATCGGCTCCAGTACTTCGGGGCTGCTGCCCAGCGAATTCTATGAGTCCTCGACCCACCCCGAACGTTGCGTGGTCGGCCACCCGTTCAACCCGGTGTACCTGCTACCATTGGTAGAAATCGTCGGTGGCCGCGACACCGCGCCAGAGGCGATCGAGGCAGCGAAAACCATCTACACCGCCCTGGGCATGCGCCCGCTGCATGTGCGCAAGGAAGTGCCCGGTTTTATCGCCGACCGCCTGCTCGAAGCGCTGTGGCGCGAGGCGCTGCACCTGGTCAACGACGGCGTGGCGACCACCGGCGAGATCGACGATGCCATCCGCTTTGGCGCCGGCCTGCGCTGGTCGTTCATGGGCACCTTCCTCACCTACACCCTGGCCGGTGGCGACGCCGGCATGCGTCACTTCATGGCCCAGTTCGGCCCCGCCCTGCAACTGCCGTGGACCTACCTGCCGGCACCGGAGCTGACCGACAAACTGATCGACGATGTAGTGGACGGTACCTCGGAGCAGTTAGGCGAGCGCAGCATCGCCGCGCTGGAGCGCTATCGTGATGACACCCTGCTGGCGGTGCTGGAGGCAGTGAAGACCAGCAAAGCCGCACATGGCATGGCCTTTGGCGATTGAGGAGCAAGCAATGCCCGCACTGATCACCTACCGCACCCCAGTCCAGAAGGACTGGGTCGATTACAACGGGCACCTGCGCGATGCCTATTACCTGTTGATCTTCAGCTATGCCACCGATGCGCTGATGGAGCGTATCGGCCTGGACGCCGATGCGCGAGACCAGAGTGGGCATTCATTGTTCACCCTCGAAGCGCACATCAATTACCTGCATGAGGTAAAGCTCGGCAGCGAAGTGTGGGTGCAGACGCAGATCATCGGCTTCGATAAAAAGCGCCTGCACCTCTATCACAGCCTGCATCGCTCAGGGTTCGACGAGGCGCTGGCAGCCAGCGAACAGATGCTGTTGCATGTGGACCTGGCGGGGCCGAAAGCGGCCCCTTTTGGCGATAACAGCGTTGCTTCACTAGAGACCCTGGTAGGGCAACAACACGATGCCCCCCCTGCTGATTTTGTCGGTAGGGCCATACACTTGTAATGGCGTTGTTACCGCGAAGGTCGCGGCGTGATTGAAGTGTGGCCTGCCGGACGCGGCGCGTGTGGACTCACTTGGAAGCCCTGCCTTCCAGGAGTTCAATCCGGGTCACTTTGCGCTGCAGGTCATTAGGGTAGGGCACGATGTCCATCCCCTCCGGGACCTCCTGGCCATCCCTAGCGAGAGAACGAATATCGAAGTCACCTATATAATAGTGACTTACATAGGTATGCCAGGCGAGCGCGTTACCAACCCGCAGGGTCTTTCCAGGCGTGATGTTGCGCACGCTGACCGAACGAACCTTGTAATTCCAAGCCAAGCCACAGACGTTCGCAATAAACGTGGTACGGACCCCAGCAGGTAACGCGAACGCGCAACGGTCACCTTGCATATTAAAGTTATCAAATACGGTTACCTGAACGTCAACGACCGGCATCGGCGGATAGGTATTCTCGACCGCTTCTCTGCGCTCGTTGAAAACCCGTGCGACATCATGATGTTCGAACGTCCCCATCCTCACGCCGTCGTAATAAAGCATGGGGTTGGAAAAATAGGGAATTGCGCCCCAGGTCGTCACCATGATCGTATGAAATTTCGGATTGTCATGAGCATAACCATGATTGTAGCCAGCGCCTGGGTTGCCCCCCCAACCATGCCCAGCGCCCAAATGGTGACCGAATTCATGAGCCAGTACCTGCGGGTGGCCTACGATAGAGTAACCGCCGCCGGCGACTTCACCACCTGTCCCGGCGTAAGACGTATATAAACTTACCAAATCGGCACGGAGGCGTTCGCGTGCGGTCACAACCTGTCGGTTCAATTCACGACCGGCGGTCCTGAAGTCTGCAAACTGCTCTCCCCCCGTTTTATTGCCTTCGGCGTAATCGGGGTCAATAAAGCCTGCAAGTTCAAAGGTAATCGGAACCCGAGAATTGATCATCGCCTGATTTGCGTTCTGCATGCCCTGCGCCAATTGCGCTCTGTAGGTGGGCGTTACCCTGCGGCGCTCATTGGTGGTGAAAAAAAGCACACGAATTACGCTGTGCGCTGATTGCGCCGGCTTGCCCACGGACTCACCCAGAACCCGATTATCCAAGTTTGCAATAGCATCGGTTTCAGGCGGCAATTTGGCCTCATCTACCTTAACCAAAACATGATGCCCAGCCCCCACAGACTCCAAACGATACAGCTGCCCGTCCACATGCAAGGTGCCTACCAGTTGATCACCCTCACGGACCAGAGATATCCAGGTGAAAGGGTCAAAATCAACACCCGAGCTGGAAGTGGCAGCCTGACTGCGTTGCGTTGACACATCACCTACCCAACCCGACATACCTGGGGCTGGCGGATCAGCACGCCTCAACGTGAACTCTATCGTCTTGTCGTTGCCCACCGGAACGCGCAACGTCCTGGTGTGGGCGGATATCAAGGAAGCATTGACCTTGATGGCCTGGACTTGCTGAGTAGACGGGTCGTTCAGCAACATGGCCAGAGAGGGATAGATGCCAGGTGCCTTCTGGAGCGTTTGCAGATCGTCTGAGGCCACTTCGAACAACAGAGGGGATTGGGTTTCGGGCGTCGTGATCGGAGCGGAAGAAGAAACACAGCCTGCCAATAACGAAGTACTCAGCACTATTAACAACGCTGCACAAAACCCTGTGTTCATGACGCCACCTCGATGCGTGAGAGTTGGCAACATTTAGGGGGTATTTGGCGGGCCCGACAACTAGCAAATTTGTCAGGTCGCTGGAAAAAATAACCCCGGAAAGCCGTGAGCATCCGGGGCCAAGAGCGAGCAACATCCACTGTGAACGAGCGAGGGTGACCAAACCCTCCGTTGCGGTAGATGGCTTGAGTGTGCGCACTTCATGGCGGGGAGATTTAGCCGTAAACGACCTGTTCTTAGCCAAAGCAGTCATGCCGACATTCTGTGGTTGCGGCCCTGTCGCAGGGGACACAGAATCGGTCGTAAATCACAGCAGCACTCTCTTAGCGATAAAAGGGACAACAGCCATGATGCATGCGGATTTGATTGATCAGGACGACCTCGCCGGCCACTTGCGCGCGCGCGGTTTCGAGATTCCCGCCGGGGCCAGTGCCGAGCAGGCTTGCGAGGCGGTGGTGCGCGGTTTGACCGAGCCTAATGCACGGGCGCTGAAGGGCATGGTCGAGCAGATGTATACCGGGAGCGCGACGATCCTGCCGGCGGTGCGCCAGGCGATCGATAAACAGCTATTGCCAGCCTTGGCGAGCTTCAACAACCGGGGCTGAAACATCACTTTGCAGGGTCTCTACCGGCCCCTTCGCGGCGATTCGACGCGAAGGGGCCGGTGCCGTATCAGAGCCTTACACTGGCAAACGTCGACTCGTTGCGCGCCTGGCTCAAAGCCGCCAACGGGCCGCTATGCGGTGCCAAGGTCAAGGCCTGCGGGATCGGCATCATCGCTACCTGCTGGGCCGTGTTGGAGCCCACGCGCTCATCACGCGGCGGGATGCCAAAGTACTCGCGGTAGCACTTGGAGAAGTGCGGCGTGGAGACAAAGCCGCACACCGAAGCCACTTCGATGATCGACATCGGCGTCTGCTTGAGCAACTGCCGTGCGCGGATCAGGCGCAGCTTCAGGTAGTAGCGCGACGGCGAGCAGTGCAGGTACTTCTGGAACAGCCGCTCGAGCTGGCGCCGCGACACCGCCACATACACCGCCAATTCGTCGAGGTCGATCGGCTCCTCGAGGTTGGCCTCCATCAGCGCGACGATTTCCTGCAGCTTCGGCTGGTTGGTGCCGAGCATGTGCTTGAGCGGCACACGCTGGTGATCCTGCTCGTTGCGAATGCGCTCGTAGACGAACATCTCGGAAATCGCCGCCGACAGCTCACGGCCGTGATCGCGGCTGATCAGGTGCAGCATCATGTCCAGCGGCGCGGTGCCGCCAGAGCTGGTGAAGCGGTTACGGTCGAGGGTGAACAAACGGGTGCTCATGTTCACCCGCGGGTAGGCCTCCTGCATGGCCGCCAGGCATTCCCAGTGCACGCTACAATCGAAACCGTCGAGCAGCCCGGCGCAGGCCAGTGCCCAACTGCCGGTGCACACGGCGCCCAGGCGACGCGACTGACGGGCCTGCGCCTGTAGCCAGGTGACGTGTTCACGGGTGACGGTGCGCTGGATGCCGACGCCACCGCAGACGATCACCGTGTCGATTGGCGGTGCGCTGTGCATGGCCGCATCGGGGGTGATCTGCAGGCCATCGCTGGCCCAGACCTGGCCGCCATCGACGGTCAGGGTGTGCCAGCGGTAAAGCTCGCGGCCAGAAAGCTGGTTGGCCACGCGCAGCGGCTCGACGGCCGATGCCAGGGAAATGAGGGTGAAGTTGTCCAGTAGAAGAAACCCGATGGACTGCGGGGCTGTGCGGTTCTGGGTTGGGGTCCCGGAGGTGTACGACGTCATCGCGATTTCTCCTCACACAAATGCAGGGTGTGCCTCAGGCGGGCACTGATTTCTTGTTATGGCCCCTGTTTCGTGTTGCAGGGGCTTGTAACCAAACACAACGCAAACGCCGTGCCGGAACTTGAACGGCTATCCGAAAAAACCTGAAAACGACGCCTTCATCAGGCAAATCAGGCCCTTCGATCACGCCGGTCAAACTTCCAGAACCGGCGTACTAGGCGTGCTACGTGTAACTGCTGAGCACTTTGGTGACAGATGCCCCGGGGGTTGCCCAGAAACGACACTCTTAAGTGTCACCGACAATGCCCACACTCATCGCGACATCTGACGGCCGGTCATACACAAACGCCCCATAACGGGGCGTCGTGCTGCCATCAGAGCGAGATTAGCGCATCAGCATTCGATCGCGCTGACGGCCAGGCCGCCACGCGAAGTCTCTTTGTACTTGTCGTGCATGTCGGCGCCCGTATCGCGCATGGTGCGGATCACCTGGTCGAGCGAAATGAAGTGTTCGCCGTCGCCGCGCAGGGCCATCTGCACCGCGTTGATTGCCTTCACCGCAGCAATCGCGTTGCGCTCGATGCACGGCACCTGCACCAGGCCACCGACCGGGTCGCAGGTCAGCCCAAGGTTGTGTTCCAGGGCGATTTCGGCGGCGTTTTCCAGTTGTGCCGGCGTGGCCCCCAACACTTGGGCAAGGCCTGCAGCAGCCATGGCGCACGCCGAACCGACCTCGCCCTGGCAGCCGACTTCGGCACCGGAAATCGAAGCGTTCTTCTTGCACAGGATGCCCACCGCTGCGGCCCCGAGGAAGAAGTCGGTCACACTCGACTCATCCACCGCATCACTGAAGCGCATGTAGTAGTGCAACACTGCCGGGATGATGCCGGCCGCCCCGTTGGTAGGCGCGGTGACCATGCGCCCGCCGGCGGCGTTCTCTTCGTTGACCGCCAGGGCGAACAGGTTGACCCACTCCATGGCGCTCAGCGTCGAGCCGATTACATTCGGTTTGCCGACCTCCTGCAAACTGCGGTGCAGCTTCGCGGCGCGGCGGCGTACGTTGAGGCCGCCGGGCAGCGTGCCTTCGTACTTCAAGCCGTTGCTGACGCAGTCCTGCATGGCTTGCCAGAGCGTGCGCAGGCCGGCGTGGATCTCTGCCTCGGTGCGCCAGACCTTCTCGTTGGCCATCATCAATTGCGACACGCTGAGGTCGTTTTGCTTGCACAGCCGCAGCAGCTCGTCGGCGCTGTTGAAATCGTAAGGCAACACCGTCTGGTCGGCATCCAGCACGCCACTGGCGGCCTGGGCGGCATCCACCACGAAACCGCCACCTACCGAGTAGTAGGTGTCACGGTGCAGCTCGCCCTGCGCGCCCTCGGCGACCAGGGTCATGGCATTGGGGTGGTACGGCAGGTTCTCGTCCAGCAGCAGCATGTCGCGGGCCCAGACGAACTCGATGGGCAGGCGGCCGTCCAGCAGCAGGGTGTTGGTTTCGCGCAGGTCGGCAATGCGTGGGACGATCTGGGTCGGGTCGATGGCGTCAGGCCAGTCGCCCATCAGGCCCATGATGGTGGCGTTGTCGGTGCCGTGGCCGATGCCGGTGGCCGAGAGTGAACCGTAGAGCCGCACCTCGATGCGCTTGACCTGTTCCAGTTCGCCGCGCTCACGCAGCCCCTGGACAAACAGAGCGCCAGCACGCATGGGGCCGACGGTGTGGGAGCTGGAAGGCCCGACACCGATCTTGAACAGGTCGAACACGCTGATGGCCATTGTCGAATCACCTCTTGATGGGCTTGTCTCTGCGCGCCATGCGCAGGGCGGGGCAGCTGCTAGGCTCAAACAGCGGGCCGCCTTGAATGCCAGCATCATCGGGCTTTTACCGCCACCCTC
>Ga0105244_10003583_pt1 | contig 11034 bp, 7 predicted proteins | sample KBSM44metaG_FD_80423 | JGI IMG/M metagenome (GOLD analysis project Ga0105244, IMG submission 80423) | Miscanthus rhizosphere microbial communities from Kellogg Biological Station, Michigan, USA - KBS M4-4 metaG | ecosystem: Host-associated > Plants > Roots > Rhizosphere > Soil | place: Michigan...
GGCCGCGTCCTGCGCGACAATGACTTCGGTCCGCAGCACGAAGACGCCGAGCGGCGCGACTTCACCATCAACGCGATGTACTACGACCCGGCCACACAGACGGTGCTCGATTACCATGGCGGCATCGAGGACATCCGCGCCAAGGTCCTGCGCATCATCGGCCAGCCGGAAGCGCGCTACCGCGAAGACCCCGTGCGCATGCTGCGCGTCGTGCGCTTCGCGGCCAAGCTGCAATTCACGATCGAACCCGCCACGCGCGCACCGATCCCCGTGATGGCCCCGCTGATCAACAACGTGCCGGCCGCGCGCGTGTTCGACGAGATGCTGAAGCTCCTGATGAGCGGCCACGCGCTGGCCTGCCTGAAGGAACTGCGCTCGTCCGGCCTGCACCACGGCCTGCTGCCGCTGCTGGACGTCGTGCTGGAGCAGCCGATCGGCATGAAGTTCGTCACGCTGGCGCTGGAATCCACGGATACGCGCGTAAAAGCCGGCAAGGGCGTGTCGCCGGGCTTCCTGTTCGCGTCGCTGCTGTGGCATCAGGTGCTGGAAAAATGGACCGCCTACCGCGCGGCGGGCGAGCAGACCATTCCGGCGCTGCACCTGGCGGCCGACGACGTGCTCGACTCGCAGACCGAGAAGCTGGCCTTGCAGCGCAAGATCGGCACCGACATGCGCGACATCTGGTCGATGCAGCCGCGCTTCGAGCGCCGCACCGGCAAGTCGCCTTACAAGCTGCTGGAGCACCTGCGCTTCCGCGCCGGCTACGACTTCCTGCTGCTGCGCTGCGCCTCCGGCGAGATCGACGCCGAACTGGGCGAATGGTGGACCGCATTCTATGAAGGCGACGAGGCCACCCGCGAGGACTTGATCGCGACGGCCGGCCAGTCATCGTCGTCGGGCCCCGGCGGCGCGGCGACCAAACGCAAACGCGCGCCACGTCGCGGCGGCCGTAGCAAAGGCCCTGCGGCGGCGGCCGAAGGCGGCACACCCGGCGCCAGCAGCGCCGGCGGCACCGGCGAGTAATTCGTCCACGCAGCCATGGGCATCACCGGCAAAAAGGATGAAGGCGTCTTCGCCTTCACCATCGCCTACATCGGCATCGGCGCCAATCTTGGCGATGCGCGCGCCAACGTCGCCGACGCCCTCGAACGCCTGCAACGCCTGCCCGGCTGCACCCTGATGGCCGCATCGAGCATGTACCGCACCGCGCCGATCGACTCCAGCGGCGACGACTACATCAACGCCGTCGCCCGCATCGCCACCACCATGGACGCCGAGTCGCTGCTGCGGGCGCTGCACGACATCGAGCAGGCGCACGGGCGCGAACGGCCCTACCGCAACGCCCCGCGCACCCTGGACCTCGACCTCCTGCTGTACGGCGACACCATCATCGCCAGCCCGACCTTGACGGTGCCGCACCCGCGCATGACCGAACGCGCCTTCGTGCTGGTGCCGCTGCTGGAACTGGCGCCGGCGATCCATATCCCCGGACGCGGCCCGGCGAGCGACTACGCGGCCGGCGTCGCCGGCCAGGGCATTAGCCCGGTCACCTGACCTTCTGCACGCGATAGCATTCAGGACTACACTATCGCGGTCCGACTTCATCTCTAAAGGAATCCCCATGTCTGGTTATTTGCAAGGAAACGAACTGGCCGCGAGCCAAAAGTCCGCCGCCACCACCTCACCTGCACCGGCCAAAGCGGCCGCCACCAAGGCTGTCACCGTCCACACGCTGGCGAACCTGCGCTCGGCCGGTGAAAAAATCGCCATGCTGACGTGCTACGACGCCAGCTTCGCCTCTCTGATGGACCGCTGCGGCGTCGAGATGCTGCTGATCGGCGACTCGCTCGGCATGGTCTGCAACGGACATCAGTCGACGCTGCCGGTCACCGTCGCCGAAGTGGCGTACCACACCGCCTCGGTCGCGCGCGGCAGCAAGTCGGCGCTGATCGTCGCCGACCTGCCGTTCGGCGCCTACGGCACGCCGGAGACGGCGTACGCCAACTCGGTGCAGCTGATGCAGGCCGGTGCGCACATGGTCAAGCTGGAAGGCGGCGCATGGCTGGCCGACACGGTGCGCTTCCTGACCGAGCGCGCGATTCCGGTCTGCGCGCACCTGGGACTGACGCCGCAATCGGTGCACCAACTGGGCGGCTACAAGGTGCAGGGCAAGACCACCGACAGCGCGGATCTGCTGAAGGCCGACGCGTTGAAACTGCAAGCGGCCGGCGCCTCGGTGCTGGTGCTCGAAGCGATACCGTCGTCGCTGGGCAAAGAGGTCACCGACCTGCTGGCGATACCGACGATCGGCATCGGCGCGGGTCCGGACTGTTCGGGCCAGGTGCTGGTGATGCATGATCTGCTGGGTGTCTTCCCGGGCCGCAAAGCGCGCTTCGTCAAGAACTTCATGGAAGGCCAGACCAGCATCGACGCCGCCATCAGCGCGTATGTCGCTGCGGTCAAGGACGGCAGCTTCCCGGCGCTGGAGCACTGCTTCTAAAGCCGCCACCCGTGGACACGCACCCCAACGAAACCACGGAGACACGTAGGGCCGATTAGCCGGAACGGCATAATCGGCCAAACGTGTTTCAGATTGTCGCGACATCCACGATCAACGCATCTCTCCGAGGCATTCATCGAACGCCGCAAGCAGGCACGCGACATCACCCTCTGTCGTCGACGGACACACCAGCAGCATGTTGTGAAACGGCGTAATCAACAGCCCACGATTGAGCAGATACAGATGAATGATCTGCTCCAGCTCACCATCGAGGATCGCCTGCGCCTCCGTGCCATTGCGCGGCGCAGACGCCGCGAACTGGAACTCCGTACGCGCCCCAACCCGAGTAACGCACCACGGCAACCGGTGCCGCGCAATCACATCACGCAATCCATCCGCCAACGTTGTAGCCAACGCGAACATCCGCCGGTACGCCGCCTCCGTCATCACCTGCTCCAGATTGGCGCGCATCGCCGCCATCGCGAACATGTTCGCGCTCAGCGTGGTCCCAACACCCGAGTGCCCTGGCGGCGCGCCTCGCTTGGCCTGCTCGACCCTGCGCGCCAGTTCCCCGGCGAATCCATACACCGCGCAGGGAATCCCGCCGCCTATCGGTTTGCCGACGACCAGCGCATCCGGCAGCATGCCATGCTCACGCGCATAGCCCCCCGGTCCGCTGCTGATGGTGTGCGTTTCGTCTATCACCAGCAGCGAGCCGTGACGTCTGATCACGCCCTGCGCCGCCTCCCAGTACCCGGCCTCCGGCAGCACCATGCCGATATTGGTCATCACCGGCTCCGCCAGCACGCAGGCGACATCGCCCTTCGCCAGCGCAGCCTCCAAGGCTGCCAGGTCATTGAACTCCACCACCACCGTATGATCCGTCAGCGCGTGAACCTGCCCCAAAAGGCTGTCGCGCTGCGTCGGCACGCCATCGACCAGATCGACAAACACATCGTCCACAGTGCCGTGGTAGCAGCCGTTAAATACCAACACCTTGTCGCGCCCCGTCGCCGCGCGCAGCCAGCGCAGTACGAAGCGGTTGGCATCCGAAGCCGATAGCGCGAACTGCCAGTACGGCAAACCGAAACGCCGCGCAAGGTCGGCCGCCACCGGCGCCGCGTCCACCGACGGCAGCATCGCCGTGTAGCCGCGCGTGGCCTGGCGCGCTATCGCCTGCGCCACGGCGGGCGGCGCGTGGCCGAACATGGCGCCGGTATCGCCCAGGCAGAAATCAACGTACTCGTGACCATCGACATCGCGGAAGCGCGCGCCGGAAGCCTCGTCCACCGTCAGCGCGAAAGGCGTCGACCAGTCATTCATCCAGTGCATCGGCACGCCGAACAGCAAGTGCCGCCCCGCCTCGCCCGCCAGCCTGGCCGATTCCGGATTGCGCGAAACATAGCTTGCGCGTTCCCGCGCCGCCAGCGCTTGCGCGCGCGGCCAGTTCAATCCATCGCGTGTGCCGTGCATCTTGCGCTCCTCACACCAGCAGCATCAGATGCTCGCGCTCCCAGGAACTGATCACGCGGCTGTAGGTGGAGAATTCCAGTTCCTTGACCTCGCAGAACGCTTGCACGAACAACTCGCCCAAAATCTCGCTCAACGGTTTGCATTCGCGCAGGCGCAAAATCGCATCCTCCAGATTGCGCGGCAGCTGGTCGTGCACATGCTCCGCGCTGCCCTCGGTCGGCTCGGAAGGCGTCAAGCCGTCGACCATGCCGAGGTAGCCGCAGGCCAGGGTCGCCGCCATCGCCAGATAGGGATTGACGTCGACGCCGGGCACGCGGTTCTCCACGCGGCGATTGGTCGGCGTCGAGTTGGGAATGCGGAAGCCGCAGGTCCGGTTGTCGTAGCCCCAATGCACATTGGTCGGCGCCGACATGAAGCGCGACAGCCTCCGGTAGGAATTGACGTGCGGCGCGAACAGCAGCGTGGCCGCCGCCGTGTAACGCTCCAGGCCCGCGATATAGTTAAAGAACAAGGGGCTGGGCTCACCTTTTTTGTCGCTGAAGATGTTGTTGCCGGTCGCCGCATCGAGGATGCTTTGGTGGATGTGCATCGCGCTGCCGGGTTCCGTCTCCATCGGCTTGGCCATGAAGGTGCCGAAGATCCCGTGCCGCAGCGCCGTCTCGCGCACCGCGCGCTTGAACAGGAACACGCGGTCGGCCAGTTCCAGCGCGTCGCCGTGGGTGAAGTTGATCTCCATTTGGCCTGCGCCGGCTTCGTGGATCAGCGTTTCCACGCCAAGCTGGTGCTGCTTGCAGAACGCCGACAGCTCCAGGAAGAAGGGATCGAAGTCGTTGACCGCGTCGATCGAGTACGACTGTCGGCCGGATTCGGTCTTGCCGCTGCGGCCCAGCGGGGGTGTCAGCGGCTCGTGCGGATTGCTGCTGCGGGCGACCAGATAGAACTCCATTTCCGGCGCCACCACCGGCTGCCATCCGCGATCGGCGTACAGCTTGAGGACCTTGCGCAGCACCGCGCGCGGCGACAGCCCGACCGGCGTGCCGTCGAAGTTCTGGCAATCGTGGATCACCAGCGCGACGTTCTCCGCCGCCCACGGCACCTGCCGCAACGTGGCCAGATCCGGCACGCAGATCATGTCCGGATCGGTGGCGCCGGTGTAGGGCAGGTTGTTCGGCTGCTCGCCGTTGACGGTGTTGAGCAGGACGCTCTTGGGCAGGCGCATCTCGCCTTCGCTGAGGAACAGGTCCTTGGGCAGGATTTTGCCGCGCGCGATGCCGGTCATGTCGGCGATCACGCATTCCACCTCGTGGATGTTGCGCTCTCGTAGAAAATCCTTCATTGCCTGGCTCATGCCTCTCTCCTATTAGAACCGGTCGATATATCGCGCGGTCTCCCACGCGCTCACATGTTGACTGTATTCGATCCATTCGGCGCGCTTCAACGCGACGAATTCCTTGATGAAGTCTTCGCCCAGGGCCGTTGCCATTGCGGTATCGGCTCGCAGCGCGGCGGCGGCCTCGCCCAGATTTTGCGGCAGTATCCGCAGCCCCAATTCAGCGCGCCGTGCCTCGGACATCTCGTAGACATCCTGGTTCACCGGCTCCCCAACCTCCAGGGAGTTTTCGATGCCATCCAGGCCGGCGGCGATCACGCCGGCCAGCGCCAGGTACGGATTGGCGGAGCTGTCCGGCAGCCGCCATTCGATCCGCTGGTAGACGACGCGTGCGACGGTGGTGCGGTTGTTATTGCCGTAGCCGATAAACGCCGGCGCCCAACTGGTGCCGGATAAGGACTGCCCGCACATCAGCCGTTTGTAGGAGTTGACGGTGGGTGCGCATAGGGCGGTCAGTGCCGGCGCATGGCGCAGCAGACCGGCCATGAAACGATAGGCCAGCGGTGACAAGCCGAGTTCACGGTCATCCTTATCGGCCGCGAACACCGGCTTGCCGTCTTGATCCGCCAGCGACAGATGGAAATGCAGGCCGCTGCCCGGGCGGTCGGCGAACGGCTTGGGCATCATCGAGAACAGCATGCCCTCCTCCTCGGCGATGTGATGCGCCGCCATCTTGAACAGCATGAAGTTGTCGGCGGCCTTCAGCGCATCGGCGTATCTGTAATTGACTTCGAACTGGCCGGTCGCGTCCTCGTGATCGATCTGGAACACGCCCAGGCCGCACTGGTCCAGCGACGCGGCCAGCTTCTCCAGGAACGAGCGGCGGCGCAACAGGCTTCTGGTGTCGTAGGAAGGCTTTTCCAGCGTGTCGGCAGCTTCGGCGTCGTAACCGTTCTGCCCTTTTTGCAGCAGGAAGAACTCCGGCTCCAGTCCCGCGTTCAGGGTCCAGCCATGCTTTGCCAGCCGCTCCACCTGCCTGCGCAGAATCTGGCGCGGACAGACATCGAACGGCTGGCCGGCGACATGGCCGTCGAGCACCACGCGCGCATAACCGGGCAGCCAGGGCATGGCCTGCAAGGTCGAAAGATCGGCGCGACCATAGTATTCCGAGCGCGGACCGTTGCGCGGCAGGCCGGTGCCCCAGATCGAAGGCCCCGAGAAGCCGGCGCCTGGATGGATGACATCGTCCAGGTGGGCGAGCGGTATCAGCTTGCCTTTCGCCGCGCCATGGATGTCGGTGAACTGGGCGAATATGTATTTCACGCCCTGCGCACCCATCTCCTCCTGTCGTTCCGCGTTGCTCATCCAACTCTCTCTTGATTAGCCGATCTGAATCCAGGTGGTTTTCAGCTCGGTGTATTTATCGAACGCATGCAGCGACTTGTCGCGGCCATTGCCGGACTGCTTGTAGCCGCCGAAAGGCACAGTGATGTCGTCGCCGTCGTACTGGTTCACGTGCACGGTGCCGGCACGCAGCGCGCGCGCCGTCTGTATCGCCTTGGTCATGTCGGACGTCCACACGGCGGCCTGCAAACCATAGGGCGTGGAATTGGCCTGCTTGATCGCTTCCTTCAAGTCGGTAAAAGCCAGCACCGACAGCACCGGTCCGAAGATCTCCTCGCGCGCGATGGTCATGTCGCTGTCGACCTGGTCGAACAATGTCGGCTCGACGAAGAAGCCGCCGGTTTCCGTGCGCGCCTGACGTCCGCCCGACAGCAGCTTGGCGCCGCCCGTCTTGCCGGCCTCGATGTAGCCCAGCACCGTCTTCAACTGCGTCGCATCGATGATGGCGCCCATCACCGTGTTCTCGTCCAGCGGATCGCCGGGCTGGAAGTCCGGCATCATCGCCAGCGCCTTTTCGATGAACTGGTCCTTGATCGACGCCTCCACGAACAGACGCGAAGGCGCGTTGCAGCTCTCGCCCTGGTTGAAGTAGATCGAGCCGATGGCCGAGGCCACCGCCGCATCGAGGTCGGGGCAATCGGCGCAGACGATATTGGCCGACTTGCCACCCAACTCGGTCCATGCGCGCTTGAGGTTCGACTGGCCGGCCATCTGCAAAATCTGCTTGCCGACGCGCGTGGAGCCGGTGAAGCCGATGCAGTCGACATCCATGTGCAGCGCCAGCGCGGCGCCGGCCTCGTGGCCGTATCCGGGCAGCACATTGAACACGCCGGCCGGAATGCCCGCCTCCAGCGCGATGTCGGCCAGCCGCAACGCCGTCAGCGGCGACTTCTCCGACGGCTTGAGCACCACGCTGTTACCGGCGGCCAGCGCCGGCGCGATCTTCCACGCCGCCATGATCATCGGGTAGTTCCACGGCACGATGGCGGCGACCACGCCGACCGGCTCGCGCGTGATCAGCGCGAGGCTGTTCTCGGCGGTCGGCGCGATTTCGTCGTAGATCTTGTCGATCGCCTCGCCATACCAGCGCAGGCAATTGGCGGTCGCGCCGACGTCCACGCTCTGGCTGTATTTGATCGGTTTGCCCATGTCCAGCGTCTCGAGCAGGGCCAGCTCCGGGCCATGCTTTTGCACCAGATCGGCGAACTTGATCATGATACGCTTGCGCTGTGCCGGCGACTTGCCCGCCCAGCTGCGCGCCTCGAAAGCCTCGCGCGCGCTGGCCACCGCCGCGTCGACATCGGCGCCGTCGCAGCGCGCCACCATGCCCAGCTTGCGGCCGTCGATCGGCGACAGGTTCTCGAACTGCTGCTCGTTCCTCGCCCATACGCGCTGGCCGCCGATAAAGGCGCGGCCATCCATCTGCAGGCTTGCCGCCCGCTCATGCCACGATGTTGCCACCATCTTTGTCGTCATTTTTCGCTCCAGTCCAATTCAGGTTTAGACCCAGCCGCGTTCCTTGATGTCCGCGTAAGTCAGATCCAGACACTTGCGGATCAGCGCCACCATCTCGTCGATCTGGGCCACGGTCATGACCAGCGGCGGCGCGATGATCATGCGGTCGCCGACGGCGCGCATGATCATGCCGTTGTCGAACATGTATCCACGGCAGACCATCCCCACGCCCAGCGCCTCGTCGAACGACACGTTATCGTGCGGAACGGCGCCCTTGGTGCGCACCAGGTTGAGGCCCGCGACAAAGCCGCAGCTGTCAGCGTATCCGACCAGCGGATGGTCGGACAGTTCCGCAAAACGCTTCTTCAGGTACGGCCCGGTTTCGCCGGCGACGCGCTCGACCAGCTTCTCGTCTTCGATGATGCGGATATTCTCCAGTGCCGCCGCGCAGGCGACCGGATGGCCGGAATAGGTGAACCCGTGATTGAACTCGCCGCCCTGCCCGATGAGCACATCGGCCACGCGGTCGCCTACCAGCACGCCGCCCAGTGGCACATAACCGGATGTGACGCCCTTGGCGAAGGTGATCAGATCGGGCTTGATACCGAACAGCTCCGACGCGAACCACTTGCCGAGCCGCCCGAAGCCGCAGATCACCTCATCGGCGATCAGCAGGATGCCGTATTTGTCGCAGATGCGCTGGATCTCCGGCCAGTAGGTCGCGGGCGGGATGATCACGCCGCCGGCGCCCTGCACCGGCTCGCCGATGAAGGCCGCGACCTTGTCGGCGCCGACCTCCAGGATTTTCTTCTCCAGCCAGGACGCGGCCTCGATGCCGAATTCGTCCTCGGTCATGCCACGCCCCGCCTCCAGGTAGTTGGGCTGGCCGATATGCACGATGCCGGGAATCGGCAAGCCGCCCTGCGCGTGCATGCCGTCCATGCCGCCCAGCGATGCGCCGGCCACGGTGCTGCCGTGATAGGCGTTGTGGCGGCTGATGACGGTGTGGCGTTCCTTGTATCCCAACACGTCCCAGTAGCGGCGGACCATGCGCAGATTGGTGTCGTTGCCTTCCGAGCCGGAGCCGGTGAAGTAGACGTGATTGAACTGCGGCGGCGATATCTTGGCCAGCTTGGCCGCCAGCTGCACGGCCGGCACGTTGGTGGTGTTGAAGAAGCTGTTATAGAAAGGCAGCGTCTCCATCTGCCTGTACACCGCTTCCGAGATGCTGGTGCGGCCGTAGCCGACATTGACGCACCACAGGCCGGACATCCCGTCGAGAATCTTCTTGCCCTGGGAATCCCACAGGTAGATGCCTTCGCCGCGCACCATCACGCGCGCGCCTTTTTCGCCCAGCGCCTTGTGATCGGTGAACGGGTGCATGTAGTGGGCGGTATCCAGCTTCTGGATCGCGGCGGTGTCGTACACCTGCGGCGCGGCGGGACTTTTTACCGACGCGACCAGCGCGGCGCTTGGTGCCAATGAGTTGTTAGCCATAGTGATTCCTTGTTGGAGAGGTGGATGATCAGACGTGCAGCAGCAGGTGTTCGCGTTCCCACGGGCTGATGACGGTCATGAATTCCTGATGCTCCAGGTCCTTGATGGCGGCGTAGACGTCGATGAAACGGCCGCCCAATACGCTGCGCAGTTTGTCCTCGGCACGCAGATGCTGAAGCGCCTCCGGCAAGCCTTGCGGCAGCTCGACCTTCAGGTCGTAGGCGCTGCCCACGGTCATCGGTGTCGGTTCCAGCTGCTCGGTCATGCCCAGATAGCCGCAGGCCAGCGTCACCGCCAGCGCCAGATAGGGATTGGCGTCCGCGCCGATGATGCGGTTTTCGACGCGGCGATCCTGCACGCCCGATTCCGGCACGCGGAAGCCGACGGTGCGGTTGTCCATGCCCCACTGGATATTGATCGGCGCCGCCGTGTGGCGCACCAGGCGGCGGTACGAATTCACATACGGCGCGACGATCGCCATCGCCGATGGCATGTAGCGCTGAAGACCAGCGATGTATTGCTTGAAGATCGGCGCCGCCGATCCATCCTCGGCACTGAAGATGTTCATGCCCGTTTTGACATCGACCACGCTCTGGTGCACGTGCATCGCGGAACCCGGTTCGCCCGCCATCGGCTTGGCCATGAAGGTCGCGTACATGTCGTGCTTGAGCGCCGCCTCGCGCAAGGTGCGCTTGAAGAAGAACACCTTGTCGGCCAGTCCGAGCGGGTCGCCGTGCAGGAAGTTGATCTCCATCTGGCCGGCGCCGATTTCGTGAATCAAGGTGTCGACGTCGAGGTTCATCAGGTCGCAGTAGTCGTAGATATCCTCGAACAGCGGATCGAATTCGTTGACGGCATCGATGCTGTAGACCTGGCGGCTGGTCTCGGCGCGGCCGCTGCGGCCGATCGGCGGTTTCAAAGGCAGATCGGGATCGGTGTTTTTCGCCGTCAGATAGAACTCCAGCTCCGGCGCGACGACCGGCTTCCAGCCCTTGTCCTCATATAGCTTGAGCACGCGGCGCAGCACGGAGCGCGGCGCGAAGTCGACCAGACGGCCGTCGGAGAAATAGCAGTCATGGATCACCTGCGCTGTCGGATCGCTGGCCCATGGCACCATCGTGATGGTGGTCGGATCGGCCTTCAGGATCATATCGCGGTCGGTGCTGGAGATGGCGCGGTCGTAGCCCGCGTCCTCGGTGGGGTAATTGCCGGTCACGGTCATGCCCAGCACCGCCTCGGGAATGCGCATGCCGCGCTCCTGGGTGAATTTCACGCGCGGCAGGATCTTGCCGCGGGCGACGCCCGTCAGGTCGGGCACCAGGCATTCGATTTCGGTGACTCGCTTTTCATTGAGCCACTCGTCCATATCGGTGTA
>Ga0105244_10003584_pt1 | contig 11032 bp, 10 predicted proteins | sample KBSM44metaG_FD_80423 | JGI IMG/M metagenome (GOLD analysis project Ga0105244, IMG submission 80423) | Miscanthus rhizosphere microbial communities from Kellogg Biological Station, Michigan, USA - KBS M4-4 metaG | ecosystem: Host-associated > Plants > Roots > Rhizosphere > Soil | place...
CACCTGCTTGCCCAGCGAATCGAGCAGGAAGCTGGACTTGCGGTACAGCGCACCGCCCGACGTCGCCTGCACGAAGGCGCCCAGCAGGCCGGCCGCCAGCGGCGCCTCGAACAGCACCGGGCAATTACGCGTATCGATGCTGCGCGCATGCAAACGCGCCAGCGCGCGCTCCGCCGCATAACGGCCGATGGCCTCCGGCGACGACATTTTGGACGCATCGCGCACCGACGAATACCAGTCATCGCGCTGCATATGCTTGCCCTTGCCGGCAATCGGCGCTACCGACAAGGTGTGGCGCGAATACGGATAACCGCCGATAAAGCCGCGCGAATTGGCCGCCACAAAATGCGACTGCTGCACGTGCACGCCCGCGCCTTCCGAATTGGTGATGCGCGGATCGACCGCAAACGCGGCCGCCTCGGCGCGCTTGGCCAGCGCCACCGCCTCCTCGGTCGAAATCGTCCACGGATAGAACAACTTTAGATCGCGCGGATTCATTTCCAGCTGATCTTCATCAGCCAGACCGGCGCAATCGTCATCGGCGGTGAAGCGCGCGATGTTGTAGGCCGCTTCCACCGTCGCCTTCAGCGCGGCCGGGGAAAAATCGGAAGTCGAGGCATTGCCGCGGCGCTGGCCGATGAACACCGTCACCCCCATGCCCTTGTCCTTGTTCTGCTCAATGGTCTCGATCTGGCTCTTGCGCACCGACACCGACAGGCCGCTGCCCTCGCTGATTTCGACGGCACAATCGGTGCCGCCCTGGGCTTTGGCATAGCCCAGCACATCGCGTGCGAGCTGCTTTAACTGGTCCTGGGTGTGGGTGAAATGGGTATCGCTCATGGGCTGTTTTCTTCGGATGGCCGCTAAAACAGTTATCATAGCAGTCGTTTACAGTTTAAGGGCGCAGCCACGCGCCCGCAGGAAAGTTAATAATATGGTAAATCCTAATCGCAGCGGCGGCGGCGTCGGCTTCAGCTCATCCGAATTCGAGGACGAATACGAGCGTCCTTCCAAGTCCGAAATGAAGCGCCAGTCCGACGCGCTGCAGAAAATGGGCCAGGTGCTGGTCGAAGCCCCGCGCGACCGCGTCAAGCGCGTGCCGATGCCGGAGGACGTGCTGGACGCCATCCTCGAATGCCAGAACATCACCAACCACGAGGGCCGCCGCCGCCAGATGCAATTCATCGGCAAGAAAATGCGCACCCTCGATGAGGAAGAAGTGGCCGTGATCCAGAAAGCCATCGACAGCTGGAAAGGCGCCTCCAAGGCCGAAACCGCGGCCATGCACGCGCTCGAGCGCCGCCGCGAAAAACTGCTGGCCGACGACAACGCCCTGACCGCCCTGCTGAGCGAAGCGCCGCATCTGGACGTGCAGCACCTGCGCACCCTGATCCGCAACGCCCGCAAGGAACAGGCCGAGAACAAGCCGCCGAAAGCCTACCGCGAAATCTTCCAGATCCTCAAACAGCTGGACGCCGACAAGCGCAAGGCCGCCAAGGGTGGTGACGGCGATGACGACCAGGCCGACGATATCGACGCCGATGACGAGTAACACCGCGCCGTCCGCCGACGATACGCTGCTCATCGGCCTGGTCTCGGTCTCCGACCGCGCCAGCGGCGGCGTCTACGCCGACCAGGGCATCCCGGCGCTGCAGGACTGGCTGGCGCGCGCCCTGACCACGCCGTTCCGCGTCGAAACGCGCCTGATCGCCGACGAGCGCGCGCAGATCGAAGCCACGCTGACCGAACTGGCCGACGTCGCCCGCTGCCACCTGATCCTGACCACCGGCGGCACCGGCCCGGCGCGGCGCGACGTTACCCCGGAAGCCACGCTGGCCGTCGGCACCAAGGAGATGCCGGGCTTCGGCGAGCAAATGCGCCAGATCAGCCTGCACTTCGTGCCGACCGCGATTTTATCGCGCCAGACCGCCGTCATCCGCGAAAGCGCCGACCACGCGGCCCTGATCCTGAATCTGCCCGGCCAGCCGAAAGCCATCGCCGAAACCCTGGGCGGCCTGCGCGACGCCGACGGCCAGCAACTGGTGGGCGGCATCTTTGCCGCCATCCCGTATTGCATCGACCTGATCGGCGGCCCCTACATGGAAACCGATCCGGCCGTGAGCAAAGCGTTCCGCCCGAAATCCGCCCTTCGCCAAGGAAAAGCATGACGAATAGTACAACTGCGCTGCTGCAAACCATCGAAAAAGAAACCGGCGCCAACCCGACCGTGTCCATCATCTGGATGCACGGCCTGGGCGCCGACGCCAACGACTTCGTGCCCATGCTGCACGAGCTGGACCTCGCCGGCCTGCCGGCCATCCGCTTCATTTTCCCGAATGCCGAGACCATGCCGGTCACCGTCAACGGCGGCTACGTGATGCGCGCCTGGTACGACATCGTCGCCACCGATCTGGGCCGTCAGGAAGACGAAGCCGGCCTGCGCGCCTCGCAGGCCAAGATCGAAGCCCTGATCGCGCGCGAAAACGCGCGCGGCATCCCGAACCAGCGCATCATCCTGGCCGGCTTCTCGCAAGGCTGCGCCATGACCCTGCAAACCGGCCTGCGCCAGACCAAGCCGCTGGCCGGCCTGATGTGCCTGTCCGGCTACGTGCCGATCGCCGCCAAGACCGCCACCGAGCACACGCCAGAGAGCAAGCAGACGCCGATCTTCCAGGTGCACGGCCGCATGGATCCGGTGATCCCGATCGCCCGCGCCACCGCCTCGCGCGACCTGCTGCTGCAGTGGGGCTACAACGTCGAGTGGCACGAATACGCAATGCAGCACTCGCTGTGCCAGGAAGAAGTGGACCACATCAGCGCCTGGCTGAAGAAAGTCCTGTAAGGCCTAGGGCAGCGGCGGCGCGGCCGACGGCGGCACCGCCGTCTGCGCCGCATTCATCACCATCGCCAGAAACGTGTAGTAGCCGTTGATGCCCATCAGGTCCACCACGCCCTGCTCGCCGAACGCGGCCAGCGCCGCCGCGTAGGTCGCATCGTCGACCCGCTGCCGCTGATGCAGTTGCACGCAAAACTCATACACCAGCGCCTCATCGGCCAGCATCGTAGCAGGCCGTTCGCGCGCCGCGATGGCCGCGATCACCTCCTCCGCAATCCCGTAGTCGCGCGCGATCGGCGCATGGATCGCCCACTCCACCTGCTGGCTCCACTGCCGCGCCGTCACCAGAATCGCCAGCTCCGTCAAACGCGTGCCGATGGCGCTGCGGTAGCGCAGATACTCGCCCATCTGCTGCGCGGCGCTCATCAGTTCCGGCGAGCGGATCAACGGCACGAACGGCCCATACAGCGCCCCGCGCGGGCCGTCGATCACCACCTGCGCCGCCACCTGCTGCGCCGCGCTCATCTCCGCAAACGGTATTGGTCCTAAACGATCCTGCATGCTGCCTCCCGCAAAAATATTCGCCCATGTTCCGGGATAAATCAAAAGCGCGCAAGCCGAGCGGCGCTATCGTGGACAGTCTGCCCCACCCGAAAGGACGCGCCATGAGCCACATCATCCACCGCAACCTGCATCGCCCGCCGCCGCTCGCCGTGCGCGCCGCCGGCCTCACCGTCGTTGACAGCGCCGGCCGCGAATACCTTGACGCCAGCGGCGGCGCCGCCGTCTCCTCGCTCGGCCACGCCCATCCCGACGTGCTGGCCGCCATGCACGCCCAGATCGACCGTAACGCCTACGCCCACACCGCCTTCTTCACCTGCGAGGCAGCCGAGCAGCTGGCGGCGCGGCTGGCGGCCGACGCGCCGGGCGACCTCGATCACGTCTACCTCGTCTCCGGCGGCTCGGAAGCGATGGAGACCGCGCTCAAACTGGCGCGCCAGTACTGGCTGGAAGCGGGCCAGCCGCAGCGCCGCACCTTCATCGCGCGCCGCCAGAGCTACCACGGCAACACCCTCGGCGCGCTGGCCGTGGGCGGAAACGAATGGCGGCGCGCGCCGTTCGCGCCGCTGCTGATCGACGTGCCGCGCGTCTCGCCCTGCTACGAATACCGCGAGCGCGCCGACGGCCAGAGCACCGAAGACTATACCGCCGCCCTGCTGCGCGAGTTGGAAGACGCCATCCTCGCCGCCGGCCCGGAAAACGTGATCGGCTTCGTGGCCGAAACCGTGGTCGGCGCCACCGCCGGTGCGGTGCCGCCCACGCCCGGCTACTTCCGCGGCGTGCGCAAACTATGTGACCAGTATGGCCTGCTCTTGATTCTCGACGAAGTCATGTGCGGCATGGGCCGTAGCGGCACCCTGTATGCGTTCGAGCAGGAAGGCGTGCTGCCGGATCTCGTCGTGCTGGGCAAAGGGCTGGGCGCCGGCTACCAGCCGATCGGCGCGGTGCTGGCGCGCGCCCACATCGTACAGCGCCTGCGCGACGGCAGCGGCGCCTTCCAGCACGGCCACACCTACATGGGCCACCCGGTGGCCGCCGCCGCCGCGCTGGCGGTGCAGAACGTAATCCGGCGCGACAACCTGCTGGGCGCCGTCACCGTGCGCGGCGCAGCCTTGCGGCGCATGCTGCGCGAAGCGTTCGGCGAACATCCGCACGTGGGCGACATCCGCGGACGCGGCCTGTTGATTGGATTGGAACTGGTGAAAGACCGGGACAGCAAAGCGCCGTTCGATCCGGCGCGGCGGCTGCACGCGGCCATCAAGGAAGAAGCGATGGCGCGCGGCCTGATGGTCTACCCGATGGGCGGCACCATCGACGGCCGCCAGGGCGACCACGTGCTGCTGGCGCCGCCCTTCATCGCCAGCGAGGCGGAGCTGGCGGAAATCACCAGCCGCCTCCAGGACGCGCTTACTTCTGCGCTTTCCAGGCGATGACTTCCGCCTGCTGCTCGCCGAGGCCCGCAATCCCCAACCGCAGCGTATCCCCCTTCTTCAGGAAGCGCTGCGGCTTGCGGCCCATGCCCACCCCCGGCGGCGTGCCGGTGGCAATCACATCGCCCGGCTCCAAGGTCATGAACTTCGACACATAGCTGACAATCTGCGCCACCGTGAAAATCATGGTCGAGGTATTCCCGGTCTGCATACGCTTGCCGTTCAATTCCAGATACAGATCGAGGTCCTGCACATCGTAGATATCCTCCGGCGTCACCAGCCACGGGCCGACCGGGCCGAAGGTATCGCAGCCCTTGCCCTTGTCCCAGGTGCCGCCGCGTTCCAGCTGATACTCGCGCTCCGACACATCGTTGACCACCGTGTAGCCAGCGATGAACTTGTGCGCATCGGCCTCGCTCACATACTGCGCGCGCGTGCCGATGATGATGCCCAGCTCCACCTCCCAGTCGGTCTTCTTCGAACCCTGCGGCAGTATGATCGGATCATCCGGGCCATTGAGCGCGCTGATCGCCTTGGTGAAGATGATCGGCTCCTTCGGCTCCGGCAGGCCCGATTCGGCCGCGTGGTCGGCGTAATTGAGGCCGATGCAAATGAACTTGCCCACCTTCGCCACCGGCACGCCGTAGCGCGGATTGCCGCGCACCAGCGGCAGCGAAGCGTGCGCAATCTTCTCCAGCTTGCGCAGCGACTTCGGCGCCAGCGTGGCGGCGTCGATATCGTCGATCACGCCGGACAGCGCGCGCAGCTTGCCCTCATCATCGATCAAGCCTGGTTTTTCCTTGCCGGGACGGCCATAACGTACAAGTCGCATACTTCACCTCGAATAAAATGTTGGCGACATTTTACCCGTAGCGCTCCTGCCGCAGCCATTTGTTGGCAATGATCTTGGTGCCGCTGACCACCGGCGCGCCGCCGTGCAGCGTCTGCGGGTCCGGCTGGTGATTGGCGTCGGTGTTGAGGAACCACAGCGCATTGCCCTTCTTCGGGAACACCTCCAGCCCGAGATGGGGAAACACCGTGCCGCCGCCCTGCGCCACATCGCACAGATACAGCACAAAGGTCGCCAGCCGCTGGCCGCCGCGCGCCAGGTGGGCGCGATGGCCGGCGCTGTCGGGATCGAGCCAGTCGTAGTGCGGCCGGTACTCCTGCGTCGGGCCGTACTTCTGCAGCTGGAATGGTTCGCTGCATTCGGGCGTCCAGTGCGCCAGCGCCGCCAGCCGGCGGTCGATGCGCTCGGCCACCTCGGCCTCGCCGCGCTGGATGAAGGCCATCTCGCTGGTGCGGCCCTCGTGCACCACGCTGGCGCCGTCGGCTTCCGCCGCCACGGTGGAGCGTGTGTAGCGCGTGCCGCAATGGGCGATGATGGCGTCGCACTCCTCGTCGCTGAGCACATTCCCGAGCAAAATCACCTGCGGCTTTTGCAGCACGAACAGCACCTCCACCTCGCGGTCGGGCGCGGCGATGCGGTTGCTGGAGACATCGATGTATGGCATCTCGCGCGGCGCCGAAAACGCGCTGGAGATGGCCGGCGCCGGCACGGGTGCCGCAGCCACGGCCGCCGCTTCGCCGCTGGCAGCGCGCAGTTGCAGCGCCGCGTCGATCGCCGCGCGCGCCACCGCCATGCTGTGCTGGCCGGAGCGCGCCATGCTGTTGGCCATGTCCAGCGGGCTGCAACCGCGTTCCAGGTTTTCCATGATCCAGCTGCGCCAGGTCAGCGGCAAGGCGGCAAAAACGTTGTCAGGTTGGGTCATCGCGTCATCAAGAGCGGGTCGGATGGGAAGCCCATTCTAACGGATTGCGCGCACGGCGCCGCACGAACCACAGCAATCCGGGCAACTGCAACAACACCAGCGCCGCAAACGCCGCCTGATAGGCCAGCGCCGGATAATGGCCCAGCAAATCCGGCTGCCAGCAGCCCACCACCAGCCCGAAGCCCGCCTGCACCGCAAACGCGCCAAGAAAAATCAGCAGGTTCAGACAGGTAGCCGCGCGTCCTGTCAGCGCGCCGGGCAGGCTTTGCGCGACAATGGTGTATTCGATGCCGGTCACCGTGCCGACTAAGGTGAACAGCACCGACAGCAGCTGGTAGCTGGGCCGCCAGTCCAGCACAAAACCCACTTGCACCGCAACGAACAGCGCCACCCCGGCCGCCGCCACGCGGATCGGCTCCACGCCGCGCCGTCCGGCCCATTCCGTCACCATGCCAACCGCGATGGCGCCGAAGATCACCGCCGCCATGCCGAGGTACAGCAGATAGCCGACCGCCTCCTCGCTGTAGTGCGCCACGTCGCTGAGCCAGCGCGAAATCCACAGGCCCTGGATGCCGAAGAACACCGTGTGCGGAATCAGCACCAGCATGGCCGTCTCGCGGAAAGCCGGGTGGCGATACACGGCGCGCATCGCCTCCAGCAGCGGCGTCTTGCGCGCGCCGGATGGCTGCGGCGGCGACAGCGTGCGAATCAGGATGCCGGTCAGCGCGGCGGCCGCCGCCAGCCACAGAAACAGTCCGCGCCAGTCCATGTAATGCAGGGCGAGGCGCACCGGCAGCGTGGCCGATGCAGCCCCAAGCCCGCCGACCGCGATCAGATACCCCTGCACCGACGGCAGCCGCGCCGGCGCGATCCAGGTGGAGATCGCCTTCACCGCCGACATGAAACAGCCGCCCAGGCCAAGCCCGATCAGCGCGCGCGCCACCAGCAGTTGCGAGAACGTCTCGCCGCCGGCAAACGCCAGCGCGCCGACGCCGGCCAGCAGCAGCATCGGCAGCTGCACCTTGGCCGGCCCCCAGCGATCGAGCGCAATCCCGACCGGCAGCTGGGCCAGCGCGAAGGCCAGAAAGAAAGCGCTGGTCAGCAGCCCAAGCTGGCCGGGCGTGAGCGCCAGCGCCGCCACCAGCTGCGGCGCCAGCGTCGCATTCACCGTGCGCATCAGACTCGATAAAAAATGCCCGAGCGCGAACGGCAAAAACACCAGCACAAACACCGCGCGTCCAGAGAGCGCCGGCGCTGCGGGCGCTGCGGAGTCGCTCATGGCGGCCGCCTACGCCGCGCTGTGCGAGTCGCAGCCCGCGCTGGCCGGCGCTGCGCCGCCATCCTGCCGCGCCGCCATCAGCGGAATCACCTTGCGCAATCCCGGTGGCTCGGCGCCGAATTCGCTGCGCGCCCCGCCCTCCTCCTCGAAGAAAAACTTCTCCTTGCCAAACGCCGGTTTCAACTCATCCATCCAGGTCGCATGCGGATCGAACCTGGCGTAAAACGGCTTGCGCACCCAATCCGCATTGCGCGCCTGCAGGAACTGCAAGGCAAACACCTTCTCCCCGCCGATCTGCGCAATCCCGTCGATCACCACCTTGCCGGGGAAAGCGCTCATCGACGGCCCGCGCACCGTGCGCGACAAGCCCGACACCATCTGATACGCCGCCTGGAAAATCTCATGCGCGCGCGCCAGCGGCAACTGGAAATACTCGCGCGGCCCGGTATCGCGCTCGACGAACATGTAATACGGGATGGCCCCCAGCCGCACGCCGGTCTGCCACAGCTCCGCCCACGACGCCGGGTCCTCGTTGATATGCCGGATCAACGGCCCCTGCATGCGCAAGGTCGCGCCGGTGCCGACAATGCGCTTGACCGCCTGCTGCGCGATCGCAGGGCGCAGCTCCACCGCATGGTTGTAGTGCCCCATGATCGCCATGTTCTTGCCGCTGGCGACCACGCGCTCGAAGAGACGCAGCAAATCATCGGCATCGCGGTCCGTCACAAAGCGCTGCGGCCAATACGCCACCGACTTGGTGCCGATGCGGATGTTCTGGATGTGCGCCAGGTCCGGCGCCAGCAGCGGCTCAATGTACGCCTCCAGCGAACGCGTATTCATGATCAGGGGATCGCCGCCGGTGATCAGCACATCGGTCACCTCCGGATGCATGCGCAGGTAAGCAGCCAGCTCGTGCGACTCCTTGGCATCGAACTTCATATCGTCCATGCCGACAAACTGCGGCCAGCGGAAGCAGAAGGTGCAATACGCATGACAGGTCTGCCCCGAACTCGGGAAGAACAACACCGTCTCCTTGTACTTGTGCTGCAGGCCCTTCAACGGCGCATCGTTCACGCGCGGCACATTGTGCGTCATCTGCCCGGCCGGATGGGGATTCATGCGCATGCGGATGCGCCGCACCAGCTCCACCAGCGCCGGCTGGTCGGCCTTGCCCAGCACCAGCTCCTTCAGCCGCGCATAGTCGTCCGGCGCCAGCATGTCGCGGTGCGGGAAGGTCAGACGGTAAATCGGATCATCGGGGATGTTGTTCCAGTCGATCAGGTGATCGAGTACATACTCGTTGGTGCGGAACGGCAGCACATGCGACACCACCTGCACCGCCTCCTGCAAATCCGGCGGGATCCACTCCCATTGGCGCGAGTGCGAAATAGTCTGTCGTATGAACGGTTTGAACTTGGTGGTATCCATCGCGGGTTTCCTTCAGTGGGTCAGAAAACTCCATGCTAGGCCGCGCACCGGCGCCCAGATTGCCGCGTATCAACTGATGCACGGAAATGTTCCACAGCTTGCGCCAGCGCAATTCGCATCCACGCCAGCCACGTAAAGTTCATAGCGCCCATCCACATCACAGGAGCCGCTTATGAAAACCCTGCTCACCGCCATCCTGCTGGCCGCCGCCGTCCCGGCCCACGCCAACGAACCGACCGAGAAAGACGCCATCGCCATGGCCGAAAAAGGCGCCGCCTTCATCAAGGCCAACGGCCAGGACGCCTTCCTCAAAAAGATCAGCAACAAAGACCCCGACTACCTGCAAGGCTCGTTGTACGTCGACGTGCGCGACATCAAGACCGGCATCGTGCTGGCGCACCCGGTCAACGCCTCCATCGTCGGCAAGGACCTGACCGACATCCCCGACGCCAACGGCAAGAAGTACCGCCGCGAGATCATCGAGCTGGCCGCGAAAAAAGGCCACGGCTGGGTCGACTACCAGTACAAGAATCCCACCAGCGGCAAGATCGAACCCAAGACCACCTACATCCTGCGCGTCGGCGACGTCGTGCTGGAAGCAGGCATCTACAAAAAATAGCGAGAGGCGCATCATGCTCAACCAACTGCGTATCGGTCCCAAACTGCTGCTGGCGCCGCTGCTGGTGCTGGTGCTGCTGATTGCCACCGCCGGCGCGGCTTACGTCGGCATGGTGCGCCAGAACACCTCGCTGGAAAACCTGGTGCAGGTGCGCGCCGCGCGCCTGAAAACCGCGGCCGACGTCAGCGGCGAGGCGCGCTACGCGCACGCCAACATCTACCAGTTGCTGGCCTGGGTCAACGGCAGCTTCGCCCAGGCGCGGCTCGACGCCCTGTCGCGCGAAATCAAAACGCGCCACGGCGCCGTCGACGAGCAGCTGCGCAACCTCGATGCGCTGGCCGACGACAGCGAACGCAAGATCGTCGCCCAGTCGCTGCAGGCGCTGACGGCCTACCGCAAGGCCGTGCTGCAAACCATGGACATGGCGCAGATGGACCAGAGCATCGCCACCAACTCGATGGCCATCGCGGAAAAGCAGTTCCTGCTGCTGAACGAACAGCTGGCGCAGCTGTCGGCGCTGGAGAAGAAACTCAGCGAGCAGGCGCACGCGCAAGCCAAGGCCGACTTCAACACGCTCAACACCACGATGGCCATCATGGTGCTGCTGTCGATCGCGCTGTCGCTGGGCGTGACCATGGCGGTGCGCGGCGCCATGCTGCGCGACATCCGCGCCATCGCCGATGTGGTGGTGGCGCTGGCCGCGGGCCGCCTCGCCGCCGGCCGCCGCAATCACGGCCGCGACGAAATCGCCGACACCGCGCGCATGCTGGACCAGACCATGGCCAACCTGACGCAAACGCTGACCACCATCCTCGCCGCCGTGCATTCGATCGACACCGCCGCGCGCGAAATCGCCAGCGGCAATCTCGATCTGTCCACCCGCACCGAAATGCAAGCGAGCTCGCTGGAGCAAACCGCCAGCGCCATGAACAGCCTGACCCACGCGGTGCAAGCCAACGCCGCCAACGCGCGCGAAGCCTGCCAGCTGGCGGCCGGCGCCAGCGACCTGGCGCAGCACGGCGGCGCGGCGATGGAAGACGCGGTGCAGACCATGGCCTCGATCCGCGCCAGCTCGCGCCAGATCGTCGACATCATTGCCGTCATCGA
>Ga0105244_10003590_pt1 | contig 11019 bp, 9 predicted proteins | sample KBSM44metaG_FD_80423 | JGI IMG/M metagenome (GOLD analysis project Ga0105244, IMG submission 80423) | Miscanthus rhizosphere microbial communities from Kellogg Biological Station, Michigan, USA - KBS M4-4 metaG | ecosystem: Host-associated > Plants > Roots > Rhizosphere > Soil | place: Michigan...
GAAGCTTTCGCTTTTACCTTCAGCGGCGTGTTTGGATTTGAGCTTCAGCTCTTCACCTTTGTTCTGCTCTTCATGCAGTTTTTGTTTCGCGTCATTGGCGTTCGCTTTCGCGGCGGCAACGGTATCGTCGGTTGCGTGTGTGGTTGCGGCAAAAACTGGTGAAGCCAGCAGAAGTGCAGATAATGCAATAATTGTCTTTTTCATCATATCCTCAATTCACGTTATTCATGTTATGAGCGTGATTAAGAATGGCATGAGCGAAGCGGCATGGCTCTAGGAAAAAACTGTAAGTGGATCAAGGGTGAAAATTCAGGCGTGCGTTAAAGATGTTTATCACTTCTGCCAACAAGAGATATTCCGCCGCGGTTTAAGACAGATTCAGGCCACTTATAAATAGGGCGCAGAGTAATCGTGGCGGGTAAATGCCACAGGGCTGGGCGTTGGTTTACTGGCTCGGTATCCAGCAGGCTGCGCCTGTCATTTACGGCACACAGTCACGCAGTAATGTGCGCGTTTTTCTCTGTTCACGATAACAATCGCTGAAAAATTTCATCCGGTGGCCGATAAACACGTTAGGGTTCTCGTGAAAGGCGCATTGCGTTGTGTACTGTTTGCTGGGCGAGACAAAATTCTGGAATATTGAACGATTCCATTATTAATGATTTCGGTGGGAAATCACAACGGCAGCATCGGTCCTTAACGTTTTAATGATAAAAATTTGATGAAAATTCGGCGCGATGTTTCCGAATTGCTTTTATCTGTTTGCCGGGGCAGTGTTGTACATTAGCGATCCGAAACCCATACTTAATTTTTGAAAAAAATGGCGCCTGTCTTGGGCAAATACCGCTTACTTTTGGTGTAAAATTATTACGACCTTGCCAGAAGTTACTGATTTCAGGGGCTTTGTTATTGCTGATGACTATGCTTGTAAGGACGGTGTTACTTATTACTGTAAGTAAACGTAGGGTCAGGGATGAAAAAACTTCTTTGTAGATGTCTTGAAAAGTTTGTCGGGTGAGAAAAATCATGCGCACACAGGTTTTGGCTACCCTTAATTTTTTCTGGATAAATCAATAAAAAAAACAGGAGATATCGCATGGTCAGTAAGTCATTGATAACTAGCCTCAATAATATTAAAGGCCTGGATTTAAATCTTTTACTCACTTTTGAGGCCGTTTATCAGCACCGGAGTGTCACCAAGGCGGCGGGGTTGTTAAACATTTCGCCGCCAGCAATCAGCCAGTCATTAACCAAGCTCAGGGAGTTTTTTGGCGATCCGCTCTTTGTCCGCGAGGGTAAGGGACTGGTGGTGTCAACGACGGCTGAAAGCCTGCATGCGCTGTTAAGCGAACATTTCCACGCCTTGTTGGATAACCTCAATAATTTCTCCGATAAAAACATCAAATCACGGTTCGTCATTCATGCCACGCCGTATGCGGCGTTACGCATTCTGCCTGAGATTTTCTCGATGATCGAAAAAAGTGGGATTAACTGTGAGATAGTCCATCTGAGTTCCGACCCGAATTTTGATAATGCAGAAGACATTCTTATCTATCGCAAAGCCGATATCATTTTTGATACCACGTCACACTATGGATTCTCAACCATCACTGAGCCGTACACTGTCGAAAAAGCGGTCGCCATTTGTCGTAAAGATCATCCGCGATTGAAAGATAAGCTTACGCATGAAACCATGAAAACTGAGAAATCCACCTTTTTGAATATAAAATCAAACGGCTTGCAACAAACGCAATCGGATATTGAGAATTATTTCGGGGAAAGAACCTTCTCATTTTCGAGTAGTTCATTACATGTCAATGCGTCTATCGTTGAACGTTCTGATTCAGTGAGCTTTATTCCAGAGTGGTTTGCGCGGAAGTTTTCAGATATTTATAATTTTAAAATACTGGAATGCGATTTCTCACCTCAGCCGGTGAACATATTCATGACCTACAATAAAGCATCGTTGAGAAACAATAATTTTGTGGGGTTATTAAATATAATAAAAGAATGCAAAAGTTCTTTTTAAATGAAAGGGGTACAAGAAGATGCCTGACGGGCATCTTTTTGTACAAAGAGGGTTGGTCGCCATAGCGAGGCCAAAAACACTACCGATCTAATTACTTGTATTGAACAGTCAATTGAATTGCGCTTGAGATAGTACCTGGTGTTGCCGCATTGCCTTTCCCGTCATTTTTGACGCGGGCTCTCATCAGGAAAGATCCAGCATGAGTTGTTGAAGCAATGTTCACGTTGTATGTCTTGCCGTTACCCAGATTTGCTCCTCCAGAATCCTTGACCAATTCAACTTCAACGTTTTTTGCTGTACCCGAGTTTGCATAATAATCGGTATTGGACACCGTACCGCTAAACGTTGCGACGGCACTGGTTGTTGTCGCCGGGCAGGCAGTCACATCGACCCATAATCCGACAAATGGAGATGCGCTGTCGGCATCGATCAGCTTTGATGCATCAATATCACCCAGGTTGACATCTTTCTTCGCTTCAATACTACAAGGCGACGCAACGACGTTGCCGGTAATATTGATTGTTGAATCAGCAGCACTTGCATTGCCGGACATGGCAAATAAAGCAAGCGGAACTAAGCCCAGAGAAATCAACGTATTTTTACGACTCATTTTGCCTTTCATTATAAATCCTAAATAACCTTTGGTGATGATATTCAAACGATTGATGCCAGACAGGAATCAGGGAATGTCTCCTGATTCCTGTACCTGGAAGTATTGATAGCAATAGCGAGGGCAGGAAGACTGCCGATCTAATTACTTGTACTGAACAGTCAATTGAACTGTGCTTGATATAGTACCTGGTGTAGCCGCATTGCCTTTCCCGTCATTTTTGACGCGGGCTTTCATCAGGAAAGATCCAGCATGAGTTGAAGAAGCAATGTTCACGTTGTATGTCTTACCGTTACCCAGATTTGCGCCAGAAGCATCATTAGCAACTTCAACTTCAACGTTTTTAGCTGTACCTGCGTTTGCATAATAATCGGTATTGGACGCCGTACCGCTAAACGTTCCGACGGCACTGGTTGTGGTCGCCGGGCAGGCAGTCATATCGACCCAGAATTTGACAAACGGAGATGCGCTGCCGGTATCGATCAGTTTTGATGCATCGATATCGCCCAGGTTGACATCTTTCTTCGCTTCAATACTACAAGGTGACGCAACGACGTTGCCGGTAATATTGATTGTTGAATCAGCAGCACTTGCATTGCCGGACATGGCAAATAAAGCAAGCGGAACTAAGCCCAGAGAAATCAACGTATTTTTGCGACTAAATTTTCCTTTCATTATATATCCTTAATAAAGCTTTGTTGATGGTATTCAAAAAATTAACGTCTGAAGGGAGTCGGAGAAGACCCCCAAATGATACTTAATACAAACATTGATAATTTGAAAAAAGTGACTGCGTTTATGCATTGCAAGAAGACTATCATTCCATCGTAAATAAAGTCTCTTAATCATGCATTAAGGTTCGCTTAATGATTTGAAACACCTTGTAATATCAGCACTTTACCTCTCTGAAGTGCATTTAAGGCTGCTGAGGCTTTAAATTAGATGACGACAACGCTCATTCAAATAAATATTATGGCGTCAGTGCAGTGCAATACCCGGTTTTAAAGTCAAACCGGTATCAGCAGTCGTTCTACTGAAGGTCTGCACCACTATATCTGTGTTACTACATGAATTAATTCCCAAGTGAATGGGTTTGTCTCTAAATAAAGGATGTAAAATGAAATTTGTTAAATTAGCAGTTCCTGCGTTGATCGTTGCTGGTATGTTTAGCTCTGCTGCTATGGCAAGCGATGGCACAGTTAACTTTACCGGTGATATCGTCAACGCACCTTGTGTCATTTCAACTGACACGCAAAACCAGAACGTGAACCTGGGTCAGGTTAAATCTTCTGTGTTTGCAAAAGCGAAAGATTCTTCAGCGTACAAAGAGTTTAAAATCGTTCTTGAAGAGTGCACAACCTCCACAATCAAGAACACCAACGTCACCTTCCGCGGTTCAAGTGATGAAGTGAATAAGGACCTGTTAAGCATCGGTGGTCAGTCTGGTGCCGCTAAAGGTGTAGGTATCGAAATTTCTGATGCCACCTCAGCGACCGTTATTCCACTGAACAAGGCCAGCTCCGATTATGCTCTGACCGATGGTCAAAATACGCTGATGTTCAAGGCACGTTACGTCGCTACCGCAGTCCCGGTTGTTTCGGGTCATGCAAATTCGCAGGCTGAATTCCAGCTCGCTTATAAGTAAATCATTCAGGGCACCAACACCCGTTGGTGCCCGCCTTTGAGGAATTAATTGTGAAATTCAAAGTAAAATATCTTGCTGCTGGTTTAATGCTGGCTGCCGCGTCTCAGTCTGCATTTGCTGCGGGTGGCGTAGTCGTGGGCTCTACACGAGTTGTGTATGATGCTAAAAATAAAGAAGCATCACTCACCGTATCTAACAAAACTGAAAAACAATATTTCCTCATTCAATCCTGGGTTGATGACAGCAACGGAAATAAAAATGTTCCCTTTTCGTTAACGCCACCGTTATTTCGCTTAAATGCTGGCAAAGAAAATATGTTGCGTATTATCAAAACGCCTGGTGATGTTCCTGCCGATCGTGAATCTGTGTACTGGGTCAACGTAAAAGCCATTCCACCCGCACCGGACGCAGGTGAATCACAGAATGTGCTGCAGCTCGCGATCAAAACACGAATCAAGCTTTTCTATCGCCCAACCAGCTTAACGACAAAAGTCGAAGATGCGCCAGCACAGCTGCAATGGTTCCACTCAGGCAATAAATTACTGGTGAAAAACCCGTCCGAGTATGCGGTGACGTTGGACAAGGTGACTGTTAATGGTAACGACGTTAAAGACGTCAATATGGTTTTACCGAAAGGTGAAGCAACGTATGAGTTCCCTGCTGCTGCGGGTAATGCTCAGGAATTGCAGTTTACGGCGATAACGGATTATGGCGGACTCACTAATCCTGTTAAAGCCTCGATTAAATAATCCTCTTTACTATGGAACCATGATCAAGAGATAGCGAATGTCACACATCAAAATATCCACAATGGATTTCAATTTTTTCAACAATACGTATAAAAAGAAAAAATTTGGATATTTCGCTATGGGTAGCATCGTCCTGGCTGCTTTTTCACAGGGCTGTTACGCCGAAGCTAATTTCAATCCAGCATTTCTTGAACATGTCGATGGCGACGTTGCCGACCTGTCGGCATTTGCTTCCGACAACGGCGGTCAACAACCGGGGAGATACCTGGTTGATATTATTGTCAATGATACCAAAGTTGACCACCGTTACGTGGAGTTTATCGCAACGCCGCACGACGGTACGGATACAAATAAAGATAAAGATAAATCGGTTGGTCTTACCCCCTGCTTTACGCAAGAAGAGCTTGAATCTTACGGGGTGAAGTTTCCGAAAAAGGCTGGTGAGCAAGCATCGAGCGACGAGAGCGAGTCCGCTGAGGTCAAGCCCGAGGAAGCCGCCCCTAAAAAAGAATGTTCACTGACGCTGCTTACCGTAAAAGACGCGACGTCCGAGTTTGATTTTGGGCAGCAAAGAGTGCTCATTACCATCCCCCAGGCATTGATGGCACAAAATGCCCGGGGCTACGTTGATCCCAAAAACTGGGACGATGGGATCACCGCACTGCTGCTCGACTATGATTTCTCGGGAGCAAACGATAAACAAAAAGGTCAAAGTTCATCGTTCTCCACTGAGTCCTCTGAGTCCTCAGATTCTTCGGCGTCCGGCTCAGAGAGCAACGGCAGCGATAATAGCTACTACCTGAACTTACGTTCCGGTTTCAATCTCGGTCCGTGGAGATACCGCAACAACTCCGCGCTGGATAACAGCAACGGAGAGCGCAAGTGGCAAAGCATCAATAACTACGTACAGCGCAGTATTGTGTTTCTTAAGTCACAGCTGGTGATGGGGGATAGTTTTTCCACATCGGATATCTTTGACGGCCAGCAGTTCAGAGGCGTCCAGATTGCTTCTGACGATGAAATGCTACCTGATAGCCTGCAGGGTTTTGCGCCCATCGTCAGGGGAATAGCAAAAACGAACGCCCAGGTCACCATCAAGCAGAATGGATATGTTATCTATCAGAGCTATGTGTCACCGGGTGCATTCGAAATATCGGATCTCTATCCCAGCGGTAACAGTGGCGATCTGACGGTGGAAGTAAAGGAAAGCGACGGAAGTTTGCAAACCTTTATACAGCCTTATGCGTCAGTACCCGTTTTACAGCGTGAAGGGCGCACGAAATATAGCGTAACGGCAGGTGAATACCGCGACGGCTATGGCGGTTCAACACCGACGTTTGGGCAATTTACGTTGATTCATGGCTTTGCAAAAGGCCTGACGATGTATACCGGTATGCAGGGAAGTAAAAACTACGCTGCGCTGGCGCTCGGAGTGGGGAGTAACTTAGGCGAAATTGGTGCCGTTTCAGTGGATGTGACTCAGGCAAAAACAGACCTGCCTGATGGTGTCACTGAGAAGGGACAATCGTATCGTTTCCTCTTTGCAAAATCTTTTGCTAACAGCGGAACCGACTTTAGATTATTGGGGTATCGCTACTCAACCAGTGGTTTCTATACCCTTCAGGAGTCTGTTGACCTCAATGATGAAGACAACAGCCTCGCAAAATTTGATATACGTACTCACAAGCGTAGCAAAATTGAAGGGTCGATTAACCAGTCATTGCCGCAAGAGATGGGGTCATTCTATTTTTCGGCCAGTGTACAGGACTATTGGGGCGATGATTCAAAGGAACAAACGCTGCAATGGGGCTATAGCAATACCTGGAATGGGATTTCTTATAACCTGGCGTTTAATAACAGCTACATCTCCGGTCAGAATAGTGATAAACAATTCACATTGAGCGTGTCGTTACCTTTAGACCGCTGGCTGAAAGGCTCATGGGCAACCTATAACATGAACCATGACAGTAATGGACAAATAAGCCAGCAGGCGGGTATTAGTGGTTCGTTACTGGAAGATAACAACCTTAATTATAATATTAGTCAAAGCCAGGGTAATAAAGGTCAGGGCGGCTCAGGCAATACCAATATGACGTATCAAGGGCGTTATGGGAACGCTAACGTAGGCTATAGCTACAATAAATACTCTAATCGCCTGAATTACGGATTGAAAGGCGGGGCAGTTGTGCATAGCGGCGGGATCACGCTTTCTCAACCCTTAGGCGAGACCATTGCTTTGGTTGCCGCGCCAGGATCGGGCGATACCAGAATAAAGAATACCAACGGGATACATACCGATGAGCAGGGCTATGCGGTGATGACGTATATTTCGCCTTATCGTCGCAACACAGTTTCCCTTGATACCACAAGTTTAAGACAGAATGTGGAAATAGAGGAAAGCGCCAAAGATGTCGTGCCGACACGGGGTGCCGTAGTAAAAGCATCATTCGCTACGCATATCGGTTTTCGCGTGATGATGGAAATTAAAAAGAGTGATGGAAAATATTTGCCCTTTGGTACCTCTGTTTCCCTTCAGGACAACGAGGGTGGAATTTCAGCCGGTTTAGTCGGTGAAGCGGGCCAGGCGTATTTAAGTGGGCTTCCGGCTAAAGGATCGCTTATCGCTCAATGGGGTAAGGGGGTTGGGGAATCCTGTACGGTAAATTACCAAATCCCTGAAAGTCAGGCGGATATTGAGATTATCAGTCTAAAAGAAATTTGTGACGTTCACTAATTTCATACATTAACTCAACGGAATATAGGAAAAAATGCACATTAATGGAAAAAAAATCGCGTTGTTCGCGCTGTCGGCTTTTGCCCTCAGCGGTGCAATGGGGTCTAACGCATTTGCCGCGGACAGCACTGTCAACGTAACAGGCAATATCGTTTCGCCGGCCTGCGTCGTGTCAACCGATTCAAAAACCGTCTCTATCCCTTTAGGCGAAGTTCAGGCAAATACTGTAGCGGCCGCCAAAAGTTTTTCACCATGGTCGAGTAACTATACGCTTAACCTGACGGGCTGCCCAAGCGTCACCACCAAGGTCAATGCGACCTTCTCCGGCACTGCGGATACCAACGACACGAATGGCTATGCCAACGCGGCGTCGGGTGGTTCGAAAGCCGTGAGCACGCAGCTGGCGAAAACCGATGGCACAACTTTCCTGAAGAACGGTGCCAGCTATGGCAACGTAGCGGTAAGCAACGGGAGCGTAAGTTTTACCGTTAAAGCCCGTCTCTATAGCGAAAAGGGTGCAGTAGCGCCAGGTGCGGTAAGTTCTGCTGTACAGGTTACCTTCACCTATAGCTAAGTGGTTAAGGATAAGTGAGCAAAGGATGGTGAAAACAATCGTGACGACGTTCTTTGCATTGTTGCTCATATCGGCGTCGAATGCTTTTGCCGATGAAGGAACAGCATTGAATATATCTGCCAGTATCGTTGCCTCTCCCTGTACCTTATCGGAAGACACGGTACATGGTAATGTTTCGCTGGGCAGTTTTTATACTAACGAACTGAGTAGTCGCGGAGATGCAACAGGTTGGGTGCCTTTTGCGTTGAAATTGATGGAGTGCCCGGTGACGACAACGGCTGTCTCTGTGGTCTTCACGGGTGAAGCCGACGAGAGTAACCCTGATTTCTTTAAAAACATGGGAAGCAGTTCTCATGTGGCAATTGAAATCAAAGACACCGCAGGCAGTATTGTCCGCAATGGTGCCTCTCGCACAATGACCGTCAGTCCATCACACGATGCCGTGCTGGATTTGCAATCCCGAATGGTCACGCCGCAGGGGGGTGCCACCGCGGGTTCAGTGACAGGATTAGTTGAGCTCTCTTTCTCCTATCAATAACGCTGGGCAGCATCCAGGATGCTGCTCAGCATTTAACAAGAAGTTTATCTTATTCAGTCGTGATTACATCAGTGTTTATTCTGGTGAAATTGAATGATGCGACATTAAATAAAGTTAGATAATTGCATCACATTCAATAGTTAATTTCATCTTAACGACGTTGATCTTTACGGCCTTCTGTCAGGAACGAAAATACGTCCTTCCGACTGACACTACAGGACGAATGACGTCATGCTCCGATGCGATTAACGCCTGACAAAGCCTGATTTAGCATGAAAACCTGGCGAGCGAAGTGAGTATGGATTGCGCGGGGAAGATGCAAATGCTCTGACCGGGTTATTTAATCTTAAAGCTTAATTAAGTATAACTTAATTGATATTAAAAATTCTCAGAGTACTATAGATTACTCAGAAGATAAATATCTCATCGAATTTTATAAATAATGTCAATTTTGCCGAAATAATAACGCCTGTTGTCATTTCGATGACGTCAAAATGGCCTGTGAGCAGGCTAAAGTTTTCATTTCGAGAATAATATGAAAATTATTATGATAGTGATTGTATGGGTGCTGTTGTCTGTACAATGGGCTAATGCAGATGTAGTACTCGATGCGACGCGTATCATTTTTCCATCGGATAAAGATCATTCGGCATTGCAGGTAATGAACACGAAGACATCTCCCTATTTAATACAGGCTTGGGTTACACAAGCTGATGGTCAGTCTGCAAAATCAAACTTTGTAATCACACCTCCATTGTTTAAGCTTGAAAGTGGTAAAGCGCGTGAAATGCGAATTCTGAAGTTAAATAATAAACTGCCTCAGGATCGGGAGTCATTATATTATGTTTCAGTTAAAGGCATTCCACCCATTAATCAAAAAGATGGTATATTGCAGATTGCTTTAAAAACCACGATAAAGATGATATATCGCCCTAAATCACTCACGGGAACACCAGAAGAAGCGGCCAGGAAACTTATATGGTCCTCTACGCCGGGTGCTCTTGAAGTTTCAAATCCATCTCCGTTTTACTTAAGTTTTTTTAGTTTGAAACTCGCTGATAGTGAGCTGGCTAATCACTTAATGATCCCTCCTTTTTCAAAAATAAAAATAGGGATAAATGATAAGAAAAGTACGGGGGCGTTAAAATGGGCAATCATCAATGATGTTGGTGGGGTAAGCGACACCTTCACTTCCATACTTCCTAATGGCTCAAATATTCAACAATAAGTGATTGGACAATGAAATATTCAAAAAAAATGCTCTTCACAATCATCACACTGGCTTTAAGCGCTATTACTTTTAATGCTAGTGCAACCGAGGGACTTTGCAGATCGAAATCTGGGATGATGACTGGAACTGCGACGTTTAACAAAACCTTGCCGGTAAGAGTAGAAGTGGGTCAGGTAATTGACTATTCTTCCTGGTCAAACCCCGGCTGGAATTATTTCGATGCCACCTGTACTGGAGGGAATGCGGATTATCGATTCGTGACAACAACTGCAAGTATAAGTGCACCCGCTGGTCATGCGTCAGGGTGGTACTCCCTTAATGAGTACTTAGACTTCGCGGTAGAAAGTGAGACTGTCACACATTTTGCAGCGGGTAAGCCATACCCCGCTAGCTACTCTGTTCCATATAGTAATATACATACGAACGGGTCTTATGTTGACATAATGACAGTAAATTCACAAAACCCTGACATACAACTTTATTATATACGTGAAGGGCGCGTGAAATTGTACTTAAAGAAAGCTTTTGTCGGTACAAAAACGTTTAATACAGGTGGGATAATTAAATATTGGGTCGGGGTTTCAACAGCAGGTAACCAAAACGTTCCGGTTGGCGCAAATGTGGGAGTGCAAACACTGGGTCTTTCAGGTGCAATAACTATTCCAGGTTATTGCGATTTTTCAGCCGATCAGGTTAAAGACGTTGATTTAGGTAGCATTGCTGCCATAGATATTGCCAACAAGGGAAGTGCCGCAAACGGTAAGAAGATTGATTTTAAGGTTGAATGCAACGCAGATAGTGGAGCAAAAGTTCAAATTGAATTAAGTGGGAATGCTGATTCTTCTGATTCTTCTGTACTGAAGACTAATCTCGATAATGTTGGGATCAAGATACAGGATAAGGATAATA
>Ga0105244_10003591_pt1 | contig 11019 bp, 14 predicted proteins | sample KBSM44metaG_FD_80423 | JGI IMG/M metagenome (GOLD analysis project Ga0105244, IMG submission 80423) | Miscanthus rhizosphere microbial communities from Kellogg Biological Station, Michigan, USA - KBS M4-4 metaG | ecosystem: Host-associated > Plants > Roots > Rhizosphere > Soil | place...
TGTAGTGGCTATGATGAAGGTGGTTTGGAAGCCTTGTCCCGGCAACTTGAATCGCCCCGGGTTTCCTAGACACCTCTTTGCCTTAAACTGAGGCCAATTAGGAGGTGCCATGAGCAACCCGCGTTACCCCGAAGAATTCAAAATACAAGCGGTCAATCAAGTGACCGAAAAGAAGCTGCCTGTCGCTGATGTGGCGGCCCGTCTCGGCGTGTCGACGCACAGCCTCTATGCCTGGATAAAGCGCTACAGCAAACCTCAAGAAGAACGGCAGCAAGACGATGATCAGCACGCTGAATTGCGTCGTCTGCGAGCCGAACTAAAGCGTGTTACTGAAGAGCGAGACATCTTAAAAAAGGCCGCCGCGTACTTTGCCAAGGAGTGCGGTTGAAGTACGCCTTTATCAAGCAGCGAGCCGGCGACTATTCCATTCGACGGCGTTGTCTGACGCTGAAAGTCCATCCCAGCGGCTATTACGCATGGTTGTCTGAGCCGCAATCTGCACGTGCTAAAGACGACCAGCGACTGCTGGGTTTGATCAAGCATTCCTGGCTGGAGAGCGGCGGCGTTTATGGCTATCGCAAAATCCATGACGATCTGCGCGAGGTCGGTGAAGTTTGCGGGCGCCATCGTGTGGCAAGGCTGATGCGTCTTGAAGGGCTGCGCTCTCAGACAGGTTATCGACGCCGCCCTGGAAAGTACGGCGGTAAGCCAGCGGTCGCCTCACCCAATTTGCTGAAGCGCCAGTTCGGTGTCGTGGAACCCAACAAGGTTTGGGTCACCGACATCACCTACATCCGTACGTATGAAGGCTGGTTGTATTTGGCGCTGGTGCTGGATCTGTTTTCTCGTCAGGTCGTTGGCTGGTCAATGAAATCGCAGATGACCAGTGATCTAGCCATTGATGCGTTGTTGATGGCGGTTTGGAGGCGTAAACCGAAGCAAGAGGTGATGGTTCATTCCGACCAGGGCAGCCAGTACAGCAGTTCCGATTGGCGCAGCTTTTTGAAGGCAAACAATTTGGTTGCCAGCATGAGTCGTCGAGGCAGCTGTCATGATAACGCCGTGGCCGAGAGCTTTTTCCAGCTTCTGAAACGAGAACGGATCAAGCGGAAAATTTACACCAGACGTGAAGATGCTCGTAGCGATGTGTTCGATTACATCGAAATGTTCTACAACTCAAAACGTCGACATGGTTTCAACAATCAGCTGTCACCGGTAGAGTTTGAAAAGCGTCACGCAATGAGCTTGCAAGGTGTCTAGAGAACCCGGGGCGATTCAGCCTATGGAATGAGTTTCTATATCCCTGGAATTGGCAATGAAGGTGATGATTCGATAGTTGAGAGTGTTTATATCGATTTATCCTTTACGGACGTCTCGTCTTTACATTAATTTAAGGACTAATATGAAAATTGATTTCTTTGTAGAAAATTCAATGGGTGATCCAACACCCTGGTGCCGCACGGATGTGGTGGGGCCTGACCAAGTCGATCTTCTTGCATGCCTCTTGCTTGACGATGGAGGACTGTCTTTAGGGCACACTATTTCTTGGCTGGATGAGGGGTTGAGCCGAGTAATGTCTGTGAGAGACGCGCAGCGAGCCTTTGTTGACTGGTGGCGTGAAACGTGGGGTGCCGATATTTACAATAAAGAGGTTAAAATCTATTCACTTCATGATGAGACGTTCGCAGTCACAATTAGTCTGGATGACTTCGAAAAGGCTTTGCGGGATTGGAAGGCGTTCCTTTTGTCATTTTAGTAATGAGGAGACAGAGTTGGTTGACGAAGACTTTGAATTGGTAAAGCAAATTTTTACGATCGTTGAATCGGGTATTGTTCATGGTTGTGACGCCTTCATCTACAAGGTTGAGATGGGGCCAGGTTGTATGGAGTCTGAACTTTCTGTTCAGAATAATGGTGTTGTAGTTAATGATGCCGAGACTGATTTTGATGGTTTTGCGCTGTTTGAGCTAGCGACGCAGCTTAGGGAGAATGCAGTGAGACGCGGTGAGGATTGGCGATTCTTTGCCATGTCTTATATTCGTGGTGGTGAAGTGAAAAGTAATTTTAAGTATTGAGTCAGTGGTGTGAAGGATGGGAATGTTTAGCTGACTAGCTTGCCGTGGGCAAACGCATATAAGTTCAGATTTTTTTGCCTGATTCGGTCACTATTGCTGTCAGTGGTATCTGATTAGAGAGGTTGGGTGGTTTCTAAGGGAGGGGAAATGAACATTCCAAATAAGCAACCGAAAGAAAAGTTTCGAGTTTATAAACGGCGGATCAGGTGCGGCACTTTAGGGATTGGCCGGTAAGTTAAGCGGTCCATCAGATTATAATACTGGGCTTTGCGGCTCGATCCTCTCGCAAGCTGCAAAAAATCAAGCAAAAAGTGTAGAGTAGTCCAAATGAAATCCTACGATTTATACAGCGCAAGGGAAATTAGCCTGGACGTCGCTAGAGATCAGATCGAGGAATCTTTGGGAATTGCTCTTGAAGAAAGAAATAGTATTTATCAAGGAGGTGTCTACTATCGTTTGCGTAATAGCTACTCTGGAAACGTTGTGCTGAAAAATAACCTCGACCCGTTTGATGGCGAGGCGGCAGAACACGAATTTCCCAACTGACTTATTCTTTTGTATGTGAATGCAACGGAACGCTCTTCTGAGTTTTTCATAAACTAAAAGGAAATTTTATTTTGCTTCGCATGAGGAGTTAGATTGACTTCAAACGTATTGACGGGGCTGCAGATGGATGACGAGTTTCTGGAGGTAAATGACCTGGATTGGTTTGCATCTTATCGGGATGGAGCACTTGCGCATTTTGCTACTGCGGGGCATGGCTTTGTCCCCGACTCTGTTCGGGTTTCAATGTCAAAATATGAATTGGTATATGATTATTTTCATTCGTTAACCGAGGTTTTTGAGTGCGAAATTGAAGAGAGTCATCTTGAGTTTTTTGAGTCTGAGGCTAAGCGTGAACGCTATTTACGGTCGTTTGTTTCGATGGCTAAGAAAGGGTTGTATAGCTATGACGCTGAGAACGAAGGTTACACGCTAATCGCTAAGCCTAGAGGTGGGTTGAAACTCGTTGACTTGCCGAAAGAGATCACAGCTGCTCTTGGGACAATTTCAGTTGATTTTTCAGATAATATCAAATTATAAAGAGTTTTTCTGTAGAGTGGCGCCTAGAGTAAGTTTTTCTGAATTGCTCTTGGCTAGAACTCTGGCCTTCAAGAGTTTTGTATTGTTTTTTTGGAACTCCCAGAGAGGGTGCGATAGTGTTTACAGTACAACGTCACTCGCTAGATAGGGCAGCATGATAGATTCGATAACCGGCCAAAAAATATTACTGATCGAACACCCTACGTATGGTCCCTATGTTCGCGTGTCGAGCTATGAAGACAGTATGGATCTTGAAGACTTGCTAGATGACAAGTATTACGTACCTTACTGGATCGGCAAGCCCAAAGACTTACAGTTTCTCGGAGGGGCTGAGTACTATTTTGGCCCGGTGGTAGATGTGGAAAAGCTGCAAGCAATACTTGACTTGATCGATTCGGATTATCGCGAGCTAAAATAGGGGGGCGTATGATTCACAGTGTGTCTGGTAATCGGGTTCTTGTATGTGTAGATCTGACATATGGACCCTATTTTGAAATAGTGGCAGACGCTGAGCCGCTTTGGTTAGAGGCTATCCTTCAAGGACGATTTTATATTCCTTATTGGGTCGTTAAGAAAAAGTCTGAAGAAACCCCTACGAAGCTGGCTTATCATTTCGGTGCTGCTGCTGATCCAGAAAAATTACAGAAAATTTTAGATATGATTGATTTTGAAAGAAAATCTATCTTTCAAGGTGGCGGCATTGTATTGCGTTGGCCAGGGAAATGTTAGCAGGTGGGAGCGAAGTCTATGCAGAGAATTAATTGCATCAATGGAAGTGAAGCAGTGATGCTGCTTATTATCGAGCCCTGGGCTGAAGAATACCTGATTAAGCCTGGAGCGTCAGTTGACATTGTTGGGCAAGGAGGGTGTTTTGAAACGGGATTCGAGGTGGAGCATGTTGATAAAGGTATGATTGTCTATGGCTGGGAAGGATCTATAGTCTCTGTCTTTTCGAATGGAGAAATAGTTGAGCCTGGTTTTCAACAGTAATGGGTCATGATAGTTGTCCGGCGCGACTAACTTTCGTGTTCCAGGTGCGCTAGCAATTAGCAAGTCCGGGTTAGAGCGAGTCAGTACTTTTTAAGCGCCTGCGTCCCAGAAGACGTATCACCAGCGGTTTCAACGAGATTTCAGTCGCACTCTATTCAGAGCCCCTCCAACGCCCGCCACAACTTCCTCATCGTCGGATTCTGATTCTCCACCGCGCAATACGAGCGAATCTCCAACCGCGTACTCCATTCCTCCCCACCAGCCCTTACCAGCACCCCTCGCTCCAATTCATCCACTACCGCACTCTGCGGCAGCCACGCCACGCCATAGCCCTCGATGGCCATGCGCATCAACAACATCGCCATATCCGCCTCATAACAGCGCTCCAGCACAACGGGTGACGGGCCGTTCTTGATCACGATTTCAGCCACACGGCCCAAAAAGGTCGTCGCGGTGTACGCCAAATGCGGCACTGGTTTCCCGGCCGTTCCGGGCAAGCGGTACAGCGGGCGACCACGTTTATCCGGAGCGCACAGCGGGATGAATGCATCGTGCCCCAGAGCCAGGCTGCCGAAGCGTTGCGGGTCGAGCAGGATCGGCGCCAGCGGGTGGTGGTAGACGATCATCAGGTCGCAGCTGCCTTCTTCCAGCGCGATCACCGCGTCGTGGATATTCGCGGCAACCACGCGCGCATTGAACTGTTCGGTCTGGCGTTGGAATTGCGCCAGCCATTTGGGCAGGAAGGTCATCGACAGGCTGTGCCCCGCCGTCACCTGGATCGAGCGCCCGGGCATGCGTTCCACTTCGCGCAGGCTGGCGCGCAGGCGCATCAGGCCGGCGAGGGCGTCGCGGCTTTCGGTGCAGAAGGCTTGGCCGGCGGCGGTGAGTTGCACCGGGTAGGTGCCTCGGTCCACCAGTTCGGCGCCCACCCATTCTTCCAGTGAGCGGATGCGCCGCGACAGCGCCGATTGGGTCACGCACCGCACTTCGGCAGCGCGGGAGAAATTCTTCCACTCGGCGATGGCCAAGAGGTCGTCCAACCATTTGATCTGCATGCCCGGTCTCCAGGGTGTGAGCCTTGAGTGTATGCCGTCGCGCCCAGGCCAGGCGTGGCTTTTCGCTAACTATTCCAAAAGCGCATGGGGTTAGCCGGATTACTCATCAAGAGGCCTGTGAGCTGTCCCTAGAATTTCTGCCCATCACCCACACAACAAAAACCACATGAGGGCAGCACTGTGAAGCACAACAAACTTCCCCGTCGAATTGCAGCCGGCATCGCCTTGGGCGTGCTGGTGGGTTGGGCGTGTCATCACTATGCAGGGAGCGAGCAGGGCGCCAAGGAGCTGGCCGGGTATTTCTCGATGGTCACCGACATCTTCCTGCGCATGATCAAGATGATCATCGCGCCACTGGTCTTCGCCACGTTGGTGGGCGGCATCGCCAGCCTGGGCAGTTCGCGTTCGGTGGGGCGTATTGGCCTGCGTGCGATGCTGTGGTTTGTGACGGCGTCGCTGGTCTCGTTGCTGCTGGGCATGGGTCTGGTCAACCTGTTCCAGCCCGGTGCGGGGATGAACCTGCAAGTGGTGCAAAACGCGGCGGCGGCGGTGCCGGTCAATACCGGTGACTTCAGCCTCAAGGCGTTTATCAGCCACGTGTTCCCGCGCAGCATCGCCGAAGCCATGGCCAACAACGAGATCCTGCAGATCGTGGTGTTTTCGCTGTTCTTCGGCTTTGCCCTGGCGGGTGTGAAGCGCGCCGGTTACACGCGCATTACCGACACCGTGGATGAGCTGGCCAAGGTGATGTTCAAGATCACCGACTACGTGATGGCCTTCGCGCCGATCGGTGTGTTCGCGGCGATTGCGTCGGCGATCACCACCAATGGCCTGGGCCTGCTCGCCGATTACGCCAAGCTTATCGCCGAGTTCTACTTGGGGATTGTTCTGTTGTGGGGGCTGCTGTTCACGGCCGGCTACCTGTTCCTCGGGCGCTCGGTATTCACCCTCGGCAAGTTGATTCGCGAGCCCATCCTCTTGGCATTTTCCACCGCCAGCAGCGAGTCGGCTTATCCGAAAACCATGGAGGCCCTGGAAAAATTCGGTGCCCCCAAGCGCGTGTCCAGCTTCGTGCTGCCGCTGGGCTATTCGTTCAACCTCGACGGCTCGATGATGTACCAGGCCTTCGCGATCATGTTCATCGCCCAGGCCTACAACATCGACCTGAGCTTCACCCAGCAACTGCTGATTTTGCTCACGCTGATGATCACCAGCAAAGGCATGGCCGGCGTCGCCCGGGCATCGGTCGTGGTGGTGGCGGCGACCCTGCCGATGTTCAACCTGCCCGAAGCCGGCTTGCTGCTGATCATTGGCATCGACCAGTTCCTCGACATGGCCCGCACCGCCACCAACGTGGTCGGCAACAGCATCGCCACGGCGGTGGTCGCGCAATCGGAGGCCGAAGAAGAGCCCGCCGAAGCACCACAGGCGGTGCGCACATGAGCAGTACGCGACGGCTGGGTATTGTCGGCGGGCTGGGCTCGCTGGCCGGGGCAGACCTGTTCTACAAGCTGGTCAAGTCCCGGGCGGTGCTGGAGGACCAGGGCCGCTATCACTTCCTGTTTGAGCAGCACCCGTTCAAGGACGTGCTGCTGCCTCTGGACCGCAACGCTAGCATGACCTCACGCAAGTTCTACGTGTTCCAGGTGTGCAAAACGTTTGAGAACAGTGGCGTGGACGCGGTGCTGCTGCCGTGTTTCGCCAGCCAGACCTTTCGCGAGGAGATCCAGCAGGAGCTGGGTATCCCCGTGCTCGACATGATGCAGGCGCTGGTCCAGCACATCACTCGCAGCGTCGCGCCCGGTACAAGCCTGGGCGTGATTGCGTCGGACTTCGTGCGCCACTGCGGCCTGTTTGAAAGACACCTCGGCCAGCACTTCAACCTGCTGTACCCCGACGCCGAGGCGCAGGCGGCCTTGATGGAGGCGATGTACGGCGTCAACGGCATCAAGGACGGCCATCTGGAAGGCGTACCGCTGGAGGGCGTGTACCAGGCCTGCCTGTCCCTGCAAGAGCAGGGCGCCACGCTGATCGTGCCGGGCATGACCGAGCTCTCACTGGTCTGCGGCGACTTGCAGCGGCGCGGCATCAGCGCGCTCGACATCAACCAGCTCTACGCCGACTTCGCCACCCAGGCCGACGGCCCGGCGCGCCAACCGCCGTTCAAGCTGGGCATCGTCGGCGGCGTGGGCCCGGCCGCCACCGTGGACTTCATGGGCAAGGTGGTCGCCCACACGCCGGCCGGCAAAGACCAGGACCATATCAAGATGGTGGTCGAGCAAAACCCGCAGATTCCCGATCGCACCGCCAACCTGCTACGCGATGAAACCGACCCGACCCTGGCGCTGTACGCCACCTGCAAACGCTTGGAAAGCGCCGGCGCCCAGGCCATTGCTATTCCGTGCAACACCGCCCATGCGTTTGTCGAGCGCCTCCAGCCGCACCTGCGCGTGCCCATCGTCAACATGCTCAGCGAGACCGTGGAGTGGATCGCGCAGCACTACGGCAGTGGCCAGGCGGTCGGGCTGCTGGCCACCTCCGGCACGGTGCAAAGCCAGGTCTATCACCACGCGGCGCGGCGTGTGGGGTTGCAGCTAATCACGCCGGGCTTTGACTACCAGGCGCTGGTCATGGAGGCGATCTACGGTGAGCGGGGGATCAAGGCGGGGTTTACCGAGGGCATCTGCCGCGAGCAATTGCTGCTGGCGGCCGAGCACTTGTGTGAGCAGGGGGCGAAGGTGTTGATCCTCGGCTGCACCGAGTTGCCTTTGGTGCTGGCCCACAGCGAGGCCTTCGAGATCAACGGGCACCGCGTGGCGCTGGTGGACCCCACCACGATCCTCGCGCGCCAGTGCATCCGGCTGTCACAGGTGAGCGTTGATCGATAGGTGTTGCACCCTTATCCCCGTCGCACAGGCACTGCCTCTATGACCGGTTGACGTTCATGCCCCTCCCATTTGGCAATCACCAACGGCGCCAAGGCATTGCCCAGCACGTTCAACGCCGTGGTGGGCATTTCCATCAAGCGGTACACCCCGGCGATAAACGCAATGCCTTCCAACGGCAGGCCGGCGCTGGCCAGGGTGGCCGAAAGAATCACGAACATGAAGCCCGGCACCCCGGCCGCGCCTTTGGAGGTGAGCACCATGGTCACCACCAGCAAGGCCTGGTCGCCCAGGCTCAGGTCGATACCGTAGAGCTGCGCGACAAACAACGTGCCGATGCCCAGGAACAACGACGCACCGTCCAGGTTGAACGAGTAACCCACCGGCACCACAAAACTCACCAGCGAGGGTGGCACGCCGTAGGTTTCGAGCTTTTTCATCAGCTGTGGCATCACCGCTGCGGAGCTGGCGGTGGAGAAGGCCAGGGCCAATTCGTCCTTGATATGGCGCATCAAGGCAAACAGGTTAATCCCACACAACCGCGCAATCAGGTTCAGCACCACCAGCACAAAAAACACGATGGACACGTAGCTCACCAGGATCAGCTTGGCCAACGGCAGCAACGAGCCAAAGCCGAAGTTGGCCACGGTCACTGCGATCATCCCGAACACGCCAATCGGCGAGTAGGCCATGATCATCGACGTGACCTTGAACATTGCATCGCTGACCCCACGCAGCAGCGCGATCACCGGGTCTTTGCGTTCGGCGGGCAAGCGCGACACGCCCAGGCCGAACATCACCGCAAAAAACAGCACCGACAGCAGGCTGCCCTGGGCCATGGCGCTGATCACGTTGTCGGGGATGATCCCGACGAGAATCTGCCCCAGGCTATGCCCGGCGCCGCTGCTGGTAGGCAGGCTGATAGTGGCGGCGTGCAGGCTGGAAAGTTCGGTGCCGGCACCTGGCTTGAGCAGGTTGCCCAGCACCAGCCCGACGATGATCGCCAGGGTGGTGATGCAGAAGAAATAGCCCAGGGACCTGACCCCGATGCGGCCCAGGGATTTGCCGTCACCGTGGCCGGCAATGCCCACCACCATGCAGGAAAACACGATCGGCACGACGATCATCTTCATCAGCTTGATAAAGATGTCGCCCGCCGGTTGCAGCACGTTGTCCACCAGCCATGGGCGGGACTCCGGAAAGCGGTGCAACAGGGCACCAATGGCGATGCCGGTGAGCAAGCCGATAACGATTTGCCAGACCAGCGCGATGCGGGGCGTGTGCATAGGAATGCCTCATTTGAGATCAATGATTTTTAAGTTGTTGTTCTAGGCAGTCGAAAGGCGGCCGTGGTGGGCCGCCGGGTGCAGCGAGAAGCCGTCAGCGCAGGTCGTGGCATGCGTCTTTGAGACGACGGCATCCTTCTTCGATCACGTCCAGGGCGCTGGCAAACGACAGGCGCACATACGGCGACATGCCGTAGGCCGCGCCGCTGACCGTGGCCAGGCCGTAGTCACGCAGCAGGTAGTCCACCAATTGCGTGTCGTCCTCCAGGCGGTCGCCCGCCGGGGTGAGCTTGCCCATCAGCGCGCTCACATTGACGAACACGTAGAACGCGCCGTCCGGTGGGGTGCAGCTCACGCCGGGGATGTCCGCCAGTAACCCCAGCATGTGCGCGCGACGTTGCTGGTATTGCGCACGCATGTCGGCGATGGGCGCCTGCTCGCCGGCAAAGGCGGCCACGGCGGCGGCCTGGCTCAGTGAGCTGGGGCAGGTGGTGGTTTGCGACAGCAGCTTGGCGATGGCGCTGATCAACCATGCCGGGCCGGCACCAAACCCCAGGCGCCAACCGGTCATGGCGTAGCCCTTGGACGCGCCGTTGACGATCAGCGTGCGCGGCTTGAGGTCGGGCGCCAGGCGCGTCAACGGCACATGCCGAGCGTCACCGTAGACGAAGTGCTCGTAGATCTCATCGGCCATGACCAGCACATGGGGATGGCGCCGCAGCACGTCGGCCAACGCCAGCAGTTCGGCCTCGCTGTACACCGCGCCGCTGGGGTTGTTGGGGCTGTTGAGGATTACCCATTTGGTGCGCGGGGTGATCGCCTGCTCCAGGGTGTGAGGCGCGAGTTTGAAGCCCAGGCTTTCATCGCCGGGGATGATCACCGGCGTGGCATCGTTGAGCCGCGCGATGTCCGGGTAGGACACCCAATAGGGCGTGTGCACGATCACTTCGTCGCCACGGTTCAGGGTGGCGGCCAGCGCGTGATAGATGATGTGCTTGCCGCCACAGCCGGCCACGACTTCGTCCAGGCCATAGACCAGGCCATTGTCCCGTGCGAGCTTCAGGCAGATGGCCCGGCGCAGGGCCAGGGTGCCGGTGGTCGGTGTGTAGTGGGTGTCGCCACTGTGCATCGCCAGGCTGGCCGCTTGCAGGATATGCGGCGGGGTGTCGAAGTCCGGCTCGCCCACGGTGAAATTGACGATGTCACGGCCCTGGGCACGCAGCTCGCTTACCAAGGCATTGGCGGCAACGCTGGGGGAGGGCGCAATGCCCAGGACGCGGTCGGAAAGAAATGCAGTGCTCATCAGGGTGTCCTTCAGTCCGCCAGGCCGGCGTTGGCCAGCACCTTGTCGATCCAGCTCTGGCGCACCGCGCCGGTGGCGATTTCGGCCTTCACCGCTTCTTCATGCTCGGCATGTTGCCCGGCGCGGCGCAGCACTTCGGCGGCATCGGCTTGGGAGAACGCCACCAGGCCATCTTCATCGCCCACCAGCAGGTCGCCCGGGTTGATCAGCATGCCGCCGATGGACACCGGCACGTTCACCTCGCCGGGGCCGGTCTTGTAAGGGCCGGTGTGCACCACCGCACGGGCGTAGCAGGGCGTGTCGTCGAAGCTGGCGACGTCGCGGATCGCGCCGTCGATCACA
>Ga0105244_10003592_pt1 | contig 11018 bp, 9 predicted proteins | sample KBSM44metaG_FD_80423 | JGI IMG/M metagenome (GOLD analysis project Ga0105244, IMG submission 80423) | Miscanthus rhizosphere microbial communities from Kellogg Biological Station, Michigan, USA - KBS M4-4 metaG | ecosystem: Host-associated > Plants > Roots > Rhizosphere > Soil | place: Michigan...
CGAGCCTTATCGCGAGCAGGCCTGCTTTTGCCGGGGATGGTGATGCTGCCTGCAAAAATGACCAAACCCCAGATGCAACAAAACCCGCACTTGGCGGGTTTTGTTTTGCTTCGTATTTGGTGGGCCGGGGTAATCTGAACTTGTAATATAAGATAATGATTTTAAACGATATTTTCAGTTTGTTTTTTCTTGTGGAATACCAATTGGAATACCGTTCTTCCTGTCATGTCCCAGTCAGTAGCGTAGTGGCTAAATTGGTTTGATTGCGACCCTTGTCTCGATCGTGTGGGATTCGAACCTGAGACCAGTGTGGATGCGCTCGCTTGAGCGTGAGCTGTCTGCGTTGGCGTACTACTGCTGGTCTTCCGCTTCCTGTTTCGTTGTCTCTTCCGCCGCGCGGCGGGCGGTACTTTTCTCTCTTATGGCGAGCTCAAGGAGCCCTGTGGGGCGGAGGTTCACCTGGCCTGCTAGAGCAGACTTGGTCTCTTTCATTGTCTGCTTGCGTAGCTTTTCTATCTCGCTCCGCTGGTCCCCGGTGATGATGCTTGTCGGAATGGCGGCGCCTTGCAGCAGAACTTCATTTCGACAAAGCAATTCCACGCTGATTTCTAAAAAGTCCATTAAATCATTGCGGCGCCACTCAGCGCTTTCGGCGGCGCTTTTGAGCTTTCTTAGCTCCTTGGCGTGTTGCTCTTTTGTTTCTCGGATCGCCTCATTTGCGTTTTTGAGCTTCTCGCTCAACTTCGTATTGGCCGTTAGTCCATCGGCGATCAATTTGCTAAGCATGTCGGTTGCATTGGTGTTGTTCTTCCTGGCTAGCGCCGCTAGGTCGTTTTTCACCTTGGTTTTGAGCTTGAACGTACAAGCCTTCCGTTCCTTTTCCGGGGCTCTAAATTTCGCCTGCTGCCAGGCATTCCTCATTCTCTTAATGGTTTTTAGCCCGTCGGGCTTTTGCTCCGGGTCCTCCAGGGTCTCGCCGATCTTTAGAAGCTCGTCGTGCGTTGAGGATTCACGTTCTTCGGCTATCAGGCCTTTCTCTTGCAAATAGCCGTGGGCCCATTCTTGCTGCTTGGAATTGTTGCTGTCGAGCCATGCAAGCCCTCGCAATCTTTGGCGCATGCCATGACCTCTCTGGTTTTCTTGGTGCTGATGTAGCAAGCGTACGCTACTCGGTATTAATTATGAGTAATATTTATAATTTATTTATCATTACTCATAATTGTTAATGTTGATTGTGCGTAATTTAAATTACGAGTAATCAATTAATTTTGTATGGGTTATGCGTAATGTTTATATAAAAATAATAGCCTGTAATTATTGCGATATAATTGCGGCTTCTACCTATGTCCACTGGAGATTCTGCGTGTTTCTAGCTGCTTTATTCTGCGAAGTGAAAGGGCTTGATCCTGCGTGTAAATATTTCCTGGTGCGCTTCATTCAGCGCTTCGGAATAGCTGAGCCCGTCGACCTTGGTGTGAAGGTTTTGGCGAAGCAGTTTGGGCTCTCTGATCGCCAGGTGACTGCGTCGCTGGAGGCTTTGGTTACGTGCAAGGTGATGGACTTTTCGTCCGCGTCAGAGGCCAGGGGGCGACCGAAGAGGTGCTACCGGCTCCAGGAGGATTTTCACAAAAAGCTCAAAAAAGCAGCGGAGCTGCCACCAACTCACCATGAGGCAGCTGTCGGCAATCTGCTGAAGCACGAAAATAGAAAAGCTGCTCAAGCAAGCGAAAAACCCGAGAAGCGGACGCTGGATGTGGCTGCGTTGGCCGACCTACGGAGTAAAAGGCAGCCCGGCCAACTGAGCATCGTGAATCGCTTGTTATTGAGTGTGCTGTTATGCCACGCCGACCGTTTCGGTGTGGTCAGAGACCTAGGTTCTTCAGTGCTGTGCAAGGTCACGGGTCTCAGTAAGGAAGGCCTGAAGCACAGGGTGCAGCGCCTGATTGATCAGGGGCTGATCAGAGCCTACGTGCCGGGTGCAACCAGCTCGGTGCTTTTCGTCAAAATGAAAAGCGTCTACTTCCTTAACCTGAATCACCCTGAGTTATCAGATGAAGGCAGTGCCACGTCAGTTCTGGTCTGCGTAACAGGGGATCCATTCCCCGACCGTGAGCCAGATGTGCTGCACGCATATAGGTTCTATAGCGAAACTGTCCTCCCCAAGGGCAGTCCCAAGGTTTATGGAAGGCGTCCATGCGCGCCGCTTCTTGGCGCCTTTGAAGGGCAGTCCCCGTCATTTTTTCGTTTATTACAGACGATGCTGGAAAAATACGCCGCAGGTTTTCTATCCAGGCATTGGTCCGATCTGGGCCTCCAGCCGTTTAAGAGGCGGATCGACGCTCGAGAGTGGCGAGAGCTCATCGGCAAAGACTTTCGGCCTCAGAAACCGCTGCCAGCAACGGATGCTGATCACCTGAAAAAAATAGACGACCATCACGTTATGCTGGTGGAGGAGCTGTGTTACTGGGCTCACGATCTGGCGATCTGGATCAAAGATCTGCTTTGCCAAGCCTCCGATGCTTCGTTTGGTACGATGGATTTCGCCATCATTCCTCAGCCCATGGAGCTTGGTTATTATCGTTTCGGGTTGCTTGCATTGCCCCGTGATTCAAATGACTGCTGTAGCTGTTTAGTCATTGAGCCATATGCTGGGCAGCAGTACTTTTCCCGCGAGTCTGAGATCCTCATTGAGGATCGATACCGCTACGGCTTGCTGACACGGCCAGGTAGCGGGATCACGGCGGCGTAGTCGCGTAGGTATTTTTCTACAGGACCTCCCAATCCTCTGAACGGAATACAGAGGAGCCAGTTCATGAGGATCATTCGCCTGAAAGATGTCAAGCACGCCACCGGCCTGGGTCGGTCCACGATCTACAAGTACATCGGAGAAGGGAGCTTTCCAAAGCCAGTGTCATTGGGTGACAGGGCTGTCGGCTGGGTTGAAAGCGAAGTGATGGGTTGGGTCATGGCCAGGATCGAGGCGCGTGATACTCACGAGTCTCTCTCGGCGGTGTCACAGCTAAAGGCCGCATGATCAGCCGATGGGCTGAGCTTGCGCCTGAGTCATTCGGTCGTCATTCGTGCTGATCGAATGGCTCCAAACAGTAGTTTATTTCCAGAGCATCTGAATCACTGAAACAGTCCCATTCTTCCCGCGTTCTCTGACACTTCGCTGCTCCACTCCCTTGCGGGAGTGGGGTGGTTGGTTTCGGTATTAGTATTATTTATAGAACCTACTCATTGCTCATGTATAGCCAATAGAATTTATCAACTTACAAGCTCTATTCAGAGACCTATCAGGCTTACCCTCCAAGGGGTAAGCGCCATGAGCTCAATCACCCATCCCCATTGCAGCCAGCAACAGGATCAGCGCCAGGCGCTGAGCCAAGGTCTGTCCTCACAGGCAGATCGAGCCGTAAATTAATACCCAGTCCACTGAGTTTATGAATTCACTCAGCGGATCACCCACCATGGCACACCAGCCCAAGCGTCACCCCGACAACAGCAACCTTCACCTGCACTACGAGGATACCTTTCGCGGGCTACCCGTGATGGCGTCCTACGCCCCCTTCATTACTGAATACCTCGAAAGTCTTCTTGAAACGACTCAGTTAGCGCTGAGCGATCACCGCCAGGTGTTCGCAGTACGTTTCGATCTTCGCTATCCCGATGACTACCTGACACTTGAGTTAGGCAACGCCGTCATCTCCAGGTTTGTCGATTCCTTGACCCGCAGAATTAAGGAGGCACGGGAGCGATCCAAGCGCCAGAACGGCACAGCACATCAGACAAGCGTTCGCTGGTGCTGGGTCAGGGAGGTCGGACAAGAGGGGCGAGTCCACTATCACGGCGTCTTGCTGTTGAACCGAGATGCGTTCCATACGGTGGGACGCTTTCAATCTGAAAGAGAGAATCTATACAGCCGCATTCAGTCCGCATGGGCTAGTGCGCTGAGGATTCCCTTCGAGAATGCCGATGGCTTGGTGCACATCCCTGCAAACGCCACATTCCACCTCTCTCAGGACGATCCAGAGGAGATGGATGAATACTTCCGCCGCGTTAGCTACCTCGCCAAGGCTAGGACCAAGGATTACGGTAGTCGATGCCGGGCATTTGGTTGCAGCAGAGGCTGAACCACAGCAGCAGATCAGGCGGGAGCTGCTCAGCTCCCCTTTACTCAATCCAATATCCAGCAGGCACGGTCATGCTTCTTCCTTTCATCAACCCGCGACTTCCAATGTCTGAATCACACGCTGCCATCGTCATCAGCCGACTTGTGCAGGCCGTCGCTCGCACGGTCGGGCCAGCCTACCGAGTCACTCTGGATGAGCTGGGCGATGAGCAGGTCAAGTCGACATCGCTCTCCAGGTTATTCGACTGCGTGCCGCAGATTAACGAGGAGTACGCAAATCGCTGTGACGACGAACATCAAGAGGTGTTCTGGATGGCGTACCAAGAGATTGGGCTCGAAGACACCCCATTGGGGCTGGTCTGCATGAACAGTACGGAAACAGGTTACCTAAGCACTGCTCAATCGATGAACGCACTGGCAGATGGAATCCGGCTTGTGGGCGGCTTCTTTTGTTTTGTAAGAGTATGATTTTAAATGATATTTTGTTCTTTTATTGATCTGTCCCCCATTTATCCCCCCATGCTCGTCGTGCGTGTCAACTCCCTAGCCCTTTCCTCGCATTCGTTCGCACTACAAAAGCAAGCTGGGCACATGGGTTCCATTTGATACGCGCATGCCTCTTTTTAATACGGACGATCACAGCAGCTAAGCCTGAGCCTCTTGATCGTCCGATTCATTCTTGCACCCTTTGATCCTTAGCAAGCAATCATTAAGTCACGTAACATCACGTGATGTTACAGCTGCCAACCAGGTGATCTATGTCCGTAGGTACGAGCAATCGCGTTGTGATAGAGGTTGATCCTACTCACAAGCAGCAAATCTATGCCGCCCTCAAAGCGCGCGGGCTGACCATGCGTGAATGGTTTTTGCAACAGGTAAGTCGTGAGCTGTCTCTCACGCAGTCAACCAAACAATCCAACGAATCGAATAGCAATTAAGACCGAATTCAGGGAGTTGAGCTGATGCTCAAGACAGTCAAGCAGGCATGCGTTTTTAACCCGATCATTCGAGACTACCGGATGAGTGAGGGCATCGAGAACCTATCGGATTTGATTACGGATGCTGGAGATGGGCGCGAATTCTTCGCGCGCAATTTCATTACCAGCGGCATGGAGCAGCTGTTTCGTGAGGGAATGCTGCGTCTCGATGGTAAGTCCGATCAAGCTGTGTTTGAGCTTGCCCAGGCAATGGGGGGCGGTAAAACGCACATGATGATCGCGCTGGGGCTCCTGGCTAAGCACCCCCACCTTCGCGCAGAAATTCTTCCTGCTGACCTTTCATCCCGAATCGAGTTGGGTGAAGTCCGTATTGCTGCATTTAATGGTCGTAATAACCCAGAGAACTACATCTGGGGTGAGATTTCTGCGCAGTTGGGGGAGGAGGAGGCGGTAAAACAGTACTGGATCAATGGTCCGCGTGCGGTTGATCAATCAGGCTGGAAGAAGATCATCGGCGACAAACCAACCCTGATCATGCTCGATGAGCTGCCTCCATACCTGGAAAATGCCAGCACCACAAAACTGGGTGACGGCACACTAGCTACGGTGACCACCTACACCCTCAGCTGCCTTATGAGTGCTGCGTTGGAGTTGCCGCGTTGCTGCGTGGTGATCGCAAACCTGTCGGGCAGCTATGTGGCGCAGACCAAGGCCATCGCGGATGCGATTTCTAACTTGCAGCAAGAAGCCCGTCGCCAGGCAAGCACCATTACGCCAGTGCAGTTGGCAGGTAATGAGATTTACGAGATCCTTAAAAAACGCTTGATTTTGGAGTTGCCAGACGAATCCGTGATTGGTGAGGTAGCGGAGGAGTATGCCCAGCGTATAAAGGCGGCAGCAGATGGTGGTTACATAGTAGCGACAAGTCTGGAACAGGTTGCTCAGCAAGTCACCGAAACCTATCCGTTCCATCCCTCGTTCAAACACCTGGTTGCCCTGTTCAAAGAAAACGAGGGATTTCGACAGACTCGCGGTCTTATGCAGTTCGCCGCTCGTTTGCTCAAAAGCGTTGATGAGCGCGAAGTCGACGACGTTTACCTGATAGGTACCCAGCACCTGCGACTCAATGATGATTCCGTGCGTGAGGAGGTTGGGCGCATAGCTAACGCTTTACGTCCGGCGATGGCTCATGACATTGCCGATAACGGAGATGCAATAGCAGAAGAAATCGACTCAATTATTGGTAGTGATGCAGCTCAGCAGGTTGGCTCATTGCTGTTGGCTGCATCCATGTCGCGTGCAGTCGGTGGGCGTATTGGCCTGACGGAAGCCGAAATCATCGAGTTCCTTGCTGCGCCCAACCGCAAACCAGATGAATTCAAGGTGGCTCTTGAAAAACTGCGTGAGCAGGCCTGGTATCTGCATCGGGAGGAAGAGCGTTTCTTCATCAAAGAAACGGAAAACCTCTCCCGTCAAATCGAACGTAATGCGCGTGATATTCCTCAGGCGAAGATAGACCAGGCGCTAATAAATAAGCTTATTTCGGTACTGCAGCCCGTGAGTAAGGCAGCCTACCAAGATGTGCAGGTACTGCCTCTGCTTGATGATCTAAAGCTGGGTGGTCCGCGTGTTCTGATCGTAGTGCGGCCGGACGGGAAGCTGCCGCCGAGTGAGCTGGTCAACTTTTTCGAGTTCCAGCAGGATAAGAACAACTTCATGGTGCTGTCTGGACAGGACAGCTACCTTGCCGATGCGGTGGAGGAGCGTCTTCGTGATTTGTATGCCATCGAGGCTATTTGTAAGCGCTTGAAAGACGGTGACAGCCTGTTCGAAGAAGCTCGCGACCGTATGGAAGATGCTCAGCAGCGCTTCCATAAGGCCCTATCGGGTGCTTATAACCGCCTCTACTTTCCTGCCATCGATGAAATGACTGGTAATGCCCAGCTAATGCAGGCTGCCATAGATAACGGCCTAAACATGGGGCAGGGTAACAACTCCGCCGAGCATCAGATTGAGCGACTGCTGGCTAGTCCGCGCGCCAACTACAAGCTGATCCTCAATCTGTCAGAGGGGACTGGCGACTATTGGGCAATGGCTGAGTGCGACCTGTGGCCGGCAACAGACCGTCGTACACCTTGGAAAGATGTATTAATGCGGGCCAAGAGCACCGCAGCCTGGGCTTGGATGCCGGGTTCTAGCGGTATGGAAACCCTCAAAACCGAAGCTCTGAAGCAGGGGCGCTGGAGGCAGGGAACTGACGGCTATATTGAGAAGGGGCCCTTTCCTGCTGAGAAGACCGCAGTAAACGTTACTCTGCAGTCGTCAAATGAGCACACCGGCGAATCCACACTAGTCATTATCCCGCGTAGCGCTGGTCAGAGCCCAGTAGTGCATTACGCAGCGACTGCCAAGGTCAGTTCTAGCGATTCTAAGGTCGAGGATCTTGATAATTTTACCACCAACGCTGCGACGCTATATTTTCTTGCCGTCGACAGTGAAGGCCGGCACGAGACGGGCGAGCCTCAGCGCTGGGTTGCCGAACTGCGTGTCCGTCATCAGGTGCAGGCCATTGCCGACAAACGCATAGTTACCCTGTCCTGCGTACCTGCGGCTGAAATGCGCTACACATTGGACGGATCGAACCCGAAGGACGGTGAACTGTACGTCGAGCCTTTCGCTATTAGCTCGCAGGCGGCCAGGCTGATGATTTATGCCAGCGCTGGGGAGACATCGCGCACCGCCGACTATCCGATTCCCGCTGCTAGTGACAAACGGGTGCAAATCGATGACGGAAAGCCGGCGCGACTGGCCGAAACCAAGAAGGTTTCTCTGGACAGCACGGACAAGGTATTTGGTGTGCTGAATACGTTCAAGGGCAGCTCCAACACCCTATTTAAGGGTGTTCGGATCCAGATCGGTGAGGGCGAAAACACCGTCACCATACGCTTCCAAGAGCGTGAGGTTAACGCCGCAATAATGGAGGCTGCGATCAACGGTCTGCGCAAAGCGCTCGGCGACGATCAAGAAGTGGTGACCGTGCAGATTGGTAGTGGTGCTGTATTCGAAAATGGCTATGCCGCCAAGGAATTTGCCAAGCTCAGCGGCATTGAGCTTCGCCCTGGCGATGTGATTCAGGAAGAATAATCCATGAGCCATGCACAACGTATTTTCGAGGAACATGACATGGCCCGTTCGCCGAGCAAGCCGGCCCGCGTAACCAAGGCTCCGGAACGCCCAACAATCGGATTCGGCGTGCCGGCGACCACTGATCCGCACCACTTTATTGTTGACGTGCCAAAAAGCTCGTCTGGCGCCGTTAGCATCATCGAGAGTCTGGGTCTACAGGCCCAGGATCAGCAGGCGGGCATCATTGAGCGCGTCGTACTAGAACGTCCCCGTTGGACAGCGATTCGAAGCGAGGTGCAGCGTGCTTTCAATGCTCGCCTTAAGGAGCACAACCTACGTGTCAGCGCCTGGAAAGTGGGTGATAACCCAGTAGATCGTCTCCTGGGTAAGGAGCTGTGCGTGATTGCATGGGCGGTTGAGGGGATGGAACTGAAGAACATACCGGTTGCAGTGCGCAATTGGTTGGCTCTGCGGCCCGAGGAGCGTTGGTGGTTATTTGGTATGACTGCCATGAGCACTGGAGGGGTAAATGACGGCAGCAAGGGTTGGCGTTTGGCATTACGTCATGCGATGGGCGATGTAGCTCAAAATGAGCTGTTCAAACCTCAGACTGTGAAGGCTCGCAAACACGATACTGAGCGCCCGACACTGGGCCTGTTTGATCAAGGATCGTCAATATGACTGCAATGACTCTCGTACAACTTGTGCCCTTCGCTCTCAAAGATGCTTCGGCCCTCATTGAAACGGTGTTTCCCGCTCAGAAGGTTTCATTTGAGGCGCAGCGTGAGCGTAAGTCCAACCTTAGCCAGACCTTGACTGGGCTTGGCTCTTATTGGAAGGGACGCAAGCCGCTTATTCTGGTGCGAGCCATTGTACTGGGAAGCCTACTTCCGCAGACAGACGATGCGGAGCAGGATCTGGAGCTGTTCGAGGCTCTTATTGGGTTCGATGCACAGGGGCTTGGGCGTCGAGCTGTGCCCCAGGCTGCTATCAAACCGGCAGACATTGCCCGGCGGATCACCCTGGAGAACCCATGGGACTACTTCAGTTTCACGATCGCGAAGGGCAGTGATCTACGTGAGCCGGATGTGGCGACTTGGGGGTTTCCCCTAGATGCAGAGGTAAAAGGCCTCAAGTTGGGCTGGAGGCGCGATCTTTCTGATGAAGCCAAGGCTGACGTCTATACACTAGCGCTGGCTACTCTGCCGACCTACGAAGAGCGTTCGTTGCTGTGCAAGCGCCCGGAAGAGGTCGATCAAGCCTTCCTATTGGCGCCGGTTTGGCAAAAGGTCAATGCTCGCTTGGGCCGCTTTGGCGTCAATGCCCAATCGATGGAGCAGCTGGTCGAGCAGCTAGGTGTCCTACGCTATGGTCGTCGCCCGAGGGTGGGAGATACCTTCGCAGGTGGGGGATCTATTCCATTTGAGGCGGCTCGTATGGGCTGTGATGCCTATGCTTCCGACCTAAACCCGATTGCCTGCATGCTCAACTGGGGGAACTTCAACATCATCGGCGCCAGTCCTGAGCGCAGGATTGAGATCGAAAAGGCACAAGAAGAAATGGCCAAGGCCGTTGATGCCGAGATCACCAAGCTTGGTATCGAGCATAAACTCAATGGAGATCGGGCCAAGGCGTACTTGTATTGTCTGGAAACACGTTGCCCAGAAACCGGGTATATGGTCCCTATGACCTCAAGCTGGGTACTTTCTAAAACGCGCAATGTCTGCGCAGTATTGACCCCTGACCATTCCCGGAAACGCTTCAGTATCGATGTCGTTGCGGGTGCAAGTGTTCATCAAATGGAAGTCGCCGCTAAAGGTACAGTAAGTGAAGGGATGCTGCGATACGCACTGAATGGCACGGTGTACAGCACTCCGATAAAAACCCTTAGAGGGGACTATCGTGACGAAGAGGGCAATAATCGTAACCGTCTTCGTCAGTGGGAGCTCCATGATTTTGTTCCGCGAGAGAATGACATTTTCCAAGAGCGTCTCTACGCCGTCCAGTGGATCGAGAAATCAACACTGGATGCAGGACGACAAGTAACTTACTTCGCAGCTGTGGGCGAAGATGACTTGGCGCGAGAGGCTAAAATTGAAAAGCTTGTGAGCGAGAACCTGGCCGACTGGCAGGCAAAGGGCTATGTGCCAGATATGGAAATCGAGCCTGGTGACAAGACAGACGAGCCAATTCGTACTCGGGGGTGGCGTTTTTGGCATCAACTATTCAACAGCCGCCAATTGTTGATGCATGCTTTGTTTCAGAAGGCTTGCACTTCCCCTTCGACGTACACTCTTGCAGCTCGGGGTCTTGATTATGCGTCAAGGCTGTGCCGGTGGGATGCAGGGCATGCGGGGTCCAGCCCACAGGCAATGGGGACCTTCACTAATCAGGCACTAAATACGCTTTATAACTACGGGTGCAAGGCCGGTTCACATTTGTGCTCATTGATGCGGGTGCCTAAGCCACATTTTCCTGTATCAAGTCATACGGATATCAGGCTTCAGGAATCGAAGGTTGTTACTGCTGTCTCTGATCTGTGGATTACCGACCCGCCTTACGCCGATGCGGTGAACTACCACGAAATCACCGAATTTTTTATCGCCTGGCTGCGTAAGAATCCGCCTGCGCCGTTTGATCAGTGGACGTGGGATTCGCGTCGTGCACTGGCCATCAAGGGTGACGGTGACGACTTCCGTCGTGGAATGATCGACGCGTACTTGGCCATGGCTAGACACATGCCGGATAACGGCATGCAGTGCGTTATGTTCACGCACCAGAGCACCGAGGTCTGGTCGGATATGGTGGGCATCTTCTGGGCG
>Ga0105244_10003593_pt1 | contig 11013 bp, 10 predicted proteins | sample KBSM44metaG_FD_80423 | JGI IMG/M metagenome (GOLD analysis project Ga0105244, IMG submission 80423) | Miscanthus rhizosphere microbial communities from Kellogg Biological Station, Michigan, USA - KBS M4-4 metaG | ecosystem: Host-associated > Plants > Roots > Rhizosphere > Soil | place...
ACCTGTTTTGGCTAAAAGGCTGGGTATGAGATCATACTTGTTTGGACTGTTGCTCGCGATGATTCTGGGGAAAATGACAGGTTCATTGTTTGACTTTTTTATATACCAACGGTAAAGCAACGTGACAGGCTAAAGGAGGATGGACATGGACGAACATACGGATCAAACGAGTCATGAACAAAGTGACGGTATAACGGAAGACATGTTGCACAAGTCTGCTTACGAGATCCAGCAGGAAGAAGAAAAGAAGGCGTACCAGAAAAAAAAGCAAAACGAGATGTCCGACAGTATTGAAGAATCTGTTCATTATTGGCAACATAACGATAACATCTCCCCGCGCATGAATGATAACAAAAACACGTTAAAACAAGTGATCGGTCTTGGCGAGTCGTTTGATGTGGATATGAGGGAAATGGTACTTGGCGGCAAACATGTGGGATTACTGTTACTCACGGGTTTTGCCAAAGATGAGATTTTGCTCGAAGTATTGAAAAGATTAACCTATCTGACGCCGGATCAAGTATCAGAGCATGCACTCAAGTCCTATTTCGAATGTTATATTCCTCATATACAGGTAGAACGAGTGGAGAAGATGAGTGCTGTCATTAGCAAGGTGCTCATGGGCATGAGTGCCATGTTTGTCGAGGGAGACCGGTCTGTGCTTATTATGGACACTCGGAGTTATCCGGTTCGATCCCCCGAAGAACCTTCGCTTGAACGTGTGGTTCGTGGTTCACGGGATGGTTTTACCGAGACATTACTGACCAATGTAGCGCTGGTGCGCCGTAGAATACGGGACCCTGGGCTAAAGTTTGAACTTATGCAGGTAGGACGGAGAACCCAAACCGATGTATGTGTAGTTTATATTGACGATATAGTGGATAAGGTACAGGTGGATTCGGTAAAGGAAAAAATACAACGAATCGATATCGACGGTATTCCGGCTGCCGACAAGCAGTTGGAGGAAGCGATCATCAACAAAGGGTGGAATCCATTTCCCCTTGTTCGTTATTCGGAACGTCCTGACGTTACAGCTTCTCACCTGCTGGAAGGACGAGTCGTTATTTTTGTAGATACATCCCCCAGCGTAATGATCTTGCCGACGACCTTTTTTGATCTATGCGAACATGCGGAGGAGAACAGGCAGACGGCTCTTATGGGAACCTATCTGCGCTGGGTACGTTTTGCAGGCATCCTGATCTCTCTGTTTCTACTGCCGCTATGGATGCTGATGGTCATCGAACCTTCACTGAAACCGATCGGTTTCGATTTCATCGGCCCACAGGAAAATGTGAAATTACCGATTATTTTGCAATTTCTGCTCATCGAGCTGGGTGTAGACTTATTACGGATGGCTGCGGTTCATACGCCTACGCCGCTGGCTTCCGCCATGGGTCTAATTGCGGCAATACTGGTCGGAGATATCGCGGTGAAAACGGGCTATTTTGTCAATGAGGTTGTGCTCTATATGGCGATTGCGGCAATCGGAATGTTTGCTACACCGAGTTACGAGTTAGGACTCGCAAATCGACTGGTTCGGTTGCTACTGCTTATTGCAGTTGCGATATTTAAGGTGCCGGGTCTGGTCGTTGGAACTACGTTGCTGGTTGTGGCGTTGACCATTCACCGTTCATATAACTCGTCTTATCTTTGGCCATTTATACCTTTTAATGCAAAGGCATTTGGCAACTTCTTGTTCAGAGTTCCATTGCTTGTCAGCAAGAAACGTCCATCATTCAACAAAACACGTGACAACACCAAGATGTCCGAGGATCCCGACGGTGAATTGCGAAAAGGTAAAAAACACAAATGATGTGCCGAAAAATCCATTCATCTCCCGGCTTAATTTGATATACTGGTGTAAAATCAATGGAATAGTAACTGTTCCAGTATACAAAAAGTGAGGAATGCAAACGATGTATTTACACGGTACAAGTAGAATAAATGAGCAAGGTCACCTGGAGATTGGTGGAGTAGACGTTACGGATATGAAAGAGCAATTTGGAACACCGCTCTATGTTGTGGACGAGCAATTGGTTCGCGAGCGCTGCAGAGAGTACATGGAAGCATTCCGCGCTTCAGGTTTGGGCTTCCAAGTTGCATATGCAAGCAAAGCATTTTGTGTTATGGCGATGTGTGCTCTGGCAGCAGAGGAAGGTCTTTCTCTGGACGTTGTCTCTGACGGCGAACTGTTCACTGCATTGCAAGCGGGGTTCCCGGCAGAACGCATTCATTTCCACGGCAATAACAAAACGCTCGAAGAGATCGAAATGGCGCTTGACGCTGAAATTGGATGCTTCGTGGTTGACAACTTTAACGAGTTGCATCTGCTCCAAGCTGTCGCAGCGGACAAAAACCGTAAAGTTAACATCCTACTGCGTGTAACGCCAGGTGTTGAGGCGCATACGCATGAATATATTTCGACAGGACAAACGGACTCCAAGTTCGGTTTTGATATCGGCAACGGTACAGCATTCGAAGCTATTGAACTCGCATCCAAACAGTCCAATCTGGTATTGCTTGGTGTACATTCTCACATCGGCTCCCAGATCTTTGAGGTTGAAGGATTCCAGATGGCGGTTCAACGTGTTGCTGAATTTGCAGCAAGTGTATACGAGCGCCTGAATGTGGCATTCAAAGTCGTAAACCTGGGCGGCGGATTCGGAATCCGTTATATTGACGGTGACACGCCGCTTGAAGTGGCTCAGTATGTGAAGGCCATTACCGATGCGGTAAAAAATCATTTTGCACAAATCGGCTATGCAGTGCCTGAAATTTGGGTTGAGCCAGGCCGTAGCATCGTAGGTGAAGCAGGCACAACGCTGTACACCGTTGGAACGAGCAAAGACATCCCCGGCGTGCGTAAATATGTAGCAGTAGATGGCGGGATGACGGATAACCCACGCCCTGCATTGTATGAGTCCAAGTATGAGGCCGTACTGGCAAATCGTGCAAACGAAGCGGCAACAGAAACGGTATCTGTAGCGGGTAAATGCTGCGAGAGCGGTGACATGTTGATATGGGATCTGGATCTGCCAAAAGTGGAGAGCGGTGATCTGCTTGCCGTAGCTTGCACAGGGGCATATAACTACTCAATGGCAAGCAACTACAACCGGATTCGTCGTCCGGCGGTTGTGTTTGTCAAAGATGGTCAAGGTGATGTGGTTGTACGTCGTGAGTCATATCAGGACATTATCCAAAACGACCTCGTGCCAGCGCGTATTGGCAAACAGCCAGTTACTCGTTAATTCAAGTTCCTATAGCGCTAGATGAGGACGGAATGGGCTTGCCCCTTCCGTCCTTTGTCATGGACATTGTAGCTATTTGGCACGCTTGAAGGCTTGTATTTGAGAGTAGAAAATCAAAAATATAGCTCTTTCTTTTGCGATTCGGCCCTTTTCGGTGTACACTAAGAAAAGTGCTGTAATGCTTGACCACAAGTTTGGTATTGCATCACAATTACTTTTGCTCAAAATTGAAAGGAGTCATTTACATATGGCGAAACAAGCGAAAATTAAATTGGCAAACGGCGGAGAAGTTCTGATTGACCTGTTCGATCAAGAAGCTCCAAACACCGTAGCAAACTTTGAAAAATTGGCAAACTCCGGTTTCTATAACGGACTCGTTTTCCACCGTGTAATTCCGGGCTTCGTAGCTCAAGGTGGATGCCCTAGCGGTTCCGGTACTGGCGGTCCTGGTTACACAATCAACTGTGAGATCAACCCGAACAAACATGAGCGTGGAACACTTGCGATGGCACATGCTGGCCGCAACACAGGCGGAAGCCAGTTCTACATCTGCTACCAACCACAGCCACATTTGGACGGACAACATACTGTATTTGGTAAAGTAAGCAAAGGTATGGAGTTTGTTGATGCATTCGAAGGCCGCGACAAAATGGAAACTGTTGAAGTTGTAGAAGTTTAATTTCAACTGAATCTGCTCGGCGGCATCAAGTTAACCCCTGGTACATTCCTATTACGGAAGTACCAGGGGTTTTGTGCATTGTACAACTTTTTTGCGTCATTGCCTTGCAAAGTGTTATTAAAATAAGCTTAAAGGAACTGGCGGGACGAGTTGATTGTAGGTTATTCTAGCTAGGTACAGACTGTTGAAACCGAATACATGAGGTTTGACAGCGCACTATATTGAGTTTGCATGTTTTCAGAACTACTGTGAAAGGATGTTGTTACTTTGACTTTAGATGTTGTACAGCAACTGAAATTACTTCAACATATTTATAGTGAGAGCACGATTTGGGACGAGGAGTTACGTGCTTCAAGACACAATGTACCAGAGGACGTATCGGCGGAACAATTACAGGCACTAGAGGCTACTGGACATGAACCTAATCACTTTGAAAGACCGCAGCATGAGGATACGATCCGAGAACTGAGAACATTGGCTGAGCGTTGGACACTTCAGGAGGCTGCTCAGGCTTTTGTGGCTTCTCTATGGTCAGCACCAATGATCTGGCGTTCACTTCTTGCAGGAAAACTGATTGCAACCAGCATACCTGACCATGAATATAGTCCATATCCTTCCAGTCGTAAGTGCCAGATCTGTGGTTTGGATGTGAATGACGGAGTAGATACTTCGCTTCAGTGGTACTGGCGAATGACCAACGGCACACCGCTCGATGGAGATATCTTTGGACATGTACTCGCTCTGAGAGAGATGCCTGCTTCGCAGGCGCCTCCTGTTCCTAATGAGTATGATCGCTGGACGTTACGCGCGGTGTTAACGGTGTTGCGTAATCTGCCACCTAAGACTCGGTACAGCAAGGCAGCGGATGCGCTCAAAAAAGAACAACTCCTGCCTACGAAAAAAGTATATGTTTACCGCGACCTGCTTGAAACGCTGGCGCTGATCGGCGTTCTGGACACGCCAGAACAGCCAGGAATGATTACAGCCTTCACCTCATATGCAGAACGCGACAAGAGACCTAATACCCGTGTTGAGGTACAAGCTCCCTTGGCATGGTGGGATTCATCTGTAGGAATCAACGAGCACAATTTGAACCTGATCTTTGGTGAATTCGATTGCAGTAATGTATCGCTTGAGAACAAGCCTGAACCGAATCCACTGGCGAGTGAGACCGTTATTGGTGCATTTGAAAGCAGACGAGGTTTAGGTACCAAGGCGAAGGTGCCGAAAAAATCTCCGGATGCCGGTACAGGTGAAGTGCAGCCTGGAGACGTATATGCAGTGAAAGTACTTAGTGGTTCTTGGGTTACTGTATATTGTCATGAAGTGAAGGACAAACGTACCATTGTTGAATATCTGGATGGCGTGTTCCCCGATATGCCGGGAAAAGAAGACCTTATTCTGACCGTTCGTCCAAGGCCGGATGAGCGCTGGCAGTGTTCGGCCATTGGAATCGACTCGACCAGTTGGGTTAGAAGAGTAGCCCGCGATATGCCAGCACCTAATGCTTCCCAGCCCAAACCTGAGAGTGTTCCGTTCCATGCTGCAAAGGATTTGAGGCACATGGCAAGCTGGTGTTTTCCAGACCTTTAGAATTTATTTTCCAATATTGATGAAGTCCGTGTCTCGTCTGAGATGCGGATTTTGTAATATAAATGCTTATTAAAAGTTAGTATGTGACAAAAAGAAACAAAAATGAATTGATTTTTTGACATTAAAGTGCTAACATCCAATTAATAACGAAAGCGATCCTTCAGGGCAGGGTGTAATTCCCTACCGGCGGTGATGCGTGTTGGGGATTTATTTTCCACCGATATGGCAAAGTCCGTGACCTGTCTGCTTATAGCAGATGGCTGATCTGGTGTAATTCCAGAACCGACAGTATAGTCTGGATGGGAGAAGGAGTGGGTGTAAGCCGGTGTGGTTGCACTCCGCAGGAGTGATGTCGCATAGCATTCAGCTCGTTTGGATGATATGTGTGGAAGGCTTGTTTATAATGAGTTTTCTGGTACATAATACCGTTATATAGAAACTCTTCACCTGATTTTTTGTATATCATTCTACAGCTCGAATGGGTATGCAATAAGGTATGTGTTTGTTTTCACTTACCTGTTAACTGGTTTTGGTGAAGTGTCGGTATTGGTGTGTTTCATCTCTCCTGCAGATGACAGTAGTCTTCCATCATCCCTACCTGAACAGATTGTTCGGTGGGGATTTTTTAGTTCGAGATTATAACCGTGGGGTGAACGGATATGGAAATGATCAATGATGAATTTTATATGGCGTTAGCACTGGATATGGCAGAACGGGCACAAGGACAGACCGGAATTAATCCTGTCGTGGGATGTGTCGTTGTTAAAGAAGGACGTGTTGTTGGTCTAGGAAGCCATCTGAAACGAGGTACAGGCCATGCAGAGGTGCATGCGCTGAATATGGCTGGAAGCGACGCGGAGGGGAGTACCGTTTACGTAACGCTTGAACCTTGCAGTCATTATGGCAAAACGCCACCCTGTAGCGAACGTTTGATCCATGAGAAGGTTAAACGGGTGGTGGTTTGTTGTGAAGATCCGAATCCGCAGGTTTCTGGTACAGGCATTAGTATGTTGCGTCAACAAGGCATCGAAGTTGAAGTGGGTGTTTTGCGCGAACGCGGAAGACGTATGAATGAAAAGTTTATCAAGTTTATTACAACAGGCCTTCCTTTCGTTACCCTCAAAACAGCTTCTACGCTGGATGGAAAAATTGCTACGCGTAGCGGGGACAGCAAATGGATCTCCAACGAACTGGCGCGTGAGATCGTGCATGCGCTTCGTCATCGTCATCAAGGCATTATGGTTGGCGTGGATACGGTAATCGCCGATAATCCGGAGCTGACTACCCGCTTGCAGGTAGAAGGCATCAGTCCGGTACGGATCGTTGTGGATTCCAAGCTGAGGTTGCCTGTAGGCTCCAAAATGGTCAAGGACGGACTTGCGCCAACTTGGGTGCTTACAACCGATGAGGCTAGCCAGGAAGCGGCTGAGCGACTCGAAGCTTACGGTGTTGAAATTATTCGCTGTGGTCCTGGACCACGCGTAGATTTGCTACATGGGCTGAGCAAGCTGGGAGAGCGGGATATTGGCTCGATTCTGCTAGAAGGCGGCGGTACACTAAATGGTGCAATGCTGGAAGCACGGCTCGTAGATCGTTTACTGATGTTTATCGCTCCCAAGATTGTGGGTGGATATGATACTCCGGGAAGTTTCCGTTTTGAAGGCGTAGAGCGCATGAGTCAGGCAATCCAATTGCATCAGCTGGAAATTGAGCAAGTTGGAGATAATATTAGCATTGGCGGTATTCCGATTTGGCCAGAATAGGAGGAAGATAGCATGTTTACGGGTTTGGTGGAAGAAGTCGGTCAGATCCGGCGCATTGGCCGTAAAGGTGAGGCCCTGGTTCTGAACATCGCTGCTTCTGTCATTATGGACGATCTCAAAATTGGTGACAGTGTTGCGGTTAACGGGGTTTGTCTTACCGCGACCACGCTGGAAGGCGGAGGTTTTACCGCAGACGTCATGCCGGAAACGTATCGACACACCAATCTCAATCAGCTTCAGTCCGGCAGTAAGGTTAATCTGGAGCGGGCCATGTTGTCCGGTGGACGATTCGGCGGTCATATCGTGCAGGGACATGTGGATGGGACTGGGGTAATCGGTAGTATTACTCGGGATCAGAATGCAGTTGTTTTTGAGATCAGACCGGGTGACCATGAACTTTTCAAATTTCTAATTCCAAAAGGTTCGGTCACTTTGGATGGGATTAGCTTGACAGTGGTACAGACGACTCAAAGTTCCTTCACGGTTTCGATTATTCCCCATACGATTGGGGAAACGGTTTTGAATGTCAAAAAGACAGGAGATACCGTCAACATTGAATGTGATATTTTGGGGAAATATGTAGATCATCTGTTGCAATACGGCAAGAGCCATGCGGAAACGAGAACAGGCAAGCCAAGCAGTCTTAGTGAAGAGTTTCTCTCCAATCACGGGTTTGCATAAACATAGGAAAGACAGGGATAAAACATAGAACTGGAAACAGGAGGTGCAGCTGATGTCAGAACAATCCGAGCCATCCATTCTGGACTCAATTGAGGCAGCTATTTATGATTTGATGCGTGGTAAACCCGTAATTGTGGTCGATGACGAAGATCGGGAAAATGAAGGGGATTTTATTGCTTTGGCTGAAAAAGCAACCCCTGAGGTCATCAATTTCATGATTACCGAAGGTCGAGGACTCGTCTGTGTTCCCATTACGCAGCAGCGGGCAGATGAATTAAATTTGAAACCGATGGTTCAGCAGAATACGGATTTCCATGGGACAGCTTTTACGGTCTCTGTGGATCACAAAGATACAACGACGGGAATCTCGGCGCATGAGCGTTCCATTACCGTTAAAGGTTTGATTGATCCGAATGCGAAAAGCAGTGATTTTCGCAAGCCGGGTCACATGTTTCCGCTCATTGCCAAAGACGGCGGTGTGTTGCGTCGTGCCGGACACACGGAAGCAGCAGTTGATCTGGCGATCATGTGCGGCTCTTACCCCGCAGGTGTCATCTGTGAAGTGATCAAGGAAGATGGTACGATGGCCAGACTTCCTGACCTGCAGGAGATTGCACGTAAGCATGATCTGAAACTGATTAGTATCCAGGACATGATTCGTTACCGGAATGAGAAGGAGAAGCTGGTGCAACGTGAAGTTTCCGTTCGGATGCCGACGGACTTTGGCGAATTCCAGGCAGTCGCGTATACGAATGCAGTGGATAATAAAGAACATGTTGCCTTGGTCAAAGGGGATATTGACGGTTCCAAACCTGTATTGGTTCGTGTTCACTCCGAATGTTTGACTGGCGACGTGTTCCACTCTCACCGTTGTGACTGTGGCCCGCAGTTTGATGCGGCGCTGAAGCAGATTCATGATGAAGGTAATGGCGTACTGCTCTATATGAGACAAGAAGGCCGTGGGATCGGTTTAATCAACAAACTCAAGGCTTACAAGCTGCAAGAAGAAGGTCTGGATACAGTGGATGCCAATCTGAAGCTTGGTTTTGCTGCTGATCTGCGCGATTATGGGATTGGTGCACAAATTTTGAAGGATCTTGGCGTTCGTCAGATTCGATTATTAACGAATAATCCACGGAAAATTAAAGGCTTGGAAGGATATGGTCTGGAAGTGGTAGAGCGTGTACCGATTCAGATGCAGGAGAATGAAGATAATACAGCTTACCTTCACACCAAGCAAGCCAAATTGGGCCATATGCTCAAGTTTGATGATATCGAGCAGAATGAACAGTGATTTCAGTTACTCGCGATAATTTTCTGATATGTAAATATTGGAGATTTTACATGTTCAATTGCAGCACCTATAACATTATATATCGACAGGGAGATGACGATAATGCCTAACTATTTTGAAGGACATTTGGTATCGGAAGGTTTAAAATATGGCGTGGTAGTTGGACGTTTTAATGAATTTATTACGAGCAAGTTGCTTAGCGGGGCGCTGGATGCCTTCAAACGTCACGGTGTGCAAGATAATGAAGTAGATGTAGCTTGGGTACCGGGAGCTTTCGAAATTCCGCTTATCGCTCAGAAAATGGCCGAAAGCGGCAAATACGATGCGGTCATCACACTCGGAACGGTTATCCGTGGGTCAACAACACATTATGATTATGTCTGCAACGAGATGGCTAAAGGGGTAGCGGCAATTAATCTGAAAACAGGGGTGCCGACCATCTTTGGATTGGTTACTACGGAGAACATTGAACAGGCGATTGAGCGTGCAGGAACGAAGGCCGGCAATAAAGGTTGGGATGCTGCTACAGCTGCAATTGAAATGGCGAACTTGACGAAACAGCTAAAATAGTGCTTATTTAATAGTAGTGCCCTGCTTTGCGCAGACGAAATCGGGATACCGGTTTCGGACGGCTGGCAGGGTTTTGTATTTTTCTGGCGGGAGGATTCGTCTAGTGACGGTAGTTACATACAAACTGGAGACTTTTGAAGGGCCTTTGGATCTGTTGTTGCATCTGATTGATAAGGCTGAGATCGACATCCAGGATATTCCCATCAGCGATATTACCGATCAGTACATGGCGTATCTGCATTCCATGCAGGAGCTGGAACTGGATATTACAAGTGAATTTCTGGTGATGGCAGCTACGCTGCTGTCCATCAAGAGCAAACTTTTACTGCCCAAACCACCGGTAATCGAGGATTTCGAGGATTATGATTATATGGAAGATGAGGATTATGATCCGCGTGCCGAACTGATTGCACGCCTTATCGAATATCGCAAATATAAAGGAATAGCGCGGCATCTGCATGAACGGGAATGGGAACGCAGTCTTATTTTTTCCAAAGAGCCCGAAGATTTGCGACCTTATATGCCTATGGAGGAACAAACGAATCCGGTGCAAGGTCTGCATACTTCTGATCTCATCGCGGCGTTTCAGAAAGCACTTCGAAAGGCTGAGAAGCGTACAACGGTCACCCGGATCAAAAGGGACGAAATTTCGGTCAAGGATCGCATACGTGAAGTTATTGGTGCCTTGGAGCATTTAGGTCCTGGGGGGCGGTTGTTATTTTCCAAGCTTATGGATGATCAGATATATCGCCATGAGATCGTGGTTACGTTTCTAGCAGTGCTGGAGCTGATGAAGATGAAGCAGATTGTTTGTTACCAGGAACGGTTGTTTGAGGATATCGTTATGGAGTGGAGAGGGGAAACAACGAATCATGGATTTTCCGAAATTGAAGTCGATTATTGAGGGCCTTTTGTTTTTGTCCGGAGAAGAAGGTCTAAGTGTCAAACAGATTGCTGAAATTGTGGACCAGCGGGTAGAACTGGTTACGGATGCCATTGAGGACATGATCGGCGATTTTGCAAGGCAAGGGCGAGGTGTGCAGATTCTGAAGATTGCAGGTGTCGTGCAGCTCGGAACGTTGCCGGAACATGCGGCCTATTTTGAGAAGCTTGCTTACTCTCCTGCACGTACATCGTTATCCCAAGCGGCGCTTGAAACTTTGGCCATTGTAGCTTATCGTCAGC
>Ga0105244_10003594_pt1 | contig 11010 bp, 8 predicted proteins | sample KBSM44metaG_FD_80423 | JGI IMG/M metagenome (GOLD analysis project Ga0105244, IMG submission 80423) | Miscanthus rhizosphere microbial communities from Kellogg Biological Station, Michigan, USA - KBS M4-4 metaG | ecosystem: Host-associated > Plants > Roots > Rhizosphere > Soil | place: Michigan...
CAGCGCCGCCACCTGCTGACGCAGGGCGTTGACGGCCGCCGCATCATCTCCGCTCTCTTCCGCCGCCAGCGCGCTCAACCTGCCCAGCAGCGCCTGTTGACGTTCAGTTGCCACGGCCGTAGCCTGACGCTCGCTGATGACGGCGCCTGGCCACCAGCTCTGGGCCAGCCGGGGCTGCCCGACCACATCAATCAGATGCGCCGCGTCGGTCAGGATTTTAGGTTTGCTGTCGCCAGCGGTGTAGACGTCGACAGTGCCTGCGGCCAGAGCAAGCGGGGTAAAAAAAGCCATAAACAGGGCAGCGCAAGCGCGTAATTTCATGATTTTGCCGCCTTAATCAGGGTGGTCTTCACCGGGAACCAGTCCGCGCCCAGATATTGCTCCGACTGGCGGATCAGCCCGTCTTCATCCACCCAGTAGCGGTTGCGCCAGCTTTTCTTATCCGTCGTCACGTCCTCTTCCAGGATACGCACATGGGTCACGTCGCTGCCGAGCGTCACGGTGTCATTGCCGTTCCAGCGGAAAACTGAACGCGCGGTGGCGTAACGCACCTGCTTGTGCTCCGTCCAGCCCATCGTGCGGGTCCAGTCCGCACCATCAATAATTTGATTCGGGTTTGCCAGCGGATCGGCCGCCAGATTATTCACTTCAAGCAGGTTATCCCCGCCCAGTTGTGTTTTGACGATTCGATAGTGCTGAGTGACCACCAGGGCCTGATCCTGGGTCGCCCACTTCTGCTGACCGTTTTCGGCAAAAGCGAGCACAACAAATAACTGAGGTCCGCCATTAAGCTGCATGTACTGGCTGGCGTATGGCATGTTGGCGATATCGTCATCGGTCAGGTGCACACCGGGTGTGCCGAATACGCTATCCCACAGCGAATTCCCCAGCCCTTTGGTCGTAGAGGAACAAGCCTGAATAAGCAGGCATAACAGGATGATTGCAGGTCGCTTCACGACTCTTCTCCAGGGGGTGACGAAATAACCACACCGAAGTGTGGTTATGATTAAGTACTCGCGATTACTGAGTACTGGTGGTCGTAGTGGTCGTGGTTCCGGTATTGGAACCATCACCGCCACCGGTTGCCGCCAGGGCAACACCCACCGCGGAGCTTACGGTGCTGACGCTGGTCGCTGAGGAACTACCCGCAGAGACAGACGTCGCTGCCGACCCTGCTGCTTCACCCACCTGAATCGGTGCCGCAAAGGCAGAAGTCGCCGCAAGCGCGGTTATGGCAAAAATGCCAAACAGTGCTTTTTTCATATCAATTTCCCTTCATTGAATGAATGGAGAGGTGCCTGAAATAATCAGGCGAGAACGAGTATACACAACTAAAGCAGGCTATTTGATGAATGGGAAACGCAGCGGCAGGTTTTAAGAAAATTGGATAAAAAGGTGATATGAAAATGATATATTTAATTTAAAATCATTTACTTTCATGAAGTTAAAATTATTACAGCAACCGGGAAGTATAGGTAACATCTGAAAATATCACTGCGCTATTGCCGGTTAAAAGTTCTTTTTCAGAATAACCTCAGAGTGGCAAATAATGCTTAATAGCGAACAAGAAGAATTATCCGATAAAAAATGCCGACATATTGTCGGCATTCAAATTTACTTATTCAGAACGTCGCTTTGTATTAAGCCAATTAACGCCAGGCTTTATACAGATTAATAAGCCCATTGGTGGAACTGTCATGGCTGCTGACTTCTTTGTCATCACCCAGTTCCGGCAAAATACGGTTCGCCAGCTGTTTGCCCAATTCCACGCCCCATTGGTCGAAGGTGAAAATGTTCAGAATCACGCCCTGAGTAAAGATTTTGTGCTCATACAGGGCGATCAATGCCCCCAGACTGAACGGCGTAATTTCACGCAGCAGAATGGAGTTAGTCGGGCGGTTGCCTTCAAACACTTTGAACGGCACCACGTGTTCCAGAGACTTCGGATCTTTACCCTGGTCTGCGTATTCCTGCTCAACCACATCACGTGCTTTACCAAAGGCCAGCGCTTCGGTCTGGGCAAAGAAGTTGGACAGCAGCTTCGGATGGTGGTCGGACAGCGGATTATGCGTGATGGCCGGAGCGATGAAGTCACAAGGCACCATTTTGGTTCCCTGATGAATCAGCTGGTAAAACGCGTGTTGCCCGTTAGTGCCCGGCTCGCCCCAGATAATCGGGCCAGTCTGGTAATCCACGGCGTTGCCGTTACGGTCAACATATTTACCGTTGGATTCCATGTTGCCCTGCTGGAAGTAGGCAGCAAAACGATGCATGTACTGGTCGTACGGCAGAATCGCTTCGGTTTCAGCGCCGAAGAAATTGTTGTACCAGATACCGATCAGCGCCAGCAGCACCGGCAGGTTTTGCTCAGGCGCGGTGCTTGCAAAGTGCTGGTCCATCGCGTGCGCGCCGGAGAGCAGCTCAACAAAGTTGTCGAAGCCCACGGACAGGATGATAGACAGGCCAATCGCCGACCACAGTGAGTAACGACCGCCCACCCAGTCCCAGAATTCGAACATATTGGCGGTATCAATACCGAACTCGCCTACCGCTTTACCGTTGGTAGAGAGTGCAGCGAAGTGTTTCGCAACGTGTTTATTGTCACCTGCCGTGGCCAGGAACCAGTCACGCGCACTGTGGGCGTTGGTCATGGTTTCCTGGGTGGTGAAGGTTTTGGACGCGACCAGGAACAGCGTGGTCTCCGGGTTCACCTTTTTCAGCACTTCAGCAATGTGGGTGCCATCAACGTTAGAGACGAAGTGCATGTTGAGGTGATTTTTGTACGGGCGCAGCGCTTCGGTCACCATGAACGGGCCGAGGTCAGAACCGCCGATACCGATGTTCACCACGTCGGTAATGGCTTTGCCAGTATAGCCTTTCCAGCTCCCGGAGATGATCGCTTCGGAGAAAGTTTTCATCTTCTCCAGTACCGCGTTCACTTCCGGCATGACATCTTTGCCATCAACCACAATCGGGGTATTGCTACGGTTACGCAGCGCCACGTGCAGCACCGCACGGTCTTCAGTACGGTTAATTTTCTCGCCGGAGAACATAGACTTAATGGCGCCAGCCAGTTCAGTCTCTTTCGCCAGATCCTGCAACAGGGCCAGCGTCTCTTCGGTGATGCGGTTTTTGGAGAAATCAACCAGCATCAAATCGTCAAACGTTGCGGAAAACTTAGCAAAACGGTCGCCATCTTTTGCGAACAGTTCCGCAAGCGTAACGTCCTTCATGTCAGCGTAGTGTTTCTGTAATGCCTGCCAGGCAGAAGTCTGCGTTGGGTTAATATTTTTCATAGCAATACTCTTCTGATTTGAGAATTTGACTGCCGTCGATTGTAGCGCCTGAAAATGAAAATTGTGATGGTTTTTGTGTCACCGCCCTGGACACGGCGCGAAAACGGGCAAAACAGCACGGTAAATTAGACCAACATAAGCCCTGTTTCTAATCAATTCATCTGCATGAAAAATCCGCATAATCACAACATTGACAGCACCGCCGCTAGCCATTATTTATAGGGCGCTACCTGCGCACGCGCGGGTGTGTATTACCAAAGCATTTCTCGCTACACGTAGTGTGAAAGGCAAAGGTAATAGCCAGAAGAGGAGCGTTGCCCAGGTAACCGTATTCGAGGAGCCCATCCAGAGACGATACGTGAGGGGGAGCACCGCCGAGGTGGTGGACTGCACGGCAGCATTCACCATCGGCTACAGGGGCTGAATCCCCTGAGTTGTCACCAGAAACGTTCGCAGTCGGGCGTTTCACAAGTGGTGGAGCACTTCTGGGTGTAATCGTAGTTTGCTGCGCCTACCCCTTTCGCTCTTCCCTTGTGCCATGGCTGAAAAATCGATCCCCTGACACGAGGTTGTTATGTCTGAATTAGTTGTCGCCAAGTTTGGCGGTACCAGTGTGGCGAGTTTTGATGCCATGAATCACAGCGCCGACGTGGTGCTCGCCGACCCGAGCGTGCGTCTTGTGGTCCTTTCCGCCTCTGCGGGCGTCACGAATTTGCTGGTTGCCCTCGCTGAAGGGCTGGAAACGACCGAGCGTTTCGCCAAACTTGATGCTATCCGCAAAATCCAGTTCGATATTCTGGAACGTCTGGCTAACCCGAACGTCATTCGTGAAGAGATTGAGCGCCTGCTGGAAAACATTACCACCCTGGCAGAAGCCGCATCGCTGGCGACCTCAACCGCCCTGACCGACGAACTGGTCAGCCATGGCGAACTGATGTCCACTCTGCTGTTTGTTGAGATCCTGCGCCAGCGTGACGTTCAGTCGCAGTGGTTTGACGTGCGTAAAGTGATGCGCACCAGCGATCGGTTTGGTCGTGCTGAGCCGGACGTAGCCGCGCTGGCTGAACTGGCGACCCAACAGCTCGCCCCGCGCCTTGCCGACGGTCTGGTCGTCACTCAGGGGTTTATCGGTAGCGAAGCCAAAGGCCGCACCACCACCCTGGGCCGTGGCGGCAGCGACTATACCGCCGCCCTGCTGGGTGAAGCGCTGCATGCCGCCCGCGTGGATATCTGGACCGACGTCCCCGGCATCTACACCACTGACCCGCGCGTGGTTCCGGCGGCAAAACGCATTGATGAAATTGCTTTTGAAGAAGCCGCTGAAATGGCGACGTTTGGGGCGAAAGTCCTGCATCCGGCCACCCTGTTGCCTGCGGTGCGCAGCGACATTCCAGTGTTTGTGGGTTCCAGTAAAGATCCGAAAGCCGGTGGTACGCTGGTATGCAATAAAACCCGCAATCCTCCGCTGTTCCGTGCACTGGCCCTGCGCCGTAAGCAGACCCTGCTGACGCTGCACAGCCTGAACATGCTGCACTCCCGCGGCTTCCTGGCGGAAGTGTTCGGCATTCTGGCACGCCACAGCATTTCGGTTGATCTCATTACCACTTCTGAAGTGAGCGTGGCGCTGACGCTGGATACCACCGGTTCCACCTCGACGGGTGACACCCTGCTGACACAGGCGCTGCTGACTGAGCTCTCTTCACTTTGCCGCGTGGAAGTGGAAGAGAACCTCGCCCTGGTGGCAATCATAGGTAACGACCTGTCGAAAGCCTGCGGCGTGGGCAAAGAGGTGTTTGGCGTGCTGGACCCGTTCAATATCCGCATGATTTGCTACGGCGCATCCAGCCACAACCTGTGCTTCCTGGTGCCAGGCACCGAAGCCGAGCAGGTGGTACAGAAGCTGCACCATAATTTGTTCGAATAAAAGAGAAAGGCCGGAGGGTTTAGCACTCTCCGGCCTCGTTTTATGCCATCACCGTTTGATACAACAATTGGTCAAGCGCGCGGATATCGCCATCCTGACTCTCCGGTAACACGGGTGGAACAGTGCCCCTTTCGATCTCCGCTGCGATAAACGCATGTAATCGGGGCAAACGCGCACCGTACTGCGCTTCCCCGGCACACTGCTTACGCGCCAACAGCTCGTCTACCTCCAGGCGCAGCTCCGCATCCAGTTCACTGCCTGCCAGCAGTTCGGCAAAGCGCATCGGAGGAACGCCTTTTCCTGCTTCCACCCAACGCACGGCCAGTAACGGGCGCAGCACATAGAAATACTTCTTTAGCCGCACCTCATCGCCCTGCAAATAGCTGTGGAAGTTTCTGCGCGCCATCGAATAGTAGTGCCAGCGTGCCCGCACGGGAGAAAACCATTTCGGCACCAGCGCGCTGAGCGCCGATATCACCGCCTCATCCTGTTGGTAAACGACAGGCGAATCCAGCCACTCAATCAGGGTGGGGTTGGCGCTTTTCAGTAAGCCTAATGCTTTGCGCCACTCCCAACCGCTTACGTCCAGCTCATCATCGATAGGCAGTTCGATGACGTCCCGTGGTGTCTCCACTTGTAAGTACCATTCCGGCGGATGCACGTACAAAAATCGCACATCGTAGTCGCTATCCGGTGAGGCAAATCCCCACCCACGACTCCCGGACTCGCAGGCATAGAGCACCCGAACACCATAGTCCTGCTCAACCTTTTTTAAATGCTGCCGCACGCGTTCGCGCATGGCAGCATCCACACCGTTAACCGTCATTTTTTTATCCTTTTACACACACCACCTGACGCAGGGTGTGAACGATTTCAACCAGCGATGCCTGGGCCGCCATGACTGCGTCGATGTCTTTATAGGCCATCGGGATTTCGTCGATCACCTCGCTGTCTTTTCGACACTCAACATGCGCAGTCGCCCGAATCTGATCATCCACGGTGAAGCGCTTTTTCGCAGCCGTACGGCTCATCGCACGCCCTGCGCCGTGGCTACAGGAGCAAAAACTCTCTTCGTTCCCCAATCCACGCACGATAAAGCTTTTCGCCCCCATCGAACCGGGAATAATCCCCATCTGGCCCTTTTGCGCGGAGACCGCACCTTTACGCGTCACCAGCACCTCTTCATTAAAGTGGGTCTCTTTTTGCACGTAGTTATGGTGGCAATTCACCGCTTCCTGCTGGGTGATAAACGGCTTCGTCACAATCCGTGATAACGCCGACAGCACGCGCGACATCATGACTTCCCGGTTATGACGGGCAAAATCCTGCGCCCACGACACGGCTTCCATGTAGTCGTCGTAGTGCTTACTCCCCTCTTTGAAATAGGCCAGGTTTTTATCCGGCAGGTTCGCAATGTGCTGCTGCATATCCTGCTGGGCGAGCGTGATGAACAGCGTACCGATGGCGTTACCCACGCCACGCGATCCACTATGTAGCATCACCCACACGCGCTGCTGTTCATCCCGGCACACCTCTATAAAGTGGTTGCCCGTCCCGAGCGTACCCAGGTGCTGATAATTGTTGGTTTTCAGCAATTGCGGATAGTTATCCGTCAGGCGCTTAAACCGTGCCGCCAGCATTGACCAGTGGTTATCCACTTCCTGCGGGGGCGTTTCCCACGCCCCTTTATCACGCCCGACGCGGGTGCTGGTACGACCGTGCGGCACCGCCTGTTCGATTGCGCTGCGCAGCCCACTCAAACTCTCCGGCAGATCGCTTGCCACCAGCGAGGTGCGCACGGCGATCATCCCACACCCTATATCCACGCCGACCGCCGCCGGAATAATGGCCCCTTTGGTCGGGATAACGCTGCCGATGGTGGAGCCTTTACCGAGGTGCACATCGGGCATCACTGCCAGGTGCTGAAAAATAAACGGCATCTTCGCGGTGTTCTGCAACTGCGCACGCGCCTCAGGCTCGACCGGCACCCCGTGCGTCCACATTTTTATCGGCGCGCTGTCTGGCGCCGTCAGCAGTTGAAATTGATTATGCTGCATTGGATTATCCTTTAATCGTTACCAGTCCATTGAGGACATTATCGAGGCCACCGAATACCGAGATTTTATCGATACGTTCAGCCACTTTTTCCAGCGTTTCCAGCTCTTTTAAGCGCAATGCTACCGGGTTGTTTTCCATCACTTTCGCGGTATTCAGCAGTGAGCGGGTCGCCGCCGTTTCTTCACGCCGACGGATCACGTTGGCCTGCGCCGATTTTTCCGCTTCAATCAGCTTGGTCAGAATGGTTTTCATATCCCCTGGCAGCACGATGTCCCGCACGCCGAGGGAGGCGACCTCCATACCGAAGGGGGCCATACGGATTTTGACCTGGGCACTCACAACCTCATCAATCACCTGCTTATCTTCCAGCAGTTCGTCCAGCGTGCGGGTACCCACCGCTTCACGCAGGGCAAACTGCAATTCACGATAGAGATGATCCACCGGTTTGGTTAACTGGCTAAACGCCTGCAATACATCGCGGTACTGCCAGTTCGCGCCCAGATTAATGCGCAGGTTCACTTTGTCTTTGGTCAGAATTTCCTGACCCGACACTTCCAGCAGTTGCAAGCGCGTATCGACAACTTCCGCTTCGACCAGGTGATTCACTTTCCAGTAAGCGCTTAATCCCGGTGGCAACAAGGGCTGCGTTTCGCCATCAATCTTCAACACACCCACATGCCATGCGGCGACGTTCACCGTCAGTATGGCATCACGGCCTTTTACTGCTGCGCCGCTGCGGGGTTGCAGCACGGCATGCATGAGGCTTTCAGGTACACGCACCTCACGCGTATCCATCAGCACGACGCTCAGGCTACCGTCCTGCCAGAACAGGCGGCGGGAAGCGGGAGGAATGATTTCCGCCAGGATACCGTTACGGTAGAGCGCAGCAACGTCATGCTCGGCGGTATCGACGGTCAGGCACCAGGCCTCAATCCATTCCGGTCTGAAACGACGCAGATAATTCGCCAGCCCGGCCTCCACATCGCTGCCATTAAGCTCAACGATCGTCACCTCTTGCTTACCAAACCAGGACAAGCGGTGTTCCCCTGCCTCAAGCATTTTTGTGTAATCGCCCGCTTTCGCCAGCAGGCCCAGTTGTCCTTTACGGAGAGTGATTTTTTTATTCATTTTTTTATCCTTATCTTTTCACGTACCAGCGCGAATGCAGGTGCGGAGCCGGAGGGAAACAGGCCATCACTGCCCGCCTGTTTTGCCTGCGACCCGGAACCCTTATCGGCGCCGGTTTGTTGCTGCCGTTAACAACATGACAGCGCATTAATCAATACAACCAGTGTTCACCTGGAAGGGTGAGTCGGGAATCGAACCCTCGACGTGTCTCTCTGCTGACAGAACGCCCCGCGGAAAACGTTTTACCGTTCCGGGTGCGCTGGCGGGGCATAATCCCCTGCGTGCTCAGCATCGTGACGTATCAGGTATTGCCAGAAGTGTGCCAACCGCGAGAAAACAAAAAATAAAATTCTAATATATTGATATTTAATCATTTTGTTTTTATCCAGCTTTGAGCGCTTGCTCTCTGCTCTGTCATTTTTTTATATTTATTTATCGTTATTTATCGTTATTTATCTTTAAGGATAAAAATGCAAAAGCGCAAAGTGGTCATCGGCGTACTGGGCACCGTTTTAGACAAGCGAGGGAAACGGGCGAATCGCTTACGCAAATGGCGACCGACCGTTGGGCTATGCCAGCAGGCAGATTTCCCGGTCGCCAGGCTGGAGCTGCTCCACCAGCCGCGTGATGAAGGAATGGCCCAACAGCTGGCGGAGGACATCTCACTGCTTTCACCCCACACCGCTGTGCGCCCTCATGTGGTGAGCATTCAGGATCCGTGGGATTTTGAAGAGGTGTACGCGGCATTTCTCGATTTCGCCCTCCATTACCCCTTTGATACCGAAAATGAAGAGTACCTGGTACACATCACCACCGGCACGCACGTGGCACAGATTTGCTGGTTCTTGCTGACGGAGGCCCGCTACCTGCCCGCAAGCTTGCTACAAACCAGCCCGGCCCCGAAAGGCGCGCCTGAAGAGGATGTCGCCGCAGGGGTCTACTCGATCATCGATCTGGATTTAAGTCGCTACACGACCTTAACCAGCCGGTTTCAGCGCGAGCAGCAACAGTCGGTCTCTTTGCTGAAGGCAGGTATTGATACGCGAAATGCGACATTCAATAAGCTCATTGAGCAAATTGAGCGGGTGGCTTTACGCTCTACGGCACCGATGCTATTGACCGGCCCCACCGGGGCGGGTAAGTCCTTCCTGGCAAAACGCATTTTCCAGCTTCGTCAGTCACGCCATCGGGTGGCAGGCAAACTGGTGGCGGTGAACTGCGCCACCTTACGCGGCGATAACGCCATGTCGACACTGTTTGGTCATGTGAAAGGGGCGTTTACCGGTGCATTAACGCCACGGGCCGGGCTCCTGCGCGAAGCCCACGGCGGCGTGTTATTCCTTGATGAAATTGCCGAACTGGGCCTGGATGAACAGGCCATGCTGTTGAAAGCCGTTGAAGAGAAGACCTTCTTTCCTTTCGGTTCTGACAAAGAGGTCGAGAGCGACTTTCAGCTTATTGCCGGTACCCATCGCGACCTGCGTCAGTGGGTGGAAGAAGGCAAATTCCGCGAAGATCTCTATGCGCGTATCAACATGTGGACCTTTGCGCTGCCGGGGCTTGCCGAGCGGCGAGAAGACATTGCCCCCAATATCGAATTCGAACTTCAGCGCTTTTCGGCGCAGGAACAGACGCAAACCCGTTTCGATAAAGATGCCCGCGAGCGTTATCTGGCCTTTGCCTGCTCAGGCCAGGCGCTGTGGCGTGGGAATTTTCGCGAGCTGAGCGCCTCTATCGCCCGCATGGCGACGCTGGCGGAACAGGGGCGCATCACCCTGCCGATTGTCGAAGAAGAAATCGTGCGTTTGCAGCACGGCTGGCGGCTGCCCTCTTCGCTTCCTGCCGTCAGTCAGGAGATTGACCTGTTTGACCAGCGCCAGCTGGAGACCGTGCTGGAGGTGTGTCGCCGCAGCCACTCACTTTCCGATGCCGGACGCGAACTGTTTGCCGTTTCCCGCCTGAAAAAAGCCAACCCGAATGATGCCGATCGCCTGCGCAAATACCTGGCGCGTTTTGGATTAACGTGGGAGCACGTCCGCTCCGCGACTTGAATCCTCTTCACCATAATTTGTTTGAATAAATTTTCCTCACGCGATAAACAATACCTATGGCCGGGCTCGAACCCGGCCTTTTTTATAACGAAATACAACACAACGCGTTACAAGGAAAAACTATGCTCGCCGTTATCACCCGGCTGTTCCCGTTATGGGCGCTGCTGCTCTCTGTTGTTGCTTATTACACGCCCTCAACGTTCACCCCCATCGGCCCCTGGGTGACCACGCTACTCATGCTGATTATGTTTGGCATGGGCGTACATCTAAAAATTGATGACTTCAAGCGCGTGCTGTCGCGCCCGGCCCCCGTCGCCGCAGGGACTTTTCTTCACTACCTTGTGATGCCCTTAGCCGCCTGGCTGCTGGCGATGATATTCAACATGCCGCCGGACCTCTCTGCCGGGATGGTGCTGGTTGGCAGCGTGGCAAGCGGCACGGCCTCCAACGTGATGATCTATCTGGCAAAGGGTGATGTGGCGCTGTCGGTGACGATTTCGTCTGTTTCCACGCTGGTTGGCGTGGTGGCCACGCCGTTGCTGACTCGCCTCTA
>Ga0105244_10003595_pt1 | contig 11007 bp, 12 predicted proteins | sample KBSM44metaG_FD_80423 | JGI IMG/M metagenome (GOLD analysis project Ga0105244, IMG submission 80423) | Miscanthus rhizosphere microbial communities from Kellogg Biological Station, Michigan, USA - KBS M4-4 metaG | ecosystem: Host-associated > Plants > Roots > Rhizosphere > Soil | place...
CCGGATTGGTATCGCTGACGTAGTCGTCGAGGCTTTCGGGAAGTAAGGTGCCTTGGCCTCGATGTTCACCTTGGATAAAGCGCTTCATGGGCGATCCCTGCGATGAAATCCTCAGAAATCATAGCAAGGGTTCGCGAAGGTGTTTTTACACACTCTGGGCCGTGTTCTGCCAGTCGCGAGAGGCAGAAAGCGACCCAAAGCGCAGCTCGTCGTGCCCAGTAAGAGCGCGGATCAGCGGGCGAAGGGCCATTTCCTGGTCTATAAATGGAGACCCCAGAACAGAAGTTTCATCTGAGCAAACCCCAAGACCGCACCATTTCCCAATGCCCAGATGGGAAGTGGTAAAACAAGCGCAACGATTCAGACCGAGCCTCAAGCGTGTACGATACTCAGGCCGAGGCGCAGGAAGCCGCGCGAGAGATGCTGCAACCCCAAGGTGGTGGTGAAATGACTACCAAGGGGCGCGACGGGCAGTTCAGAGCCAAAGACACCATCAAGCCCGGCAATGATCCTCGTGACGTAAAAGGCTGACGTGTTCATACCCTGCCACGGCCATTTTCGAAAAACAGGCTTCCGGGGCGCTCGGCAACCGATGCGCGATGTTCAGCGCCACCGCGCATCTTTGACAATTGGCCTTGGGCCGATTGTGTCTAGTCGGGATAAGCATTTTCGACCCATAGCACACTGTGAGCACTGGCAAGAATCCGAGATCAGTAGACGTTTGTCGGCGTCTACGAAACCTAAGCGACTCACTTAGCCTATGTTTCCTGTTCCTCACTGGACTGGAAATGAGGCTGGTAATCGATCAAATTAGGTATTTGCTCCGTTTAGGCTGCCCAGCGTAGTCCGGCGACGCTCAGCAGGATCATGCAGATCCAGACAAGTTTCCAGAACGATACCGCATCACCCATCCAATACATTCCGACGATGGCTGTGCCGGCAGCGCCGATGCCGGTCCAGACCGCATAGGCGGTTCCTACAGGCAGCACCCGCAACGCCATCGTCAACAGGCTCAAACTGCCGGCCAATACTACGACCGTGCCAACCAGCAGCCAGGGCCTTTCAAGCCCATTAGCGGATTTCAAGCCGACCGCAAAGAAAATCTCCAGGAATCCGGCAACGATCAGCAGTAACCACGATGTGTTGTAAGTCATTCGATCAAACCTGTATGAGCAAAAAAAGCGAGCCGGTCAAGGCTCGCCAAAGGGAGGTAAAAGGTCAGTTGTCCAACAGTTTTCCGCTGAAAAGGCTGATCAGGGTTTTCACCATCAGCACGGTCAGTGCCACAGTGAGGAACAGCAGGATCACAGCAGCGATGACCATCAACATGGTGTTCTCCTGGGCATGTGCATATTTCAACGCCGCGTTGCTCAGAGCTGCGATGGGGAAGCTGATTGCCCACCACGAAGGGGCAAACGGCACATCCCGACGGAACACTTTGAAGCTCAACACCACGAACAGGAACAGGCCGAAGTAGAACAACACACTGGCAAACCGGTCGATCTCGCCGAACACGTTGGTGTAGGCCAGAAAACCTACTTCAAAGGGTGCAATCAGGACCATCAGCGAAGGCACCATGCCTTTGGCCGGAGCTGCCTCATGCACCAGCCGCGAAAAGATCCGGGTGAAGAATACTAGCGCCAGCACTGCACCCACGGCGAGGGCAAACAGGTTGAACTCAGTAGCCCAGGCCATAGGCATATGCGCACCGGTTACCGCGATATCGAGGGTGGCAACACCTGGAATCAGCCAGGCAGGTACGGCATTCAACGAGTCTTGATTGCCCGACAACAGACGGGAAACCACGAGGCCTGCGAGCAACACCGTCAGTGCGCTACCCAGTATCCAGAGAACCCGTCCGAGCAATTCGTTGTGGGGTGCCGCGACTGCCGAAAGCAACAACAGTGCAATGGTGACGGTGCCAAAAAAGTTGCTGGCGATCGGGTGGTTGAACTCGGCCCTGACCGCTGCTGGATGTTTCACCCATTTGGTCAGGTATCCCAGGGTCAACAGCACGAATACCAGGCCGGAAAGAGCGCCAATTGCCTCACCCAAGATGCCGCCGACGCCGTAATACTGGCCGGTCAAACGCCAGGCCAGGCCCAGGCCGGCCAAACCCATCACTGAACCGAACAAATTGATAGGCAGGTTTTTGATCGATGTTTTGCTGGCGGTTACCGTTTGAGCGGCATCGACGGTGGGGGTATATGCAGTGTTCATGGCAGTCTCCCGTTTGACTGAATTTGCTGTTGGGGATATTTTCAGCCAAACAGCCGTTGGCTGAAATAGTCGTAAAGCGACGTATTCAGCCAATGATTCGACGAGGACAGACATCATGCGTATAACCCTCCTGGCATTCCCCCGTGTGCAACTACTGGACGTCGTCGGGCCCGCCGACGTCTTCGCCGAAGCAGCCAAGCAACTGGGTAATCCGCGCGCCTATCGGGTCGAAGTCATCGGTACCAGCAAGGGCATGATCAAAGGCTCAAGTGGTTTGAAGCTTGGCATTGATGAAACCTTCGAAACTTATAAAGGCAAGATCGACACCTTGCTTGTGGCCGGTAGCCCACATATCGACGAAATCGCGCATGACCCCGCGTTGCGAGATTGGCTACGTCGGCAAGCGAAATCCGTACGTCGTATCGGCTCAGTCTGTAGCGGTGCTTTTCTACTGGCCGCCGCTGGCCTTCTCGACGGGCGCCGTGTCACCACTCATTGGAATTCCAGCGCAAAACTCGCTAAGGAGCACCCGCAAACACACGTCGATCCGGATAGCATCTTTATCAAGGATGGCAACATCTACACTTCGGCGGGTGTCACGGCGGGCATGGACCTGGCTTTGGCGCTGGTCGAAGAAGATTACGGCAGAGAATTGGCGCTCAGCGTGGCCCGTGAAATGGTGATGTTCTTCAAGCGGCCTGGCGGGCAATCGCAGTTCAGCGCGCAACTAGCAGCGCAAACCGCCGAACGCAGCGTGATCCGAGACGTGCAGGATTATGTGGTGGAGCACCTGAAGGCCGACTTAAGCGTCCCCATCCTGGCCGCCCGCGCCGGTATGAGCGAGCGAAACTTCGCCCGTACCTTCAAGGCTGAAGCCGGTTCGACCCCGGCCGAATTTGTTGAACTGGCCCGGATCGATGCGGCCAGACGGCTAATCGAGGATTCGGACGTATCACTCAAGCGCTTAGCCGATACAGTCGGCTATGCCAATACGGACGGGTTCAGGAGGGCATTCATGCGGCGTCTCGGAGTGGGGCCGAGTGATTATCGAAAGCGTTTTTCGTCAGTGTGATGTAGAGGGGGCTCATCGTTCAGCGTTGGCGACATTGATGGAGCGTCTATAGAGACTTTTGATGGCCATCGGCATTTAGAACGGGTAGGGCGAGCTGATTTGGGTTGATCTTGAAAAGCAGGCATCGCCCGCAGCTACGACGCCAAGCCCTTCGTGAAAATAGGGGAGCCGTACTTCCAGATCAAGCACAAGCTCAAGCAGCACGGCATCGTTCCTTTCTCCTCAAACTACGCGCTGTATGGCGACATGAGCGAGCGAGTGATGACGTTGATCGAGTCTATGGTGCCGGCAGTTGAGGTCTACAGCATTGACAAAGCCTTTGCTGATTTGACGGGCATCTCGAACCTCGATGCGCTCGGGCGTCGCATTCGTAGCCAGGTGCTGCGTTGCACAGGTACTCCCGTCGGCGTAGGGATCGCTCGCGCGAAGACTCTGGCCAAGCTCGCGAACCACACCGCAAAACGCCTTCAGGCTGAAACAGGTGGTGTGGTCGATATCTGTGATTCCTTCAAGCGTGATTGGGTGTTGCGCAACATGGCTGTGTCTGAGGTATGGGGTGTCGGTCGACGCATGAAAATGCACCTGGAGGCACTAGGCGTTAAAACCGCTATGGATCTGGCCAAGGCTGATCCGCGGATGCTCCGCGAGAAATTCAGTGTCGTCATCGAGAAGACGGCCAGGGAGTTGGCCGGAACGCCTTGCCTTGAATTGGATGAGCCCGATCCACCGAAGCAGGAGATCTGCTGTAGCCGAATGTTTGGGAAGCGCCTCACAGAGTTGGCACCGATCAAGGAGGCAATAGCGACCTACATGATGCGCGCGTCGGAGAAGCTGCGTGCCCAGGGCTCGGTGTGCAAGAAAATCCGCGTCAGCATCCGTACGGGGATGTTCAATCCTGAGGAAGCCAAGTTCGCCAATGGGGTAGTGGTGGACCTGCCTTATCCTACTGACGATGTTCGGCTGCTGACAAAGGCTGCGGTGGATGCGCTTGAATGTGTGTACCGGCCAAGTTTCAAGTACAGCAAGGCCGAGGTCATGCTCCTCAACCTTTCTCAGCCAGGCGAGTACACGGATGATTTGTTCGCGGTCTCACAGCCATCAGAGGCGACCAAGGTGATGGATGTGCTGGACAAGATTAATGGGCGGTGGGGAAGGGGAAACACTACGTGCGGCAAGCGTGCCGAGTAATCCTGAATGGGCGATGCGACGGGAGATGATGAGTCAGAGCTTCACCACGAGGATTGATCAGCATTGGACGGTTCAGTGCAGATGAGTTTCATAGGGCCAACGTCAACAAAGCTATCCACAAAATGAGTGGGTATACCTGTGGATAATGACCTGAGAAGCACAGCGTGTAGGGCTTGTCATGTGTTGATCATTAATTGAGCGTGGTGTGAGAAATACCGCCGAAAAAATTCAGCGTCTTTGTAGGGGGGGGAAGAAGCCAGTCAGAGATGTTTAGACCTCAGAATAATTGCATTTTGCTACTTCTGTGCTGTTCTAGGTGGACTGTCCGCGCGGCTCACCTTTGTTGCGCAAGGATCACCTTTGATCACAGAGCCGTTAGAGCCTCTGGTTGAGGTTTAGGAGCAAGGATGGCCCAGTCCAAGAAAATCAAGGTCATGCTTTCGAGTCGTTGCAACGACCGTTTCCCCATCGATAGCGATCACACCCTTAGCTCAATCCGCGAGCAACTCAAGCGCGAAATTGAAGGCACAAAGCTGTTCGGCAAGCAGGTGTTTGAAGTCTGGATCAATGAAGACGCTCCCCCCGCCGATGCTATGGACGACAGCTGGGATACCTGTCTACAGGCTGTTCGTGATTGCGATGTGATGCTTGTGTTGTCCAATGGCAATGCAGGTTGGGCTAAGCGTGCTGGCGACATCGGCATTTGCCATGCTGAATACATGGAAGGCCTGGCCACTACCCGCGGCAAGGTGCGCCTGATTGCAATGCCCAATATTCCGGTGGGTGAAGGGCAGGACGCAGAGACTGCGCGCAATAAACTGTTCCAGGATTTTGTCTCGCTGCAGACACCTTTTCGAGGCGGGACTGTTTCCACGGTCGAGCAATTGCGCAGCCGGGTGCATGAAGCGCTTCTTGACGCTCTGGTTGTGCTAACCCAGCGAGGTGTTACGGCAGCGGCCTCTACTCGATTTGACATGGGGCAGGCACTCGACTGGACCCGTCTTGATTTCCGTCAACGCAAACGCGCCATGGAAGCGGTGCTGTTGAGAGCGCTTACCGGAGCAGATACACCCTCCAGTGAGACCGCCGTCATTGTTTCCATTGCTGGCGCGAAAGTAGCGGTTCTGGTCCACGCCATCCCGGCCGCATTCACTGTCGCTGCAGCTCGCGAGCTTGTCGGTAAACCCTTTCTACGGGATCACCTTCATGCGGACGCTTTGAAAACCGCGGTTGGACCATTGCATCTGATTGCCTGTCATCGAGGTGCAACAGAGACGCAGGCGACCACGTTACTAGGCTTCGCCGATGCCACGGTGGTCAGTGGTTCCTTCGGCATCTTCGTCGCTGACGATGTACAGAAAGTGCAGTTTGCGTTCCTGGCAAATTGCCGTGATGAATCACAAACCCGCCATGCCCTACAACGATTCATGGAGTGGCTGGATCAAACCGGCGAAGCCGACATCTTGGCGAAGAGAGCTGCTTCGCGCGCCAAGATCGTCAAGGTGATCGCAGCTGAATATCAAGGGAGATAACAAGGATGGCCAAGTCGCTTTTCACCGTGGGGCCTGTGCTTTCGTTTCGAGGAACCAATGCAGGGAAGTGGAGGGTCACTGCATTAATTGGTATCACCACCGGTTCGCCTGTACCCAAGCTCACGCTCGAAGGAAAAGCGTGTCCCGTCCCCGTGGTTCTGTTGACGCGGCCTAAGGAAACCATTCTTCGTTATGACCTGAGCTGTGCTCTCCAGAAAGAGGAGCGGGTCGTAGAGTTTGGTTTGGAGGGGGAAGTTTTTAGATGGAAGTTTTCTGTGCCCGGGAAAGACTATGCGCCCAGAATGGCGTATGTCTCCTGCAATGGCTTTTCCGACCCCGCTGCAATGCGCAAGTTGGCCAAACCTGAAAATGCTGTTTGGGCAGATCTAATCGAAAACCATGACAGTGAACTGCGTCCCACCAGTTTCGAGCTGGACAAGGAGCAGCTTTGGCACGAAAGCCGAATCCATGACAAACACTTGAAGCGCTTCCACCTGCTGCTGATGGGTGGGGATCAGATTTACTTCGACTCGATTTGGGAGGATGTCAAATCTCTCAAGCAATGGGTTGGGATGTCGCGTAAGGACCAGCTGAAATTCAAGATGAATGCTGCGCTTGAGCAGGAGATCGAGTCGTATTATTTCGAGCTATACGCCAAGCGCTGGTTACCGGACACGCGTCGCGACTGGGGCAAGGGTTTGCCGAACCTGGATGCGGCCGATGCCATGTCGCGTATACCAACGGTGATGATGTGGGATGACCACGACATTTTCGATGGTTGGGGCTCCTACAGTCCTGAGATGCAGCACTGCTCGGTGTTTCAGGTGTTGATGCGTTGTGCTCGCCAGGCGTTTTGGGTCTTTCAGCTTCAGCACGCTTTCGAGGATTTGCCACCCTTGTTGGCACAGCAGCAGCGGGTGAATATCTCAAAACAGGATCCGCAGTTTGAGCCGATCGAATGGAGTGTGAAGCTCGCAGACGATCCATTGGCGTTGCCGTTTCTCGATAAGCAGCCGGGATTCAGCTTTGCTCATCACATAGGACCCGTGTCCTTGTATGTGGGGGATTTACGTACTGAGCGCTCTCGCACCCAGGTGCTTGGTGAGAGAAGCTGGAAGGCGATGCAGGACTGGCTCGACACGCTTCGCGATGGCAAGCCGGCTCACCCAGGTAGCAAGTGTCAGCACTTGATTTTCATGTCATCTGTGCCTGTGGCACATCCAAAATTGTCGTTGGCTGAGGGGTTGCTCGATACGTTTGGTCAGGATGACGTGCTCGACAGCAACGCCGATGATTTGAAGGATCATTGGTCGCACGGAGATCATGAAGGTGAGCGCAAGCGGCTTCTGGAGACGTTAACACGCGTTGCGGAGAAAAAGTTTCTACGTGTATCGATTGCCTCGGGGGATGTGCATGTTGCCGCATGGGGAAGTTGCTATCGCCGGGACATTCCTCCGACTTCCAACTGGGCGCAGGTTCAACAGTTCACCTCGTCCGGTGTGGTTCATCCCTCGTTGATAGGGGTATCGGAATGGCTTTTCCTTCAGTTGCTGAACCAGACCGCCAGTAAGGTTCAATCCATCGATGTACAGCATTGCGTTGAGATGATGCTTTTTCCGGGATCTAACCGATACATGATGCCCGCCAGGAACTGGCTGGCATTCGAGTTGGATGTGGGGGAGGGGAAGGGCTGTAAGTTGTGGGCGACGTGGCGGTGTGAGACAGACTCGGGATTTTCGAACCATTTGCAGGCGGTGCAGCCGTTTCAAATGTGAAGGGAGCAACGTGCCTGATGGTTTGAAGTGGTCGGGGCATTCTGGGTGTTCGTTGCAGTTTTCTAGTGCACGCTTTAATAGTTTTCGATTTGTGTTCCTAGCAGGTAGGACGCTGTCGTTGCGTGCGGATAACCGCAGGTTTCGGCCAAACGCGGACGTTCGATTAAGGGCTGCTTTGGCCGTTTACTGTCGTTGACGACAGGCAACAATCGGCCAAAAGCGGGCAGTGGACAAGATGATGGCAAAGCAAAAGCGTCAGGCTCCCGGGTCGAATGTCCACTTTTTGTGGTATTTCGGACGACTTCCGTAGCAACGGTGTACCGTCAATTCAGCGAGTCTGCTTCGAAGTCCGAATGTGTGCGTTATTTTCGATTCACAGCGAGGGAACGCAATATGATCGAAAATACGCAACCGCACTCCACTTCAGAGTCGTCGCTTATTCTCACTCGGCGCAATCTACTCCAGGCTGGCATGGCCGGGATTGCAGTCAGTGTGCTTTCACCTTGGTCGTTATGGGCGGCACCATCGGGCGTCTTGGTTAACGATGTGACGCTGCTCAATCCGATTTGGGTTAATCGCCTGTTCGCACCGCGCACCACCGACGAAATTCAACAGGCGCTTGCTATGTGGTCAGGCCCGGTCAGTATCGGTGGTGGCCGCTATAGCATGGGTGGACAGATTCCACCGAAGACAGCCTGCACTTCGACATGCGTCAGTTCAATCAGGTAATCCGTTACTCGCCTGAGAGCAGGGTCATACGCGTGCAAACAGGGATGCGGTGGCGTGACCTGCAGTCGGTCATAGACCCGCACGATCTCTCGATAAAAATCATGCAGAGCTATGCCAACTTCACCGTCGGCGGTTCGCTGTCGGTCAATGCTCATGGGCGCTATGTCGGCGCTGGCCCGGTAATCAACTCTGTGCGTTCTCTGCAACTGGTGCTCGCCAACGGTTCGGTAGTAGAAGCGTCCCGCACCGCAAATGCCGACTTGTTCCACGCTGCCATCGGTGGCTATGGTGCGCTGGGGGTGATCACTGAGGTCGAACTGGACCTTGCGTCCAACGTCACGATGGAACGTCAGATACACCGCATGTCAGTTGCCGATTACCCGAATTTTTTCAATGATCAGGTCCGCGGGAACGAACAGACTATCCTGCACAATGCCGATCTGGCCCCCCCTTACTTTGACCAGGCCACTTCCGTCACCTGGCGCGCCTCGGACAAAGAGCTGACAGTCGCAGAAAGGCTGGTCGCGCCGGGTCAATCGTACAAATTAAACCAGACCCTCATGTGGAGTGTGGCCAAGCTTCCCGGCGGCCCGCTGATTCGCAAGGATGTGATCGATCCACTGCGCTACCTCAACCATCCGGTTGTGCGGCGCAATTACGAGGCCAGTGCGGATGTCGCCTCACTTGGGCCTATCGCAACCCGAAACAGTACCTACGCGTTGCAGGAATATTTTGTGCCGGTGGCACAGTTCAATGTGTTCGTAAAGCAAATGGCCGCCATCCTACAGGCGCACCGCGTTGATGCCGTTAATATCTCCATCCGACACACTCAGGGCGACCCCGACTCGTTTCTGTCTTGGGCACGCGAAGAAGTGTTTTCCTTCGTACTCTATTACTGGCAACACGTTTCCGTGGTTGACCGCGAGGAAGTCGGCACGTGGACACGCGAACTTATCGACGCCGCGCTGTCGCTTGGGGGGACCTATTATCTGCCCTATCAGCTGCATGCGACGCGGGAGCAGTTCTCACGTGCCTACCCCAACGCGCCACGCCTGTTTGCACTCAAGGCGCAATTCGATCCGGACAAGCGATTCCGGAACAAGCTCTGGGACAAGTACTACACGGGGTAGCGCAAGGTCCATGGTAATGGAAACCTGAACCCGATGTGGGTGATGCCCGTTGTTCATTGAGCGTCCGTTATTTGGCAAGCTGTGAGGCAGGTCTGGGTCTATTCTGTTGAAAAAGTCGGTCATCCAAAACTGCCTGATCATTGACTGGTGAAAACGCTTTTTTTACACGCTGCTGCGTGAAATCTGCGTCTGGAAACCTCTGCTGAAAGTAAAGACTTCAATCTCGGACGCATACTTTTCAGCTGCGGAAACCATGGCCGACTTTTTCAACAGAATCGGTCGAAAGTAGCCGGTGACAGCTTCATCAATTGACCATCCTCCAATCAACCTATTGCAGGTTCCAAATGGGGGCACTCTCGCTGCTATGCTTTGCTTTCTCGAAAGGAATCGACACTATGTCAAGCAATTATTCACTGTCGGATGTACTGGAAAGGCTGTTCGAAAATCAGCAGGCCTTAGAGGCGGCCATTATGGAGTTGACCCTGCTAATTGAGGAACAAGGGGCACAGGAGGTAGGCGGAAATGTCCGTGGTGCACTGTGGACCATGAGTGAAAACGCCGGTCATATCAAACAAGGCCTGGCTCGATTGAAGAAATTGGACATCGGCTAGGTGCAACACCTTTGCCAAGGCTGCCTGAATCCGACTCCAAAGTGCCTATGGGGGCATCGTTCGAGGGTTCTGACGACGATCAGACGCTTGATGCCAACAAAGAGGCGGAGAGTTGATTCTGGCAAGCGATGAGCAGACATTTTTTTGCGATTTACTCTGATACGCTGCTGAAACACTCGTTTACAGGAGTTGTTCGCATGATTGGCAAGTTAATTTCGACGGGTTTCAGTTTGGCCACCTTGCCCGCCCGCCTGACTTTTCGCAGCGTCCGCGCCTTGGCCATGACGCCTGCCGAAGCCAGCCGCCTGCTGGCGGACATGCGTCAGGCATCGGATCAGACGGTGCAGGAACTCCAGGGGCTGTTGGCCAATGTCGATGCGGACATGACCCACAAAACGTCGCACCTCAGTGCTGCCGACAAGCGCCAGGCAGCCGAACTGGCCCTGCACGCCGCCGAACAACACCTGAACATGGCCGCGATCAACATTCTGCGGGCCGTCTGGCTGACGCTTCACTCAACGCCGAACTTGCCGCCAAGCGAGCTTGATAAGCGGCTTGAACAGACACGTAACGACTAACAGGCCGTCCGGCGGATCGGTCGATCCGAGCGAGAAATGGGAGCTCAGCATTCTTGAATCGGCGCTTCATGTGCAGGTGGGGTTTATGGAGCGCTTACAATTCGGTTAGTCAGTCCGGTTCACCTCACGGGCAGCTATTGGCGACAGTTTAGTTGCGACCATCGCAGAGGAA
>Ga0105244_10003596_pt1 | contig 11007 bp, 6 predicted proteins | sample KBSM44metaG_FD_80423 | JGI IMG/M metagenome (GOLD analysis project Ga0105244, IMG submission 80423) | Miscanthus rhizosphere microbial communities from Kellogg Biological Station, Michigan, USA - KBS M4-4 metaG | ecosystem: Host-associated > Plants > Roots > Rhizosphere > Soil | place: Michigan...
CAACGAGCACTGGCTCAAGCTGGCCAAGCGCGTCAACACGCTGCTGGCGCAGCCGGACGTGGACGGCATCGTCATCACCCACGGCACCGACACCCTGGAAGAAACCGCCTACTTCCTGGACCTGACCGTGAAGAGCAAGAAGCCGGTGGTGCTGGTGGGCGCCATGCGTCCGGGCACCGCGCTGTCGGCTGACGGTCCGATCAACCTGTACAACGCCGTGCTGCTGGCAGCCAGCCAGGAAGCCGTCGGCAAGGGCGTGCTGGTGACGTTGAACGACCAGATCCAGGGCGCGCGCGACGTCACCAAGACCAACACCTCGACGCTGGACAGCTTCAAGACGCCTGAGCTGGGCATGCTGGGCTACATCCAGGGTAACAAGCCCTACTTCTACCATGCGTCGACCCGCAAGCACACCGCCGACACCGAGTTCGACGTCAGCAAGCTGGATGCGCTGCCGCAAGTGGACATCGTCTACGGCTACGCCAATGTGAGCCCGGTGGCGCTGAACGCGCTGGTAGCCGCTGGCGCCAAAGGCATCATCCACGCCGGCGTGGGCGACGGCAGCCTGGCGTCCAAGGTCTTGCCATCGCTGACCGAAGCGCGCAAGCAAGGCGTGCTGATCGTGCGCTCAGCCCGCGTTGGCCAAGGCATCGTGGCCCGCAACGGCGAGGCTAACGACGACGCGCTGGACTTCGTAGTGTCCGACACGCTGAACCCGCAAAAAGCGCGCATCCTGCTGATGCTGGCCCTGACCAAAACCAGCGACAGCAAGGAAATCCAGCGCATGTTCTACAGCTACTGAAATTAGGGAAACTCCGGGGCAGGCTTTAGCAGCGATGCATGCTGCTCCGGAGTTTGTCTTTCAGTAGTGCTAGAACATTCAGATCATTTTCCAGATCGCGTAGGTCACTCAACAACAACTTCGGGAACCAGTACGGCTGCTCAACCTTGTGGTGACCACGCGTAAAAGTTCATCCAGACGGAATGCCAGGCCAAGCATCGCCAAATGCTTTCTGGCCTCTGCGGCTATCTCAGAACACAATCTGACCATTTCGGATCTTCTTCGCGCAGAAGAATATAAGCTATTGAATTTATTGCAGAATTTTTGGTGCGGCTGACTGGGATCGAACCAGTGACCCTTGGCTTCGGAGGCCAATACTCTATCCACTGAGCTACAGCCGCATGAGGAGGGGTGAACAAGCAGCACGGAGGATACCGGTTTTCTCGCCGTCCGTCCATACATACATACAGCCGCAGCTTACCAGCCCAGCGCCTTGCGGATCTGCCCCAGCACGATGGGCCACGACGGTGAAACGGCCGCAACCTCATCATAATGGCTGCCGCCGGGCAGCACCAGCACCTCGGCCGCATCACCGGCCGCCTGGGCACGGCGGGCGTAGTCCTGGCCCACGCGCAGTGGCGAAATAGTGTCGAATTCGCCATGAATCAGCACCGTACGCACGCCGGCCGGCAGCATTTCGGCCGGCGAGGTGTCGCTGAAGATGTCGGGCCGCGCGGCGCTGGCCACGCCGGCCAGCTGGGCCATATCGCGGTCGCAGCTGGTCTTGATCAGGGCTTGCTCGTTGCGCAGGTCGGCCAGGCCGCCCAAACTGATCACCACCGGCACCGGCAGCGGATCGGCCACGTACAGCGGGCTGCTGCGCGGCAGCTTGGCGCGCGAGCCGGCCCATTGCGCCAGATGGCCACCGGCCGAATGACCGACCAGCACGATGCGCGACAAGTCCAGCTTATGCTCAGGCGCCAGCGTACGCAGGCGGTCCATGGCGGTGGCTACGTCGTGATACATGCCCGGATAGCCGCCGCCCTCTTCATCGTAGCGTCGGTACTCCACGTTCCACACCGCGATGCCGCGCGCGGCAAGGTCGCCGGCCATGTTGCGCATCTGGGTGATACCGCCGAAGTGCCTGGTCCAGCAGCCGCCGTGGATGATCACCGCCACCGGGAACGGCCCTGCCCCAGCCGGCTGGAACAGCTCCGCGAATTGCGATGGCGCGGCGCCGTAGGCCACATGGCGCGTTGGCGCCGGGCCGTTGAGGGCGAGGTAGTCGTCAAGGGTCATGGGCGCGGCGAGCGCACCGCCCACGCTGCCCGCAGCGGCGGCGGCCAGCAGAGTTTTCTGTAGTCGTTTCAGCATCCGCATATGCTACACGAAAAAAAGACCGCCCCGAAGGGCGGCCGTCAAGACACTAAGACCCCGCTTAGAACTTGTAGTTGGCGCGTGCGTAGTAGTAGCCGCCGTTGATGCCGAACGGCGAGAACGATGGCAGCACGTTCACCGCCGCGTTGTCGCCCGCTGCGCGCTGGTCAGCCAGCAGGTTCGGGTTCACGCCGTTAGGATAGATGTTGAACAGGTTGTTCGCCCCCACCGCCAGCGACCACGAGTTGTTGATCTTGTAGCCGACTTCCAGGTCGGTGATCAGCTTCGGCTTGACTTCGGTCAGGTGGTACACCGAGCCATCCTCGCTGCCGTACTCCGAAGCTTTGCCGTAGATCGCTTCGCGCAGGTTGACGGTCCAGTTGCCGACCTTCCACAGCGCGCCCAGGTTCAGGCGCAGTTTCGGCGACGCGGTTTCCAGGTCCGAGATCGCGGTCTGGTCCAGCAGCGTCTGCGGCAGCAGCTGGGTCGGCGCCTGGTTGATCTTGGTCACTTCCACCTTGTTGTAGTTGAACGCAATCGACCAGTCCACCTTGCCGCTGGTGCCGTAGTTGGAGTTGATCGTGGTGACGAACTCCACGCCGCGGCTACGCGTGTCGACCGCGTTCGAGAAGATGTTGATACCGGTCTGGCTCACCGTGCTGTCCAACACGTTGCCGTTGGCCTTGATCGCCGCCGTCACCGCCGGCGAGTTCACCGCGCCCCCCGAGCCATACAGCGAACCGGAACCGACGATGCGGTCGCGGATCTTGATCTGGTACACGTCCAGCGTGATCGCCACGTCCTTGGCCGGATTCAGCACCAGGCCCAGCGACAGGTTGGTCGAACGCTCAGGCTTCAGGCCGTCCACGCCCACCAGCTTGGCGCCGGCCGAATTTGGCGCCAGCTGCACGAAGGCGGTGGTCGGGCCGACGTTGGTGGCCGAGTAGTATTCCTCGGCCAGGGTCGGGGCGCGGAAGCCGTTGGAGAAGGTGCCGCGCAGGCCCACCACCGGCGAGAAGTCGTAGCGGCTGGTGAGCTTGCCGACCTTGGCGTTGCCGAAGTCGCTGAAGTGCTCGTAGCGGCCGGCCACGTCCACCGTCAGGTCGGCGATCGGGTTGCCGGCGATGTCGATGTAGGCCGCCTTGTTGGTGCGGCGGTGGCTGCCGGCGTCGGTCAGCGAGAAGCCCGGATACGACTGCGAGCCTTCCTTGTAGCGCGAGGCGGCGTCGCCCGCTTCGATTTCATATTTGTCGATGCGGTGCTCGATACCGGCCGCGATGTTCAGCGGCTTGGCCCAGCCGATCTCGAATTCCTTGCTGGTTTCCAGCGTGGTGGTCAGCTGGCTGGCGATGAAGGCGCCGGCCTTGAACACGGTCGGGGTGTAGCCGGTGTCGTTGAACAGCGAGACGTTGCCCGAATCGGCCACGCCGATCTGCGCCTTGTCGCGGCCATAGGTGGTGCTGAGGTCGGTGTTCCAGCCGGCCACATTGCCCTTGACGCCCACGGTCAGGCCGAAGTCGTCCTGCTTCATGGTTTCCTTCGGCGAGAAGCCGGTCGGATAGATCTTCGGCAGGCGGCTTGGCAGGCGGTAGTTCTCGAACGCGCGCGCTTCCTTGCGGCCGGCGGTGAAGATGGTGTAGAACTGGCTGTCCGGCGCGAAGTCGTAGCCGAAGTTGGCGGTCATCACATTCAGGTGGTACTGCGCGTCGCCGGCGATGTGGTTGACGTGCGGGTAGCCCGGATGCTGGAACATGCCCGGATAGGCCGCCATGTTGGATGGGTTGACCACGCGCGGGTCGAGGCCACCGCGGTCGCTGTAGCCGTGGTACTTGGATTCCGCCGTCAGGCTCAGGTAAGCATCGGCAAACGGCTCCAGGCCGATATTGGCCGACGCGTCCGCCGTGCGGCCGCCGCCGTCGACATAGCCGCCGCCGGTGGCGGTGGCGGTGCCGCCGTGGTTGTTCGATTTGAGGATGATGTTGACCACGCCGGCAATCGCGTCCGAGCCGTACTGCGCGGCCGCGCCGTCCTGCAGCACTTCGATGTGGTCGATGGCCGAGACCGGGATGTAGTTGAGGTCAGCTGCCGCGCCGCCCTGGTACGGTCCGCCCAGGACCGCCAGGTTGGAAGTGCCGTGGCGGCGTTTGCCGTTGATCAGCACCAGCGTGTTGTTCGGGCTCAGGCCGCGCAGGCGGGCCGACAGCGTCAGGTTGGCGGTGTCGCCGCCGAAGGCCTGGGCGGTGAACGACGGCAGATTCTGCGCCAGCGCCTGGATCAGGTCCGGCTGGCCGGTACGCTGCAGCGAGGCCGCATCCAGCACCTGGATCGGCGAGGCGCTGTTTTCCACCTTGATGCCGCTCGACCGCGTACCCGTCACGATCACCGCTCCCGCGTTGGGCGTGACGCCTGCATCGGCCGCTGCTGCGACGTCTTCTTCGGCAGCGTAGACACCAAACGCCAGCGTGGACAATACGGCTGCAACGCCGATTTTGAGTGTGGCCTTATGCATATTTAAATCCCCATTTTTGAATAAAGAAAAAGTAAGACCTCAAACACAAACTACGAAATTATTTTTTTGCGGCGACCACTTCGATTTCCACCAGCCAGCCCGGATTGCTCAGGCCCGCCACCTGCACCACGGCGCGCGCCGGCAGGTTCGGCTGGCTACCGCCGAAGTACTGGGTGTAGGCTTCCATGAAGCCCTTGGTGTCGGCCTTGCCGCCCTTGGCCGGGTCGCCGACCAGGAACACCTGCATCTTCACCACGTCCGACATGTCCAGCTTCATGCCCTGCAGGATTTCCTTGATCTTCTTGAGCACCGTTTCAGACTGGATCTTGGTATCGCCAAACGCTTCCAGCGAATCAGCGGGCGCATCCTTGTTCACCACCGCCGGCACCTGGCCGCTGATGAAGTGGATGGTGGCGGTCGGCGGTATCGTCACCGCCAGCGCGATCGGGAAGTCCGAGTTCGGAATCTTGTGGCGCACGATGTCCGCTTTTGGTGCGGCGTGGGCGCCGCTCATCGCGGCAACGGTCAACAGGGTGGCAATTGCTTTTTTCATCGTCATGTTCTCTCTCAGTGTTTGTTGGACATTACGGAGTTGCCGAACGGGTCGACGCCCAGCGTGGTGCGCAGCGTGCCGATATCGGCCTCGCTCAGGCCGTCGGCCTTGTTGCCCCAGTTGGTGCGCACAAAGGTCAGCACGGTGGCGATATCGCGGTCGCTCAGCGATTCGCTGAAGTCGGGCATGCCGCCGCGCCCCTTCAGCAGCACACTGGCCACCTCAGTGCCCTTGCCCTGCACGAACTTGCTGCCGGCCAGCGCCGGGAACGCGCCCGGGATGCCCTTGCCGGTCGGCTGGTGGCAGGCCGCGCAGTTCTTCAGGAACAGCGCTTTGCCATCCATCTCCTGCGCCCGCAGCGGCGACGACGCGGCTGCGGCAAACGCCGCCACCAGCACCATCGCGGCCTTGATCAATACTTCCTTCATGCGCTTGCCCTTTCATGGATCTTGGCGATCTGCTGCCATGCCGATTCGATGGCGCCCGCTTGCCAGCCGGTCAGATAGCTCAGGTGCTCGCCGGCCAGCAGGATGCGGCCCTCGCCTTCCAGCAGCGTCGGATAAGCAGCGGCGCGGGTCTTGTCGGTCCACTCGGCCCAGCCGCCCAGGTTGTACTGCACGCGGTGCCACGCCACCGAGAACGACGTCTCGAAGTTCTCCGTGTATTGCGGGAAGATCTTCTGGCCGGCCGCCAGCGCAAACTCGGCGCGCTCCTTCGGCGACAAGGCGCTGATCTCGATCGCCTGCGTCTGGTACTGGTAATAGCCGAGCAGCACGCCCTTCTTCTTCTGGAAGCCATACGAAGGCACCGAAATGGTGTTGATGCCTTTCAGGTCGGTCATGATGTGGCCGCCGTAGATATGGTCGTCCTCTTCCCAGAAGCGGCGCTTCATCTGCAGGCCGATCTTGCCCACCGGCGCATATGCCACCGAGGCGACGGCCTGTTTGAATTTGTCCGAAAAATCGGTATCGATCTGGCGCAGCACCGACAGCGGAATCGCGCACAGGCAGTAGTCGGCGCTGATGGCGCTGACCTTGTTGGTGCCGGTGTCCTTGTAGGTCACGCTCACACCCTTGTCGTTCTGGCGGATGGTTTGTACTTCCGCCTTGTAGCGAATGTTTTTGCCGACGCGTTTTTCAAACGCCTTGGCGATGGCGTCCATGCCGCCCACCGGCTGGAACATGGTGGCCTGCATCGGGAAGTCATGCACGGCGGTGTAGACGTTGCCCAGCTTGGAGGCCAGCAAATCCTTGAAGCCCAGCGGATCGGACGGGGTGCCCGGTCCCGGCGACAGGCCGGCGCCCGGATTGACGGCGTAGCCACGGCCGCTGCGGCCCTTGTATTGCAAGTCGCCCGGGGTCAGCGCGCCTTCGCGCGCCAGGTAGTCCAGCAGGAGGCGCTGGTCGTCGGCGGTGAGTTCCTGATCCAGCGCGTGATTCTTGACCGACTTGGCCAGCAGCTCCGCCACGTGGCCGCGCATATCGGCCTTGACCTCCTTGATGCGCATGCGCTTCCCAGCAAACGGACCAGCGTTTTCAGAGTAGACGTAAGCGTGGTCGTTATCGTTGATCATCACCTCCAGCGGCACCTCGAACAGCCTGGTGTAGTGCAGCGTCGACTGGTGGTGCAGCGGAATGCGCCACGGGCCGTGGTTGATGTAGTGGCCTTCATCGAAGGCGCAGGTCTGCTTCTCGCCACCGAGCTCGGTCAGGCTGAAGCCCTTGCGCGCAGTCTGGCAACGGCCGCCGGCAAAGGCGCGCGCTTCCAGGATCTGCACCTTGTAACCGAGCTTTTCCAGCTCGTAGGCGGCGGTCATGCCAGCCAGGCCGGCGCCCAGGATCAGCACCTTCTTGCCCTTGCCGCTGCCGCTCAGGGCCGGCGGCGCGGAAGCGGTGGAGGCAATCCCCATACCCCAAGCGTTCATGGTATTCAACAGCAGGCCGGTGCCGCCGACTGCGGCGGCACGGTACAGAAAATCCCTCCTCGTAAATGAACTAAACGATTTATATGGTTTTACTGTTTTACCATCCATCTGCTTCCCCACAGGTTGCTAAAAGATAGTTCCTGTTTAGCAAACGGCGTGCCACAACACAGCAATAAAACAAAGCTGTTTCGGCGCTGCGGCCATTACGGATGAAGCGAAATAAACGATATAAAACAATGTTTTTTCGTGCGCCACCAAGTTCTTGTCCAGACACCTCAATCGCGGCCTAATGTGTACAGACTTTATTCACCGGCGCCTAGAAACGATTCCACCAACGAAAAAACGCGGCGCACCTTAACGATGCACCGCGCAAGTGGTCTGCACGCAGGAAGTGAATCAGCCGACGAAACTACGCAAGCCCGGGGAAGTGGTACGCATGGCAGCGCCGGGAAGCGCTGCGTGGTGGCGCGGCAGGCGCGCAATTTCCGCCGCCGACAGATTCTGGTGCGCGGCGCTGGCGTCGGCCAGGTGGCAGGCGTGGAATTGCAGCGGCGCCGAGGAATCCAGCAGATAGACCGTGTCCAGGTTGGACGGATCGTAGGCCAGCTTGACGCTCCAGGCGCCGCGCATGCGGGCCCGCTCGAACCAGCGCTCGCTGATGGCGCGAGCGCAGGTATACAGGCTGTCGAGCAATGCGATGCCGTCGCTGGTAACCTGCGCTTGCGCCACCGGCAACAGACTGCAGCGCACCAGGTGTTCAGGATAAATCTTTAATCCGCCACCGCGATGTTCACGGCCCCACTCCCACAACTGGCACGGCGTCGCCTTGACGTCCGCCAGCTGATGGCGGCCATTGAAATACAAGATGCAGTCGACCACGATGCGGGTGAACTGTTCAAGATCGAGCACGCCGTCCAGCCGGCACGGCGCGCCTTCCATCGACGGCGCCAGCAGGCGAAAACGCTTTTCCAGCACCGCGCGCCAGTCGCCCGGCCCCTCCTCCACCGCCGTGCTGCGCAGGTTGAAGTTGTTGAGCAGCGTGTCACCGATCGCGCCATGCCAGCCGCGCATCAGCGCCGCGTTGGCGAACAGCGTTTCCGGCAGATGGCGGCACGGCCACTGCTCGGCCTCGATGCGGCGGCCGACCTGCTGCACGTAGCGCTGCTTGTCGGCGCCGCAGTTGGCCAGGGCCAGCATGGCTTGCGGCCACTGCACCTGGCCTACGCCGACGTAGACACCGCACACCATGCGGCTGAAGCAATCGGTGGCCACGTAGATCACCGGCTGGCCGATGGCTTGGTTGCGGTCGGCGCGCGACACCAGCTGCACCTCGGCGCGCACCGCATCGAGGTAGAAGCCCTCGCCCGGACGGCCCTGCGGCAGCTGCTCCAGCAGCGGCTGCGACGCCGCCTGCAAGGCCGACGGCAAGGCGGATGCCGGGCGGCGCGCCACTTCCGGCGGGCGGTCGTCATCGTGATCGAGCCAGTAGTTGAACTGGCCGAAGGTCGGCACGTCCTTCACCGAACCGTGCGGCATGCTCAGCACGCGGCCCGAATCAGCGTCGATGCGGCGCTCGACGAAGAAGTCGCGCAGCATCTGCTGGTAGGCGCCCAGCCGCGAAAACTTGGCGTTGGCGGCCGCATAGCGCGCCGTGGCGACGCGGAAGGTGCGGCGGATCTCCTCGTCCGCATTCAGGCCCGGGCCGGCGTCGGCGCCGTTCTTGCGCGGCCGGCCGCGTTTCACGCCCGCCGAGGACTGGCGCACCTTGCCGCGCCCACCCGAATTGCAGTAATCAGGCAGCAGCGCATTGGGCGTCTGGCCGCGCTGCCAGTAACGTCGCAGATAGCGGTAGATGGTGGGATGGGACACGTCGTGCTGCGCCGTGGCCTGGGCGATCATCTGGCCGCGCAGGCGCGCTTCGTAAATCTCCGGCACCTGCGCCACCAGCCCTTCGATGATCTCCCAGGCGCGCGCGCGCAGCTGCAGGTGTTTGGGCGGCAGTAGTTCCTGGCTGACCACCATCAGATAGGGATCGGTCGCCAGCACGCGCGCGTGGCCGGAACGGAGGTCTGCCTGCAAAGTCGCCAGCTGCACCAACTCCACATCGGCCGACTTCGCCGCCACGTCAAACACATACGCGATGGTCTGATCGGGAGCGATCCACAGGATGCGGACGGTGCGTGGCGACGGATGCGAGTACTGCAACAGATCATTCCGCAATAACATCTGCCCTCCGGAAAAGATAGTATTGCTATCAGTTATGCAATAAGCGGGCCAGCGGTCTTCTACTAGGACAACATTATCTGTGCATCGCGGGGCGGATTCGTTTTGGTGCAACGCAGCACCGCTTGTGTGCAGCGGGAGGCCGAAATGAAAACGGGGCCTTGCGGCCCCGTGCTACTGCATACTTTTAGTATTTTTTCTTCGGCTTGGCGCCCGGCGCCGGTTTCTTCGGCGGCGTGTGCTTGCCCGATTCCGGCGGCATGCGGTCGGCCTGGCTGATCTTCAGCTGCGCGCCGCCGACCCAGACCTTGCCCAGGTTGCGGAACATATCCTCCGGCATGCCGTCCGGCAGTTCCAGCATCGAGTGGTCCTCGAAGATCTCGATGCGGCCGATGTACTTGGCCTCCAGCCCGGTCTCGTTGGCGATGGCGCCGACGATGTTGGCCGGGCTGATCTCGTTCTTGCGGCCCACCTCGACGCGGAATGCCGACATCGGCACCGATACCTTGCCCGGCTTTTCCTTTTTCTTCTTGGCCGGGGCTTCTTCGCCCGAGTCCTCGGCGGCGGCGCGCACGGTGCGGTCCAGTACCGAACCGGCCGGCTTGGCCGGTTTCTCGGCGCGGGGGGCTGGCTTCTCGGCACGTGCCGGGGCCGGGCTGGCTGCCGGCGCCGGGGCGCCCTCGCCGTCCACGCTGATGCGCAGCGGCTGGCCGGCCACGCGGATGCCGGCCATCATTTCCAGCGCTTCGCGGCTCAGCGAGTCCGGCATGTCCAGCACCGTGTAGTCGTCGAAGATCTCGATGCGGCCGATGTTCTTGGAGTCGATACCGCCTTCGTTGGCGATGGCGCCGACGATGTTGCCAGGCTTGACGCCGTGCTGGTAGCCGACTTCAATGCGGTAGGTACGCATGCCCGGCTCGGAGTCGCGCATGACGCGTTCCTTTTTCGGGAAACGCTCGCTGCGGTCCGGACGCTCGGCGCGTTCGAAGCGGTCGCCGCGCTCGGGACGGTCGAACGAGGCGGCGCGGGCCGGGCGTTCTTCCCACTGGGTCTGCTGTTTTTTGTCCAGCAGCAGCGGCACGTCGCCGCGCGCCAGCTTGGCCAGTGCGGCGGCGATTTCCACCGCCGGCACATTGTGTTCCTGCTCGAAGTCCTCGATCAGCGACTGGAACTGTTCCAGGCCGCCTTCTGCCAGGGTATCGGTAATCTGCTGCTTGAACTTGGCGATGCGCACATCGTTCACCGCCTGGATGGTCGGCAGCTCCAGCTGGCCGATCGGCTGGCGGGTGGCGCGCTCGATCATCTTCAGCAAGCCCTTTTCGCGCGGCGTGATGAACAGGATCGCCTCGCCGCTACGGCCGGCGCGGCCGGTGCGGCCGATACGGTGGGTGTAGCTTTCCGGATCGTGCGGCACATCGTAGTTGACCACGTGCGAAATACGCTCCACGTCCAGGCCACGGGCTGCCACGTCGGTTGCCACCAGAATATCGATCTTGCCGTCCTTGAGCATCTGCACGGTGCGCTCGCGCTGCGCCTGCTGGATGTCGCCGTTGATGGCGGCAGCCGAGAAACCGCGTGCTTGCAGCTTCTGCGCCAGCTCTTCAGTGCCCAGCTTGGTGCGGGAGAAGATGATCATGCCG
>Ga0105244_10003599_pt1 | contig 11003 bp, 9 predicted proteins | sample KBSM44metaG_FD_80423 | JGI IMG/M metagenome (GOLD analysis project Ga0105244, IMG submission 80423) | Miscanthus rhizosphere microbial communities from Kellogg Biological Station, Michigan, USA - KBS M4-4 metaG | ecosystem: Host-associated > Plants > Roots > Rhizosphere > Soil | place: Michigan...
CTCTGCCATCGCCAGCGCCCTCGCGCTTGCCGGTGTCGCCCCGATGAGCCAGGCCGCCTTCTTCGAAGACAGCACGGCCACCTTCGAAACCCGCAACATGTACTTCAACCGCGACTTCCGCGACGGCACCAGCGCGCAGCAGTCCAAGCGCGACGAATGGGCCCAGGGCTTCATCCTCAACTTCGAGTCCGGCTACACCGATGGCACCGTGGGCTTTGGCCTGGACGCATTGGGCATGCTCGGCATCAAGCTCGACTCCAGCCCCGACCGTACCGACACTGGCCTGCTGCCGACCCACGATGACGGCAAGGCTGCCGATGAGTATTCCAAGCTGGGCCTGACCGGCAAGGTGAAGATCTCCCAGACCGAGCTCAAGATCGGCACCCTGATCCCCGAGCTGCCAACGCTGCAGCCCAACGACGGGCGTATCCTGCCGCAAACCTTCGAGGGCGGCCTGCTTACTTCCAAGGAGATCAAGGGCCTGACCTTCACCGGTGGCCGCCTGGACAAGGCCAAGGACCGCAACGACACCAACTGGGAAGACTTGGCGCTGAACAACAAGAACGGCCGCTTCGGTGGCACCTTCAGCGCCGACAACCTGGCCCTGGGCGGGCTCGACTACCAGTTCACCGACCGTATCACCGGCAGCTACCACTTCGCCCAGCTCGACGATATCTACCGCCAGCACTTCATCGGCATGGTCGCCACCCAGCCATGGGGCCCAGGCACCTTGGGCGCCGACCTGCGCCTGGCGGTGAGCGACGACGCCGGCGCCGCCAAGGCCGGCAACATCGACAACACCACCTTCAACGGCATGCTCAGCTACGCCCTGGGCGGGCACAAGGTCAGCGCCGCCTGGCAGCAACTGTCTGGCGACAGCGCCTTCCCCTATGTCGATGGCGCCGACCCGTACCTGGTCAACTTCGTCCAGATCAACGACTTCGCTGGTGCCGACGAACGCTCCTGGCAGGCGCGCTACGACTACAACTTCGCCGCGCTCGGCGTGCCCGGCCTGACCTTCATGACCCGCTACATCAGCGGTGACAACGTCAGCCGTGCGGCCGGCGGTGAAGGCAAAGAGTGGGAACGCAACACGGAACTTAAGTACGTGGTACAAAGCGGCCCGTTGAAGAACGTCGCCGTGCGCCTGCGCAACGCCACCTTCCGCTCCAACTTCGCCCGCGACGCCGACGAAGTGAGGCTGTTGGTCAGCTACAGCGTGGCGCTGTGGTAACCCCATAGCGGTAATCCAATAACAACAACGCTCACGGAGATAGACGATGACCTTTTCACTGCGCCGCCTCGTCCTCGCAACCGGTTGCCTGCTGTTGGCCGGCAACGCCCTCGCTGCAGAACCCAAACGCCCCGAATGCATCGCCCCCGCCTCACCCGGCGGAGGCTTCGACCTGACCTGCAAACTGGTGCAAAGCGCCCTGGTGCAGGAAAAGATCCTCAGCAAGCCCATGCGCGTCACCTACATGCCCGGCGGTGTCGGCGCGGTGGCCTACAACGCCGTGGTCGCCCAGCGCCCAGCCGACGCCGGCACTTTGGTGGCCTGGTCCAGCGGCTCGCTGCTGAACCTGGCCCAAGGCAAGTTCGGCCGCTTCGACGAAAACGCGGTGAAATGGTTGGCTGCTGTCGGCACCAGCTACGGTGCCATTGCGGTGAAAAGCGATTCGCCTTACAAAACCCTCGATGACCTGGTCGCGGCACTGAAGAAAGACCCAAGCAAGGTGGTGATCGGCTCGGGCGGTACGGTCGGCAGCCAGGACTGGATGCAGACTGCGCTTATCGCCAAGGCGGCCGGCATCAACCCGCGTGACCTGCGCTACGTGGCCCTGGAAGGCGGTGGCGAAATTGCCACGGCGCTGCTGGGCGGGCATATCCAGGTCGGCTCTACCGACATCTCCGACTCCATGCCGCACATCCAAAGCGGCAACATGCGCATCCTCGCGGTGTTCTCGGAAAACCGCCTGGACGAGCCGGAAATGAAAAACATCCCTACCGCCAAGGAGCAAGGCTACGACATCGTCTGGCCGGTGGTGCGCGGCTTCTACCTGGGGCCGAAAGTGAGCGACGAAGACTACGCCTGGTGGAAGGCTTCGTTCGACAAGATGCTGGCCTCGGAAGACTTCGCCCAGCTGCGTGATCAACGTGAGCTGTTCCCGTTCGCCATGACCGGTGAAGAGCTGGACGGCTATGTGAAAAAGCAAGTGGCCGACTACAAGGCACTGGCCAAGGAATTTGGCCTGATTCAGTAAGCCTGTCGGACTCACCACCACCCCTGTGGGAGCGGCCTAGTGTCGCGATGGGCCGCACAGCCGATGCAATGCTTCGGACACATCGCAGTGGCAGGTTTTGCGGCCGCTTCGCGCCCGATCGCGACGCAAGGCCGCTCCCACAGGATTTGCATCTCACTTGAGCAATCCCAACGAGGATTCCCCAATGATCCTGCAACGCATCTTCGCCCTGGCCCTGCTGGCGGTGTGCGCCGCCCTGGCCGTGATGGCCTGGCCCTACCAGGCAGCGTTTTCCTATGAACCGGTAGGCCCGCGCGCCTACCCGCTGCTGATGCTCGGCCTGATGAGCCTGGGCCTGCTGTATCTGGTGTTCCGCCCCACCCCCATCGTGCGCAAGGACGACGAGCCGGAGCTGGACCGCGAGACCCTGACCAAGATCGCCGCCTGCGTAGGCCTGCTGATCGTCTTCGCCGCCACCTTCGAGACCCTGGGCTTCATCCTCAGCGCCATCCTCGTTGGCCTGCCCATGGCCCGCCTGTATGGCGGCCGCTGGCTGTACAGCGCCATCGTGGTGGTCGGCATGAGCGTCTTCCTCTACTGGCTGTTCGACCGCGTGATGGATGTGCCCCTGCCCCTTGGCCTGCTGAGCGTACTGGAGAACTGACACATGGATACCTTGAGCTACCTGGGCCAGGGCTTCGGCGTTGCCCTGACCCCCTACAACCTGGTCACCGCCCTCTCCGGCACCCTGATCGGTACCGTGGTCGGCCTGTTGCCGGGCCTGGGGCCAATCAACGGCGTGGCCCTGCTGATCCCCATCGCCTTTGCCCTCGGCCTGCCGCCAGAGTCGGCACTGATCCTGCTGGCCGCGGTGTACCTGGGCTGTGAATACGGCGGGCGCATCAGCTCGATCCTGCTGAATATCCCGGGCGAAGCCTCGACCGTGATGACCACCCTCGACGGTTACCCGATGGCCCGCCAGGGCCTGGCCGGCGTGGCCCTGTCGCTGTCGGCCTGGAGTTCGTTCATCGGCGCCTTCATCGCCACCTGCGGCATGGTGCTATTCGCCCCGCTGCTGGCGAAATGGGCCATCGCCTTCGGCCCGGCGGAGTACTTCGTGCTGATGGTCTTCGCCATTGTCGCGCTTGGCGGCATGGCCGGTGACAAACCCCTGAAAACTTTCATTGCCGCACTGATCGGCCTGTTCCTGTCGGCGGTCGGTATCGACGCCAACAGCGGCGTGTACCGCTTCACCGGTGACAGCGTGCACCTGGCCGACGGTATTCAGTTCGTGGTCCTGGTGCTGGGTCTGTTCTCCATCAGCGAAATCCTCCTGCTGCTGGAAAAGACCCACCATGGCCACCAGGCGGTCAAGGCTACCGGCCGCATGCTGTTCAACTTCAAGGAAGCGGCCTCGGTGTTCGTGGTCAACATCCGTTGCGGCCTGCTCGGTTTCATCATGGGCGTGCTGCCGGGCGCCGGCGCGACGTTGGCCAGCGCCGTGGCCTACATGACCGAGAAGCGCCTGGCGGGTGAAAGCGGCAAGTTCGGCAAGGGCGATGCCCGTGGCCTGGCCGCGCCGGAAACCGCCATTGGTGCGTCCTGCTGTGGCGCCCTGGTACCGATGCTGACCCTGGGTGTACCAGGTTCCGGCACCACCGCCGTGATGATCGGCGCCCTGACCCTGTACAACATCACCCCCGGCCCACTGCTGTTCGAACAGCAGCCGGACATCGTCTGGGGCCTGATCGCCTCGCTGTTCATCGCCAACATCATGCTGGTGATCCTCAACATCCCGATGATCCGCATCTTTACCCGCATCCTCGCCGTGCCGAACTGGGCGCTGGTGCCGGTAATCGCCATCATCACCGCGATCGGCGTGTATGCCGTGCATGCCACCACCTTCGACCTGTTCCTGATGGTCGGTATCGGCATCATGGGTTACATCCTGCGCAAGCTGGACTTCCCGCTGTCGCCAATCCTGCTCGGTTTCATCCTCGGCGGGTTGATGGAGCAGAACCTGCGCCGGGCGCTGTCGATCTCCAACGGTGAACTGGGCATCCTCTGGTCGAGCCCGATCAGCATGGGCGTCTGGGCACTGGTCATGGTCATGTTTGCCCTGCCGCTGCTGCGCATCTGGCGCAAACGTAGCCAGCAGCGCCGGGCCCTGGCTGATGCCTGATCGTTCGTTGCCGTTGTTTGTCGCGACCGGGCTGGTCGGCCTTGCTGGCGGTTTTGCCGCCAGCAAGGTCGGCTGGCCTTTGCCGTGGATGGTCGGCTCATTGCTGGCGATCATCCTGGTGCGCTGCCTGACCCCCTGGCAGCTGTCGGAAATACCCAATGGCCGCAAGTGCGGACAGTGGATCATCGGTATCGGCATTGGCCTGCATTTCACGCCGGCGGTGATCGAGCAGGTGGCCAGTCATTTCGCGCTGATCTTTTTCGGCGCGTTGTTCACCACCCTGTCCAGTGTGATCAGCGTATGGCTGCTGCGGCGAACCGGCGAAGACCGCGCCACGGCGTTCTTCGCCAGCATGCCCGGCGGTTCGGGGGAGATGGTCAACCTTGGCGCGCGCAATGGTGCGGTGCTCAGCCAGGTCGCGGCAGCGCAGAGCTTGCGCGTGCTGGCTGTGGTGCTGTGCGTGCCTGCGCTGTTCAAGTTTTTGCTGGGTGACGGGGTGCCGCTGAACCACACCGGTAGCGTGAGCTGGGGTTGGTTGGCCTTGATTGCCCCGCTGGGCGTTGCCGTTGCGTTGCTCTGGCAGCGTTTGCGCCAGCCTAACCCGTGGCTGTTCGGGCCATTGCTGGTGGCGGCCACGGTCAGCCTGGCCGGTAACCTGCAGATCACCCTGCCCAATGGCGCCAGCCAAATCGGCCAGTGGTTGATAGGCAGTGGCCTGGCCTGTCACTTCAACCGCGCGTTCTTCCGCCGCGCACCGTCGTTCCTCGGGCGCACCCTGGTGGCCACGGCATTGTGCATGGCGATTGCCGCCAGCGCCGCATGGGTGCTGAGCGTGATGACTGCGCTGGACTTGCGTTCGCTGACACTGGGGATGATGCCGGGTGGGATTGCCGAGATGAGCCTGACGGCGGAGACACTGCAGTTGTCGGTGCCTTTGGTGACGGCACTGCAGGTGATGCGCTTGCTGTTCGTGCTGTTTCTGGCGGAGCCTTTGTTCCGCTTGTGGAATGCGAACCCGCAATAATCACGTTGCCTTCTGTGCGGGCTTGCCCGCTCAGAAAGCAACGCGGTAGTTCAGGTGATCACAGCGGTGGCAATGCCCAGTTGATCGGCGCCATGCCCCGTTGTTCGAGGAAGCTGTTGGTCCGGCTAAAATGCCCACAGCCGAGGAACCCACGGTAAGCCGACAACGGCGAAGGATGCACCGACTTCAGCACCAGGTGCTTGGTCCCGTCGATCAGCTTCTGCTTGCTCTGCGCATGCGCGCCCCACAGCAGGAACACGACATTCGGGCACTGCTCGCTGACCACCTGAATGACGCGATCGGTGAAGAACTCCCACCCCTTCTTGGCATGCGATGCCGCATTGGCACGCTCCACGGTCATGGTGGTGTTGAGCAGCAGCACGCCCTGCTCAGCCCAGCTCTGCAGGTAGCCGTGGCTGGCAATCGGGATGTTCAGGTCGCGCTGCAGCTCTTTGTAGATATTGACCAGCGACGGTGGCGTGGCCACGCCCGGTTGCACCGAGAAGCACAAGCCATGTGCCTGGCCCGGCCCGTGGTAAGGGTCCTGACCGAGGATCACCACCTTCACCTGGTCCAGCGGCGTCGAGTTGAGCGCGTTGAAGATCAGCGGCCCTGGTGGGTAGATCTCCTTGCCGGCAGCATACTCACCCCGCAAGAACTCGCGCAGCTGATGCATGTAGGGTTGGTCGAATTCGCCGCGCAATGCGGCCTTCCAGCTGGGTTCGAGTTTGATGCGATCGTCGTCAGTCATGGGGCCTTCCGTAAACAATGGCGCGACACTAGGTAAGCCCTTCCCGCTTGTCAAACGATCCGACCGACGACCGGCATGGTCGGCCAAGCCAGCCATACTTGAGCGATGACTTGCGAGAGGTAGTCCATGGCCATTCATTGCGAGGTACTTACCGGCGTCGATGGCGCCCGCATCGGCATTGCCACCCTGGATGCGCCCAAGGCGCTCAATGCCCTGAACCTGCCGATGATCGAGGTACTGGGCGAACAACTGCATGCCTGGGCCCGCGACCCGGGCGTCGTCTGCGTGCTGCTGCGCGGCAACGGTGCCAAAGCCTTTTGCGCGGGTGGCGATGTACGGGCGCTGGTGCAAGCCTGCCGCGACCACCCCGGCAGCGTGCCACCGCTGGCGGCCTCTTTCTTCGCCGCCGAATACCGCCTGGACTTTGCCCTGCACACCTACCCCAAACCATTGCTGTGCTGGGGCCATGGGCATGTGCTGGGCGGTGGCATGGGGCTGCTGCAGGGCGCCAATGTGCGTATCGTCACACCCAGTAGCCGCTTGGCCATGCCGGAAATCAGCATCGGCCTGTACCCGGACGTCGGTGCCAGCTGGTTCCTGGCCCGGCTGCCAGGCAAGCTGGGCTTGTTCCTCGGCCTGACCGGTGCGCCGATCAATGCGCGCGACGCCCTGGATCTGGGCCTGGCCGACCGTTTTTTGGGTGAGCACCAGCAGGAAGCCCTGATCGAGGAATTACTGCAACTTAACTGGCAAGAACAGACTGCCGTGCAACTGTACAGCCTGCTCAAGGCCGAGCAGCATCGAGCTTGCGCCGAGCTGCCAGAGGCCCAGTGGCTGCCGCGACGGCAGGAGATCGATCAGTTGCTCGACGTGCCCGATGCGGCCTCGGCCTGGTGTGCGCTGGAAAGGCTCAAGCAGCATGACGACCCCTTGCTGGCAACTGCCGGCCAACGCCTGCACGAAGGCTGCCCGCTGACGGCACACCTGGTGTGGGAGCAGATCCGCCGGGCGCGGTACCTGTCGTTGGCGCAAGTGTTCCAGATGGAATACCGCATGAGCCTGAACTGTTGCCGCCACCCTGAATTCAGCGAAGGCGTGCGCGCCCGCCTGCTGGACAAGGACAACCAGCCGCGCTGGCACTGGCCGGATGTGGCGCAGGTGCCGGCAGCGGTGGTCGAGGCGCATTTTGCCAAGGCGTGGGAGGGGCGGCACCCGTTGGCAGACCTGGCATAGCCTTGTGTCGCGACAGGGGCGCTAGGCGCCCCCGCTTCGATTTACCTACCGCTGCCAGTTTCCTCCCCGGCCCTGCCCCCGCTGACCCTCCCAGCGCCCGCCGTCATTTCTCTGCCCATTGGAGTGCCAGTCGCCATGCTGGTAACGCTGGCTGTTATTGCGATAGTCATGGCGATCGCGGTCCTGACCGTAGTCTTGCCGCTGGCGGTTGCCATAGTCATAACGCGGGTTACCGTGCCACTGGTTCATCCCTGGCTGCGGATGCGGTCGATAATAAGGCGCCGGTGCCGTCCGATAGTAATAACGTGGTGCCGGCTGGTAGTAGTAGCGCGGCTGTGGCGTCACGTAGTAGCGGTCGTAGCGGTAATACCCCGGCGCTACATAGCGATCGGTGGAGTAGTAGTCCGAACGGTAATAGCCCCCGCTCTCGTAATAAGGGGCGCAGGCAGAAGTCATCAGCCCCAGCAGGGCGATCAACAGAATTCGATAGGACATGGCGGCCTCCTGGACCGCTGGAGTGCCCGAACAGCGGCGCTGGCGAGCGTCGATGCGAAATGCGTTCATCGACACTGAATAAGACAGTGGCGCCAAGGTGCAGTGCCATTTCTGCAACAATTTGATACAGGTGCAATACCCCTGAAAAACTTGCAGTCATTTGCCGGTCATCTCACTAGAATGGGCGGCTGGGCACACATCACGGGAAGATCATGCCATTACGTTCCGCTCTGTTCTCGCAGCGCTCGCTGATCTTTACCCTGTTGCTGCTGCTTGCCTGCGGCTTCCTCGCCACTTCACTGCTCAGCTACTTCGCCTCGCGCAGCGCCATCCGCGACGGCATCGTCAATACCGAATTGCCACTGACCTCCGACACGGTCTACTCGGAAATCCAGAAAGACCTGATTCGCCCGGTGCTGATTGCCTCGATGATGGCCCAGGACACCTTCCTGCGCGACTGGGTGCTGTCCGGCGAGCAGGATACCGGGCGCATGACCCGCTACCTGGGCGAAGTCATGGGCAAGCAGGACACCTTCACCTCATTTTTCGTGTCCGACCGCACGCTGACCTATTACCAGGCCAAGGGCGTACTCAAACATGTCGAGCCGGGCACCTGGCGCGATGCCTGGTATTTCCGCCTGCGTGACCTCAAGGCCCCCTATGAGATCAATGTCGACCTGGACATGGCCAACCACGACAGCTTGACCGTGTTCATCAACTACCAGGTGCATGACTACCAACAGCGCTTCATCGGCGCCGCAGGCGTAGGGCTGAGCGTATCGTCGGTGGTCAAGCTGATCGACCAGTATCAACGCCGCTACCAGCGGGCGGTGCTGTTCACCGATGCCAAAGGCAAGGTGCTGCTGACCGGCTCCGAAGGTGGCCCGCATGGCTTGCGGGTCGGCCAGTCACTGCGCGACAACCCCGAACTGAATGACGTGCTGGCCGAGCAGCGAGTGCCAGGCGAAGGCAGCCACGAGTACCGTGACAGCGAAACCCAAAGCCACTTTCTCAACGTGCGCCACCTGCCCGAACTGGACTGGTACCTGCTGGTGGACAAACGCGAAACCGGCGCCCTCGACCGCATTCGTCACTCCCTGTACCTGAACCTGGCGATCTGCGCCATGATCACCTTGGTGGTGCTGGCGCTGGTGCATGCCATGGTCCGCCGCCACCAGGCCAGCACCGAAGCCTTGGCTACCCTCGACAGCCTCACCGGCCTGCCCAACCGGCGCAGCTTCGACCTGCTCGCCGCCCAGGCACTGCACGAAGCCCAGCGCGACAGTGGCCCGCTGGTGGCCTTGCTGATCGACCTGGACCACTTCAAGGCACTGAACGACACCCACGGCCACCTGGCAGGCGACGAAGTGCTGCGCCAATTCGCCAATGTGCTGCAAGGCAGCCTGCGCCAGTCGGATATACTGTGCCGCTGGGGCGGTGAGGAATTCATCGTACTGCTGCGTGAAGCCGAAGGCCGGCAGGCGGTCGAGGTGGCGGAAAAGATCCGCCGACGCACCGAACAACTGACCTTCAGCTACGACGACCAGCCGTTGCGCCTGACTACCAGCATCGGGCTGAGCAGCCTGCAACCGGAGGATACCCTGCACGCCCTGCTGACCCGCGCCGACCGTGCGCTTTATCGTGCCAAGCAGGCAGGCCGCAACCGTGTCTGCAGTGATGCCAACCATGAATGACAGCCTACACTGCCCCGCTTGCGGCGCTCTCAACCAATGTGCCCTGGCCGACCCGCGCCGCGCCACACAGGCCTGCTGGTGTTACAGCGTGAGCATCGACCCGGCCGTGATCCAGGCCCTGCCTGACGCATTGCGCAACAAGGCTTGCCTGTGCCCGCGCTGCGCCGCTGTCGAAGACCAGCTCCGCTCACCCGCTGACCACTGACTGTTTCCATGCGCCTTGACCGTTTTCTCGCCAACCTGCCCAGCCACAACCGCCAGCAAGCCCGACTGATGCTGGCGCAACGCCGCGTGCGGGTGGACGGCCAGGTTGTCAGCGACCCACTGGCCGAAGTGCGTGAATTCAGCCGCGTGGAGCTGGACGAGCAACTGCTGCAGGCCGGCCGCCCGGCCCGCTACCTGATGCTGCACAAGCCCACTGGCTGCGTCAGCGCCACCCAAGACCCACAGCACCCGACCGTGCTCGACCTGCTGCCCGCAGCGTTGCGGGATGACCTGCACATAGCCGGGCGCCTGGACTTCAACACCACCGGCCTGATGATCCTGACCAACGATGGCCAGTGGTCAAGGCGCCTGACCCAGCCTGCCACCAAGTTGCCCAAGCATTACCTGGTGGACACCGAGGACGAAATTGGCGAGCACTATGTGGCCAGGTTTCGCGAGGGGTTCTATTTCGCCTTCGAAAACCTCACCACCCAACCTGCCCTGCTGGACATCCTCGGCCCGCGCCAGGCCCGGCTGGCGATCGTCGAAGGGCGTTATCACCAGGTCAAGCGCATGTTCGGGCACTTCAACAACAAGGTGGTGGGGTTGCACCGGGAAAGCATGGGGGCAATCTGTCTGGACCCTGGTTTGGCGCCCGGGGAGTTTCGTGAACTGACGGCTGATGAAATAGCCACTGTCTAGACTGCCTGTTCTGGCCTCTTCGCGGGTAAACCCGCTCCCACAGGAGGTCCACTGTCATTGGGTACAGTGCAATACCTGTGGGAGCGGGTTTACCCGCGAAGAGGCCGGAACAGACGGCGCGGAGTCGTCATACGACCGCTCAGCGACAAAAGTCACATTTCTCCCCGAACGGCACTTGCGCGATCCACGACCCACTGCTTGAATCCAAATCGTCAGTCTGCATGTGACTACCAAGTCACGCCCGCAGTCGAAGACACCTTTTTGCCGGCCACCCAAGGCCTCGATGCCTTGGGGCACGGCGAATTGCCCGCCAAAAACAATACCGTCGACGCACGTGCCAAGGATCGACACAGGGCCCCCGGTTTCTCTTCAGGCAAATGCCTACCTGTCATAAAGAACGTGCACCCTAGGTGACGCGAATACCCTTTTTGCGCCAGGAGTCGATGACATGAGGCCAGAAATCGCTGTACTTGATATC
>Ga0105244_10003600_pt1 | contig 11002 bp, 10 predicted proteins | sample KBSM44metaG_FD_80423 | JGI IMG/M metagenome (GOLD analysis project Ga0105244, IMG submission 80423) | Miscanthus rhizosphere microbial communities from Kellogg Biological Station, Michigan, USA - KBS M4-4 metaG | ecosystem: Host-associated > Plants > Roots > Rhizosphere > Soil | place...
CGGTAAACCGCGCTGACTGTTTTGTTGCACGGCCTGCCGGATATACGGTTTGAGATGAGTGAACACGCCGGTCATGCGGGCGAAATGCGCGATGGTTTCCGCGTCGCCGTCAAACTGCCAGTTGTCGCCCGGACGATTGCCTTCGTGGGTGCGCATCATCGGCGTGAAAGCGCTGAAATCGCACCAGCGCAGCAGCAGTTCCTTGCTACGTTTCATCTCGAACAGCGTGGTGTAACCGCCAATATCGCTGTGATGCAGACCGTGGCCGCTCATTGCCAGCGACAAGGCCGCCGGGATCACCGAGGCCAGCCCGTCGTCCAGGCTCCAGTCAACGTTCTGATCACCCGCCCACATCATCGTCGAATATTTCTGACTGCCGGTGTAACCGGCGCGCATAAAGAACAGCACCTCGCCGAGCTTGCCGGTTTCCTGCAAGGCTTCGTAGTTACATTTCGCCCACAGTGCGGGCCAGGCGTTATGCATGATTTCCGCACTGATGCCGTTGTGCAGGAAGGTATCGGTTGGCAGATATTCACCGAAATCCGCCATCCAGCCGCCACATCCCAGTTCAATCAGGTTCTTTTTGATGACGTTTTTGAACCAGTCATAGGCAGCAGGATTGGTCAGATCGACCACGCCTGCGTAAAACTCGCCGAACTCGACGTGATAATCGCCCCCCGTGGCATCTTTGGTCAGATAGCCTTTTTTTGAGGCTTCGGCACACAAATCCCGATCGCTGGCGACATACGGATTGATGTAAGAAAGGAACTGCACACCCTCTTCTTTCCACTGAGGAATACGCTGGTCGAGTTGCGGATACAGCTCACTGTTCCACTTCCAGTTCCACATCACGCGCTTGCCGAATGAGGTCATGCGGATACCGGACCAGTCCTGCGCCCAGATGCCGTTGACCTTCACGCCGCCTTCGCGCATCACGTCGAGTTTCTGCTGGCAGACTTCCGTGCCGCCCTGAATACCCAGCGTCACGCCGTCGTATACCCAGTCCGGTAATTCCGGCTGACGGCCCAACAGCGCAGTGAGTTTTTCCAGCAGGCTGATATAGTCGTCGGCGCATTCAAAACGCAGCGTGGCGCTATCTTCCCAGAAGGCCAGTTCGTGGTAGTCCGGCGCGCTGAAATCGAAATTCATATAACCGCTGTTTTCAACATGGCAGTAAACCTTCTGCGTGCTGACAAAGGTCGGCTGGGGGAAGAACGTCCAGTAATAGTCGCCGCCTGCGTTCTCTTTGCAGTCGGCCTGCCAGGTCACATAGGTTTGTTTGTTGCGCCCGACGCCCTGCTCGCTGGTCCACAGCGGGAAAGGTTTGCCGCGCAAATCAAAGTAAGAGAATTGTTCACCGCAGCCGTAAATATGATCTTGCGGTTGCGCCGCCAGCCGCAGCCAGATGCGGTTATGTGCGCGGTTATCATTTTGCAGGTTGAGCTGTAAACGCCCGTTATCATCGGTGGTGATAACCAGCGTGGCGCTGAGCGTATCGCCACGGCTGAAATGTAAGTGCCATCCCGCGGGTTGCGCAGTGATCTTAACGTCTGTCAGGGCGACCTTTTCATTCAGACGATCTTTAATACTGAAATTACCGCGAAACATATCGATATCCGCTTCGCCGCCGCCAATCCACAAACAAGGCGCTTGCGCGGTATGACGTAAAATCAGACGCTGCTGATAAATCAGCGAAAATTCATTATTACCGGCGATAAATTCAATCTGAGTATTTTTATTTTGTAGGGTACTCATGATGGTCTCCGTGATTTTTATTTTGCATTAACGTCCAGCAGACCCGCAGCCACGGCAGGCGCCAGCCCAGGTGCCAGCGGCAGACGCGGGATCACCAGGCAGTGCAGCAGATGATAAATATCCTGTTTGCCGTCCCAGACTTTGGTGGTGACGTTGTTGTCAGTGTCCAGCTCCTGCCACCACGAACCATTTTCGTAGTCCATCAGGTATTTCACGCAGTAATCCCACCAGGTCTGATACCAGGTTTCGTATTGCGCCTCGCCGGTCACGCAGTGCAGTGCATACGCGGTGCCCATTGCCTCAACAACCGGCCAGCGCACGCGTTCACGCACGATGGGTTTCCCGTCCCAGTCAACGGAATAAACAAAACCGTCTGCGCCATCCGGTGCCCAGGCATCGCGGAGGGTGGCGTGGAACAGCCCTTTGGCATCCTCCAGCAACCAGGCTGGTGGCGTTTCAAAACGGGCTTCCAGCGCGGCATGCAGATGCAGCATCAGCCGTCCCCATTCGATCCAATGCCCCGGCGTGCCGCCGTAAGCGCGGAAACGGTGCGCCGGATTATCTTTGTTGTAATCGCGGATCGGGTTCCACTGCGTATCGAAATGTTCATTAACGCGATACTCGCCGGGCCGGGCGACGTCATGAATAATGACCGAGGCAATCCTCAATGCGCGATCCAGCCATTTGCGTTCGTGCGTGATGTCATAAACAATCAGGAAAGCTTCGACGGCGTGCATATTCGCATTGCCGCCGCGATAGGCTTCGGTTTCGCTGAAGGCTTCATCCCACGACTCGAGACACATCTGTTCGTCTTCACTCCAGAAATACTTTTCGATCACGCCGATGGCCTGATCGAGTAACGCTCTGGCCTCAGGATGGCCGGTGGTGACCGCGCTGGCGGCGCCCAGCAAAACAAAGAAATGCTGATAACCTTGTTTCGAGGCATCCACCACGCCTTCATCATTTACGCAGGCGTACCAGCCGCCGTATTGTTTATCCGCCAGCGCGCCGTTGAGGGCACGGATGCCGTGATCCACCAGCGCATACGCACCGGGACGGCCCATGCCTGCGGCAACGGAATAGACGTGCAGCATGCGGGCAGTGATCCACAAATGGGTGCCCATCTCTGCCCGGACCTGGCCGTTATTGCCCAGCCAGCCAAAGCCGGTGGCCACAGCGGCATTTTTGCCAAAATCGAAGATCCGGTCGGTTTCCTGCTCAAGCCAGCGGTGGTGGCTCAACGTGTTAAACCATTTCATTTTCCACTCCTTTCGTTAGCGGCGGCGCGCCATCATCTCGTCCACAATGTCGCCCAGGCGCTGTAATTTCGGCGCGGAAACATCCCTGAGCATGAGTTCGGTATCAGGTAAACCGACCACGGATGACCAGACCGCACGGCCTGCGAGGAAACCGGACGCGCCCGCCGTCATGGCGACGCTGACCGCGCGCGGGAAGAGTTTTTCATCAACACCGGAGGAGAGGATCACCCACGGCATATGAATATGTTCATTGAGGTGTTGCGATGCACGTAGCAGTTCAGCCTGCGTACCGCGCCCGCTGAGTGGCATTTCGACTTTATAAAGATCAGCGCCGCTGTCGCCGAGTTCTTTTGCGGCATCGATAATCGCCTGCTCGCGGTCAAATTTATCGCCACGGCGCGGCGGCCTGACCACCGGCTCGATAATGCTCAGCAGCCCGTGTGCATGGCAGCGCTGATTAAATTCCTTCACCATCGCCAGACGTTGCTGCGGATCTTCATCGCTGCGCCACAGCACCAGTAATTTCAGCGCCTTACCGCCGTTTTCCCGGACCTGTTGCGGATCGACATTTTTATCGATCACCACGCTGTCCACCGGAATGCCGTTGCCCGGAATAAATTCGTCTGCCGCGACAATCATGGCGCAGCTTTTCGCGATGGCCTGTTGCTCAACAATCTGGCGGTAACAGAACTGCTGATCGACCAGAATCGCCGAGGCGTACGGCGATAAAATCCGCGCGGCATTGACTTTAAAATCAGTCAGCACCTGATCGGCGACCGGGGCTTTCGCGCCGGCTGCCGCGAACATTAAGCGCATCGCTTCACGCTGATCGACCGCCAGCATGGCGAAGCCGCCGGACGGACGGGTGATATCGTTAAGGCTGTAATGAGTCATTTAACTTTCCTTGGTTAATGCGTTACGGATGTGTTTTCTGAGCCAGACCGGCGCTGGTGCGCACCTGCTCAAGAATGGCGGTCCAGTCCTGACGCCCGCGCCCGGCGGCACGCGCCTGGTTGTACACTTCGCGGGAAGCCGCACCGAGCGGCATCGGCACATGCAGCTGATTAGCGACGTCCAGCGCGATACCGAGGTCTTTATGGGCGAGGTCAATCATGAAGGCCGGTGACAAATCACCTTTCAGCACTTTGTTCGGCCATGAGGTGGTGAAGTGACCTTTTCCGGCCGGGGTGCCGCTCATTACCTGCAGCGCCACATCAAAAGAGAGATCCAGCGCTTCGCACAGCACGGCGGCTTCGGCGGAGAGCGCATTCAGGGCGATACTCATGTAGTTATTGATCAGCTTGACGCGGATGCCTTTGCCCGGCCCGCCCGCATTAATCAGCTCCGAGCCCATCGCCATCAACACTGGCCTCGCGCGCTCAACCTGTTCTGCCGTGCCGCCTGCCAGTAGCAGTAAGGTACCGGCCACTGCGTGATCAGAGGTTCTGCCCACCGGCACATCCATCATGCTGAAACCTTTTTCATGCATCTGCGCAATCAGCTTGTCGGTCTGTAACGGATGGATAGTCGACATATCAATAACCAGCGCGGACGGGCTCAGGGTTTCGCAAATACCATCACGGCCAAATAAAACCTCACTTACCAGATCGCCGTTGGGCAGCATAGTAATGACAAATTCTGCGCCCGCCGCCGCTTCTGCCGCGCTCTTGCTGCCCGTTGCCCCCTGCCGTATCAGTGAGTTAACTGCCTGCGGGTTGAGATCGAACACCGCTAACCGGTGTCCCTGTTTAATCAGATTGGCCGCCATCGGAGCGCCCATTTGCCCCAGACCAATAAATGCCACGTTTGCCATCCGTCTCTCCTTTGTGCTGATCAGCCATGTCACTTTTTGATAATCAGCGGTGTCTGTGTTTGTCGTTTTTTGATCGTATTTGTAATTTAAGGTCAAAAAATTGACAGCCATCACTTTTTTAACAATTCGCTAAATTAAAATAACCCCATCAAAACACGCTTAAGGAATAGCCATGATTCGTATCGCCTGTGTTGGAATTACCGTGATGGACCGGATCTATTACGTTGAAGAACTGCCTGCGGAAGGAGGGAAGTATGTCGCTGAAAAATATCATGAAGTGGGTGGCGGTCCGGCGGCCACGGCTGCGGCTGCGGTGGCGGCGGCCAGACTGGGCGCACAGGTGGACTTTATTGGTCGCGTGGGCGATGACGATACCGGCAACCGGCTGCTCGCGGAGCTGGAATCCCTGGGGGTAAATACCCGCTATGTCCGTCGCGTTGAGCAGGCCCGTTCTTCGCAATCCGCCATTCTGGTGGACAACAAAGGTGAGCGGATCATCATCAATTATCCCAGCCCGGATTTACCCGTTTCCGCCGAGTGGTTACAAGCCATCGACTTTTCCCGGTGGGATGTAGTGCTGGCTGATGTGCGCTGGCATGACGGCGCGAAGCAGGCGTTTACCCTGGCGCGCCAGGCCGGTGTGCTCACCGTGCTGGATGCCGATGTGACGCCACAGGATATCGCCGAACTGGTGGCGTTAAGCGACCACAGCGCCTTTTCCGCGCCCGGTTTGCAGCGGCTGACCGGAAAAACGGACGCCGGTGCTGCGTTAGTTGACGCCAAAACGCTCACAAATGGTCATGTGTATGTCACGCAGGGCGGGCAAGGTTGTCTCTGGCTGGAAAATGACCGTTTGCATCATCAGCCGGGTTTTGCCGTCAACGTAGTGGACACCACCGGCGCAGGGGATGTTTTTCACGGCGCACTGGCGGTCAGTCTGGCCCAGGGAGCGTCGCCCGCCAAAGCCGTGCGCTTTGCCAGCGGTGTTGCTGCACTGAAATGTACCCGGCCGGGGGGCCGTGCGGGGATACCTGACTGTGATCAGGCCCGGTCTTTTTTGTCACTTTCTGTATAGAATACGACTCAGACGCTCATTTTAAAGGATGTATCCATGAGTCTTACTGAACTGACCGGTAATCCGCGCCACGATCAACTGCTCGCATTGATTGCCGAGCGTGGTTACATGAACATTGAAGAACTGGCGGCGTTACTGGATGTCTCGACCCAAACCGCCCGCCGCGATATCCGCAAGCTCAGCGATCAGGGGCTGATCACGCGCCATCACGGTGGCGCGGGGCGGGCCTCGAGTGTGGTCAATACCGCCTTTGAGCAACGTGAGATTTCCTGGACGGAAGAGAAAAAAGCCATTGCGGAATCCATCGCCGATTACATCCCCGACGGCTCAACGGTGTTTATCACCATTGGCACCACAGTCGAGCAGGTCGCGCATTCGCTGCTCAATCATAACCGGCTGCGGATTATCACCAATTGTCTGCGCGTCGCGCATATTTTGTATAAGAACCCGCGCTTTGAGGTGATGGTGCCTGGCGGCACGCTGCGCCCGCATAATGGTGGCATTATCGGCCCGGCGGCCACGGCTTTTGTCGCCGGCTTTCGTGCCGACTATCTGGTGACCAGCGTCGGCGCAATTGAAAGCGACGGCGCCCTGCTGGAGTTCGATGTCAACGAGGCCAGCGTGGTGAAAACCATGATGGCGCATTCACGTCATATCCTGCTGGCTGCTGACCATACCAAATATCATGCCTCAGCGGCGGTCGAAATCGGCAATGTCTCACAGGCCACGGCGCTGTTCACCGACGAACTTCCGCCCGCCGGATTGCTCAAGGTGCTGAAAAACCATCAGGTCGAAGTGATAAAAGTCAGTACCGCGGAATAAAAAAGGCCGACATTTCTGTCGGCCTTAATCAACATCTTATCCCCTAAATAATTCGGGTTGCGGGAAGGCGGTAAGCTCACGCAGCCCGAAGTATGACGGGGATTTACTGAACCGCGGCGAAAGCCTCAGCCACTTGCTTCACATTGTGGTGATTCAGACCGGCCATGCAGACGCGGCCGCTGAGTATCAGGTAAACGCCAAATTCCTCACGCAGACGGACAACCTGCGCTTCGCTGAAACCGGTGTAGCTGAACATCCCGCGCTGTTGCAGCAGGTAGTCAAAATTACGGCCCGGCAAGGCGGTTTTCAGACTGTCGACCAGCGTGTGGCGCATTTCGAGAATACGGGTACGCATTTGCTCGACTTCGGCTTTCCACTGGGCATTCAGCGCGCTGTCGCTCAGGACTTTCGCCACTACTTTTGCGCCGAAGCTTGGCGGGCTGGAGTAGTTACGGCGCACGGTGGCTTTCAGTTGCCCCAGTACACGTCCCGCCGCATCGCTGTCTTCACAGACCACAGACAGGCCGCCGACGCGTTCGCCGTACAGGGAGAAGATTTTCGAGAAGGAGTTGCTGACGAAGCAGTTCACACCTGCCGCAGCCATCGCGCGGATGGCGTAAGCGTCATCGTCAATGCCCGCGCCAAAGCCCTGATAAGCGATGTCGAGGAACGGGATCAGCTCACGCTGTTTGGTGATTTCAATCACCTGATCCCACTGCGCTGGCGTCAGGTCAGAACCGGTCGGGTTGTGGCAGCAAGGGTGCAGCAGCACAATGCTTTGCGCTGGCAAGGTTTTCAGGCGGTCAATCATCGCCGGGAAATTTACCCCCAGCGTCTCTGGGTCAAAGTACGGATAGGTATGCACTTTGAAGCCTGCGCCTGCAAAGATAGCCACGTGGTTTTCCCAGGTCGGGTCGCTCACGTAAACTTCTGAATTCGGGAAATAAAACTTCAGGAAATCAGCACCGACTTTCAGTGCGCCGGAACCGCCGACGGTCTGAATGGTCGCAATACGCTGTTGTTTCAGCGCCGGATGATCGGCACCAAACAGCAATTCCTGAATGCCTGCGCGGTATGCGGGCAGACCTTCCATTGGCAGATAGACTGACGCGGCCTGTGGCCCGGCGTTCAGTTGTTGCTCTGCATTTTCCACTGCCGCCAGTTGCGGAATAATACCCTGCTCGTCGTAATAAAGACCGATGCTCAGGTTTACCTTATCTTGTCTCGGATCGGTCTTGAAGCTTTCCATCAGCGACAAAATCGGGTCACCGGCATAGGCATCGACATGTTGGAACACGGTATACATCTCCTTGGTTTGGTTAAGTGGCGCTGCGATCCACATCCGGCAACCCGGCGCATCGCAACTGTTTCACAGACTATCAAAGTTCGTTAAAAAAGATGACAACTATGTTGTCGATTTTCGGGCACTCATTGCGTATCAAACCGTCCGTTCGCCTGAGATGCTGATCCGCTCACATCAACTACGATCAAATGGACATCTCATTCTTCCCGGAGCAAACCAATGACAACTCAACACTCACTGCAAGGTAAAGCCGCTTTCGTTCAGGGCGGTTCACGCGGCATCGGTGCCGCCATCGTTCAGCGTCTAGCCCGCGAAGGCGCCAGCGTGGCCTTCACCTACGTTTCTTCTGAAGAAATTTCCGGCCCTGAAGCGGGGTATATCACCGGCGCAAATCTGACGATTGACGGCGGTTTCGGCGCGTAACACTTGCCGGTTCATTCATAAAAATGGCGCAGTCCCCTGCGCCATTTTTTTATCCATTTCGTCAGACGCTGTAGCGCCCCGGACGGTGATTCATCGCAATGATCAGGTTGACGATCACCGCGCCCAGCACCGAAGCAATCAGCATTTCAAGGCTGACGACAAACAGCGATGCCAGCACGATGCAGCAGTCCACACCCATTTGCAGTTTACCGGCTCGGATGCCGTATTTGTCCTGCAGGAACAGCGCCAGAATGTTCACGCCGCCCAGACTGGCTTTGTGGCGGAACAGCACAATGAAGCCGATGCCCATAATCACGTTGGCAAACAGCGTGGCGTAAAACGGCTGAAGATGATCGAAATGAACAAACAGCGGATGCAAATCAGAAAATACGGAAACCAGCGCGACTGCAGCAAAAGTTTTCAGTGTGAACTGCAAACCCATGCGACGAAAAGAGAGGTAATAAAAAGGTAAGTTGATGATAAAAAAGGCCGTACCGAATGATACCTGCGTCACGTAATGCGCCAGAAACGCCATTCCCGCCGTGCCGCCGGTCAGTGCGCCGACCTGACGCAACATCACCACACCAAAAGAGACCATCAGCGTACCGATAATGATCGCCAGCGCATCTTCAACCAGCGTGTGCCCGATGCGCGGCTGCTCAACCGGCTGTTTGATGTCGTCTACACTTGCCATAATTCCCTGTACCTCAAAATAATAATACTAAAGACTGATTTTGAGATAATTAATGAGATGGAGAGTTAAGGCAATATTCACGCATAGAATTTGCATTAAAAATCGAAAATAAGATTTTATGACGCGTTAATTATTCTTTACATGCACAGATCACGCATATTAATTCAAAATATTGCACCATTAAAGTGAGTCTGCACCAAAATAAATCACCCAAACAGTGCACCTGAAATACGCCCTTATTTTTCTCAGCTCAGCGTCAATAAGCCGTTTTCTTTTAAACGGTTAAGCACTACCGATGTTTTTACGTGGGCGACACTTTTATGGACTGACAGAATTTGGCTGATCAACATGCTTAAACCGGCTAAATCTTTCACCGCAACTTTCAGCAAATAATCCGCATCGCCAGTGGTTTTATAGGCATCAATAATGGAATCGACTTCGCCCAGCATGCTGTGAAATGCATCGACCTGTGCGGGCAAATGATTGATAAGCCTGACTTCAATCAGACCAATCATGCCTAAGTCGAGGGCTTCCGGTGCCAGACGGGCATGATAACCGAGAATGAGTTGTGCCTGTTCCAGACCAATCCGGCGGCGTGAACACTGTGATGCTGACAGTCCGACCAGCTCGCTTAATTCCTGGTTAGTCAGTCTTCCGTTGGTTTGTAATAAGGTCAGAATTTTCAGATCGTAATCATCAATGCTGTACATGGCAGTGTTCCTGTCGCTTTAATTTTTATATGTGGATTCTTATTGCAAAAAACATTCCCACTATAACCAGTTATAAATACTTTTCGGCCGTTTTTTCTTATACTTGCGCATGATTTAAACGCAAGGAAAAAATAATGAAAAAAGTATTCTACTCTCTCGTTTTGCTGTCAGTTTTGCCCGGTCTCGCAAAAGCAGAGCCGGCATCTTCACGCCTTGAACGCGTATTACAGAAAGGCTCGCTGAATGTCTGCACCACCGGCGACTATAAACCGTATACATTTTTGAAAGAAAACGGTGAGTATGAAGGCATTGATATTGCAATGGCGGAATCGCTGGCGGCGAGTCTGGATGTGAAAGTGAACTGGGTACCGGTCACCTGGAAATCTCTGCCGGACGAAATGAGCGCAGGGCATTGTGATATCGCGATGGGCGGGATTTCGGTCACGCTGAAACGCCAGCAAAAAGCCTGGTTTGCCAACGTACTGGATCAGGACGGCAAAATCCCCCTGGTGCGCTGCGAAAATGTGCGTCAGTACCAGACGGTTGAGCAGTTAAACCGTGCCTCCGTGCGCCTGATTGAACCGGCAGGCGGTACCAATGAAGCCTTCGTACACAGCCATCTGCCAAAAGGCACGCTGACCCTGAGCGATAACGTGACCATCTTCCAGAAGCTGGTGGATAAGAAAGCGGATGTAATGATTACGGATGCTTCGGAAGCGCTGTTTCAGCAGAAACATTACCCGAAACTCTGTGCGGTAAACCCGAAGAAGCCGCTGCAATATGGCGAAAAGGCTTACATGCTGCCGCGTGATGACGTGAGCTGGAAGATGTATGTCGACCAGTGGCTGCACCTGAGCAAAGCCACTGGTGAATATCAGAAGATCGTCAGCCAGTGGCTGGCCGTGAAAAAGTAAGACTTAGTCGCCAATATAAACGCGGGCGACGCGCTCGCTGAGCTGGGTAATCAGCTCATAAGCACTGATACCGGTTGCCTGCGCAATGCGCTCAACCGGTAATTTCCCGCCCCAGAAAATCACTTCATCGCCGACCTTATCGGTCGCATCTGGCCCTAAATCGACAGTGATCATATCCATCGACACACGCCCGGCAACCGGCACTTCCCGACCATTGACCAAAACCGGCGTACC
>Ga0105244_10003601_pt1 | contig 11001 bp, 6 predicted proteins | sample KBSM44metaG_FD_80423 | JGI IMG/M metagenome (GOLD analysis project Ga0105244, IMG submission 80423) | Miscanthus rhizosphere microbial communities from Kellogg Biological Station, Michigan, USA - KBS M4-4 metaG | ecosystem: Host-associated > Plants > Roots > Rhizosphere > Soil | place: Michigan...
ATCCGGAGGCGCCCGCCGGCGCCATGGTGCTGCCGCTGTTCGTGGCGGGCGGCGACCAGCCTTACGGCATGCTGGTGGCCGGCGTCAGCGCCCGGCGCGCGCTCGACGACGACTACCGCAATTTCTATGAACTACTGCGCGCGGCCTTCAACACCGCCATCGGCAACGTGCTGGCGTACGAGCAGGAGCAGCGCCGCGCCGCCGCGCTGGCCGAGATCGACAAGGCCAAGACGGCCTTCTTCTCCAACGTCTCGCACGAATTCCGCACCCCGCTGACCCTGATCCTGGGACCGCTGGAGGACGCGCTGGCCGACGCCGGCGAGCCGCTGGCGCCGCGCCAGCGCGAGCGCATCGACGTCACCCACCGCAACGCGCTGCGCCTGCTCAAGCTGGTCAACTCGCTGCTGGACTTCTCGCGCATCGAGGCCGGCCGGGTGCAGGCCCGCTACGCCCCGGTCGACCTGGCGCGGGTGACGGCCGACCTGGCCAGCGTGTTCACCGCCGCGATGGACAAGGCCGGCCTGGCCTACCGGGTCGAGGTGGCCGCGCTCGACGCGCCGGTCTACGTCGATCTGGACATGTGGGAAAAGATCGTCTTCAACCTGCTGTCGAACGCCTTCAAGTTCACCTTGTCGGGCGCCGTCACGGTGACCCTGGCGCCCGGCGCCGACGGCCGCACGGCGCGCCTGACGGTGCGCGACACCGGCAGCGGCATTCCGGCCGCCGAACTGCCGAAGGTGTTCGAGCGCTTCCACCGCGTCGAGGGTGTGCGGGGACGCAGCTACGAAGGCACCGGCATCGGCCTGGCGCTGATCCAGGAGCTGGTGCGCCTGCACGGCGGCGGCATCGATGTCGAGAGCGAGGTCGGCGTCGGCACCGCCTTCCATGTCGAGATTCCGTTCGGCGCCGGCCATTTGCCGCAGCAGTACGTGGTGGCGCTGCCCGACCGCGGCGACGGCGCGCGCATGGGCGCCGCCTTCGTCGAGGAGGCGCTGCGCTGGCTGCCGGGCGAGCCGCCCGCCGACGCGGAGGCGGCGCCGGCATCGGCCCCCGTCGTGGCCCGGCGCGCCCGCATCCTGGTCGCCGACGACAACCAGGACATGCGCGGCTACGTGCGCTCGCTGCTGGAGCGCGAGTACCTCGTCGAGACCTGCGCCGACGGCGAGGCGGCGCTGGAAGCGATCCTGCGCGACCCGCCCGACCTGCTGCTGAGCGATGTGATGATGCCGCGCCTCGACGGCTTCGGCCTGATGCGGCGCATCCGCGAGCACCCGGCGATTGGCGGCCTGCCGATCATCCTGCTGTCGGCGCGCGCCGGCGAGGAGGCCAAGATCGAGGGGCTGGAGGCGGGCGCCGACGATTACCTGGTCAAGCCGTTCTCCGCCAACGAGCTGCTGGCGCGCATCCGCAACCACATCGAGCTGGCGCGCGAGCGGCGCCAGGCCACCATCGCGCTGCGCCAGCGCGAGGAATATTTCCGGTCGCTGGTCAACGCCTCGCCGGCGATGATCTGGACCACCGACGCGCGCGGCCATCGCGACTTCCTCAGCCAGCGCTGGTCCGACTACACCGGCCGTTCGCTGCAGGAGGACCTGGGGCGCGGCTGGCTGGAGCTGATCCACGCCGACGACGCCGCCCGGGTCGATGCGGCCTACGCCGCCGCCTTCGGCAAGGGCGCGCCGTTTTCCGTCGACTACCGCCTCAGGAACCGCGACGGCGCCTACCGCTGGATGATCGACGCCGGCGCGCCGCGTTTCGACCAGGATGGCAAACTGCTCGGCCACATCGGCACGCTGGTCGACGTCCACGAACGGCGCCTGCTGCAAGACCGCTTCGCCAACGTCACGCGCGCCAGCGGCATCGGCGTCTGGTACGCCGACGCGCCGCTGGCCCTGATGCAGCCCAACGCGCAGCTGCGCGCCCAGTTCGGACTGCCGGCCGAGGGGCCGGTGCCGATGGAACAGTTCTATCTGCGGGTGCACCACGAGGACCGGGCGCGCGTCGAAGGCGACTTCCACAGCGCGATGATCGAGGGCGTGGCCTACGACGACGAGTTCCGCGTCGCGCTGACCGCCGCGCCGGCGGCGGGACGGGCGTCGGCGCGCTGGGTACGCATGATCGCGTGGTGCCAGCGCACGGAGGGCGAGGGTGGCGGCGTGGCCCATTTCGACGGCGTCACGCTCGATGTGTCGGACCAGAAAAGCGGCGAGCACGAGTTGCGCGCGATGGCGGCCGAGCTGTCGCAGGCCAACCAGGCGCAGCGCGAGTTCCTGGTCACCTTGGCGCACGAGTTGCGCAATCCGCTGGCGCCGATCCGCAGCGGTCTGGAGCTGATGCGCGCGCACGACCTGGCGCGCGGCGAGTTCGAACGCGTGCGCGCGATGATGGAGCGCCAGGTCGGTCACCTGGTGCATCTGGTGGACGATTTGCTGGACCTGGCGCGCATCGCGCGCGGTAAGGAGGTGCTGGTGCACAGCCTGGTGGAGCTGGACAAGGTGGTGCGCGGCGCGGTCGAGATCAGCATGCCGCTGATCGACGCCAAGGGCCACCGGCTGCTGGTGTCGGCGCCGTCGAACGCGCCGCCGGTGTGGCTCGACGCCCACCGCGTGGCGCAGGTGATCGGCAATCTGCTCAACAACGCCGCCAAGTATACGCCGGACGGCGGCACGATCGAGCTGATGGCGGTGGTCGAGGCCGGCGAGCTGACGGTGACCGTGCGCGACAACGGCATCGGCATCCCGGCCGAGGCCTTGCCGACCGTGTTCGACATGTTCACCCAGGTGCCCGGCAGCGAGGGCCAGGCCCAGGGCGGGCTGGGCATCGGCCTGAACCTGGTGCGCCGGCTGGTCGAGCTGCATGGCGGCGAGGTCGGCGCGCACAGCGGCGGCGCCGGGCAGGGCAGCGCGTTCACCTTGCGCCTGCCGGTGACGCCGTCGCTGGCGGCCGAGGCGATGGCCTTGTCGGCGCCGGCGCATCCGGCACCGGTGGCGCGGCGCATCGACGAGGCCGCGGCCAGCAGCCTGCGGGTGCTGGTGGTCGACGACAACGTCGACGCGGCCGACACCTTGACCGCCTTGCTGGAGTTTAAGGGCCATACGGTGGCCGTGGCGCACGACGGCCCGCAGGCGCTGGCCGCCGCGCGCGCGCTGGCGCCGCAGGCGGTGTTCCTCGATATCGGCCTGCCGGGCATGAGCGGCTACGAGGTGGCGCGCGAATTGCGGGCGATGCCGGCGCTGGACGGCGTCGCCTTGATCGCGTTGACGGGCTGGGGCACGGACGCCGACCGCCTCAAAACCGACGCGGCCGGGTTCGACCACCATTTGACCAAGCCGGTCAGTTTCGACGAGATATTGCGGATGCTGACCGAGCTGGAGCGCCGGCAAAATCCCTGACGCCGGGGCGCGCGCGGCCAAAAGCGGTAAGGAAAATGCCGGTATCGTGTGGTGGCTCACACATGTGCTGTTATTTACCGCCGCGCGCGATTGAAAAAGCCCATCTTTGCCTAGTAAAATGTTAATAATATAGCATTTCTAGCAAGGAGTTTTCATGTCCCAGCCCAAACCCTACGATCCGAACGCGATGCTCGACACCATCCTGGCAAAAATGCAGCTGCGCAATGACGCAGCACTGTCGCGCTTGCTGGAGATCCAGGCCCCCGTGATCAGCAAAATCCGCCACCACCGCATGCCGGTCAGCGGCGCGCTGCTGGTGCGCATCCACGAGGCCACCGGCCTCAGCGTGCGCACCCTGCAGGACCTGATGGGCGACCGCCGCAGCAAATTCCGCCTGTCCTCGGCCCAGGGCCGCGCCGGCGCGCAAGCCGGCAGCGCCGGCGGTGCCGAATGACCTCGCCGGCGACGATCGCCGGCGACGAGCTGGTGGCGCTGGCCGCGCTGCTGCACCGGCGGGGCTACCAGTTCACCACCGTCACGCCGGCCACCCACGGCCGCGTAGTGGGCCGCGCGGCGCCGCAGGACGCCCCCAGCCTGCGCGACGTGTTCGGCTGGAACAAGCCCTTTACCGCCGACCAGATGGACGCGGCGATCCTGGAGCAGATGCGCAAAGCGGGGGTGCTGCGCGACGACGCCGGCATCCTGCGCAGCAGCGTGCGCGCCTCGACCATCGGCCCACAGCTTTACTTCCATTCGGCCTATCCGACCGGCGATGCCGACTCGGTGTTTCTGGGGCCGGACACCTACCGCTTCGTGCGCGCGGCCGGCCACGCGCTCGATAACGTCATCGGCGGCGGCGCCGGCGTGCGGCGCGCGGCCGACATCGGCTGCGGCGCGGGGCCGGGCGCGATCATGCTGGCCAAGCGCTTCCCCGAGGCGGAAATCTACGCCGTCGACATCAACCGGCGGGCGTTGGCGCTCGCCGAGGTCAACTGCCGGCTGGCCGGCGCCGCCAACGTCGCTTGCGTGCACAGCGACATGCTGTCGGCGCTGGACGGCGAGTTCGACCTGATCATCGCCAATCCGCCCTATCTGCTCGATCCCGGCCAGCGCGCCTACCGCCACGGCGGCGGCGAACTGGGCGCGGGTTTGTCGCTGCGCATCGTCGAGGCGGCGATCGCGCGCCTGGCGCCCGCCGGCACCTTGCTGCTCTACACCGGCGTGGCGATCGACAACGGCGAGGACCCGTTCCTCAGGCAGGCCGGCATCCTGCTCGAAGCGGCGCGCCTGTCGTGGAAGTACGAGGAAATCGATCCCGATGTGTTTGGCGAGGAACTCGATACGCCGGCCTACGCCGGCGTCGACCGCATCGCCGCCGTCATGCTGCTGGCCAGAAAAGGCGCTAAATAATGAAGGTCATACAGGAGCGCTTGCTGCGCGGCGCCAACCTGTACAGCCGCTTTCCCTGCATCGCCGCGACCATCTCGCTGGACGCCGCCGACGTGCCGCCGGCGGACGTCGCCGCCGCGGTGGCGCGGCAATTGTCGTTGCCGTTGCCTTCGGCCGCGAGCGCCGACATCGGCCAGCTGGTCGCGCAGGTCGCGTTGCAGTTGCAGCGCTCGTGCGGCCACGTCCTCGATTTCGCCCATGCGGAAGCACTGGCGCCCGGCTGCGCGGGGCGCCGCGTCGTGGTGCAGTACGTGCTGGAACACGTGGCGCAGCGGGCGCTGGCGATGGCGCTCGACATCGTCGCTGCCGCCACGCGCGGCGAAGCATATGACGCGGCCGGGGCGCTGGCCGCGCTGCACGCGCTGTCGGCCGGCCTGGCGCTGCCGCCGCGCATCGGCGAACTGCTGGGCCAGGCGCGCGCGCTGGGGATTCCCGTGCTGCGCGCCAGCGAACACGCCGATCTGGTCCAGTTCGGGTGGGGAAGCAGGCAGTGGCGCTTCGTCGACGCGCCGGTGGCCGATACGCCGCTGCTGACCAATACCATCGTGCGCGACCGCTTGCTCACGCGCGCGTTGATGGTCGAGGCGAATATCGACGTCCCGGCCGGCACCGCCGTCGCCCGGCTGGAGGACGCGCTGCGCGTCGGCCGCCGCTACGATTGGCAAGCGGTGGTCAAGCGCCGCCACGCGACCGGCGACGACCGGCAATGGCGCTGCGCCAGCGAGGCCGAGTTGACGGCGGCCTTCGCGCTGGTGCACGCGGCCGGCGGCGATGTCATCATCGAGAGCCTTGAAGACGGTCCGCTCGCGCTCGTGCAGGTCGGCCCCGACGGCGCCAGGCACGCGTCGGCGGAGGTGCGCCACCTGTGCGCCGGCGCGGCCGCCAAGCTGGGATTGGCCGAGGCGCGCGTCGGCGTCGTCCAAAGCGCGTTGGGCCCGCTGGTGACCGCCATCGGCGGCGAGGGCGCGTCGGCCGATGTCGCCGATGCCGCCACGCGGGCGCGGCGCATGCTGGCCCAGCCAAGCCGGGGCCGCATCCCGGTGATCGCGGTCACCGGCACCAACGGCAAGACCACGACCACCCTGATGATCGCCCATGCCGTGCGGCTGGCGCGGCTGCGCGCCGGCTACACCACCACGCAAGGGATCTACATCGACGACCGGAAGGTCGGCGACGGCGACTGCACCGGTTACTGGTCGCACCGCACCGTGCTCAGCTCGCCCGAAGTCGACTTCGCCGTGCTGGAGACCGCGCGCGGCGGCCTGCTCAAGCGCGGGCTGGCGTTCGACACGTGCGGCGTGGGCGTGATGCTCAACGTCTCGGACGACCACCTCGGGCTGGATGGCGTCGAGACCGTCGACGACCTGGCGCGCGTCAAGTCGACCGTGATCGCGGCCTCGCGAACGGCCGTGCTCAACGCCGACGACCGCCATTGCGTGGCCGCGCTCGGGCGCCTCGCGCCGGGCGCCACGGCCATCTTCTTTTCGATGGACCCCGCCAACCCCAGGTTGCGCGCGCATGTGGCCGATGGCGGCTGCGGCGTATGGCTGGAAAATGAAACGATCATGCTGGCCGAGGGCGCCGGCGCGCCGGTCCGGCGGGTCATCGAGGCGGCCGCCATCCCGGCCACCGTCGGCGGCCTGGCCCGCTATAACATCGCCAACGGCCTGGCGGCGACGGCCGCGCTGCATGCGGCCGGCTTCGGCGCCGCGCATATCGGCGCGGCGCTGGCGGGCTTCGTCTCGGACGCCGCGACCAATCCCTTGCGCTCGAATATCTTCGCGGTGCGCGACTTCCACATCGTGCTCGACTACGCGCACAACCCGGCCGCGTACGCCGCGCTGGGCGACATGGCGCGCGGCATGGCGGCGCGGGTGCCGGGCGCGCGCGTGCTGGCGGTCGTCACGTCGCCGGGTGACCGGCGCGATGACGACCTGCGCCGCATCGGCGGGACCTGCGCGGCCGCGTTCGACGTGCTGTTCGTCTACGAGTCGCTGGCCCGCGGCCGGCCGGCGGGCGAGGCGGCCGCCGTCATCGGCGAGGGCGTGCGATCGGCGGCCGGCCTGGCCGGCGGCGGAGGGGAGCGGATGCAAACGTTCGGCTGCGCGGCCGAGGCGCTGCGCGGCGCCTACCGCCAGTGCGGCAAGGGCGACGTGCTGGTGTTCGCCTGCGGCACCGCCGTCTCGACCCTGATCGACGCGGTGCGCGCCATCGACGCCGAGGGCGCCGCCGCGATCGAGGGCCAGCTGGGCGGCGCCTAAGGTCAGGACAGGGCGGTGTCGAGCACCATCATCACGATGAAGCCGATCACCAGCGCGCAGGAGGCGGTCTTGCAATGGCCATGGCGGTGCGCCTCGGGCACGACGTCGTGGCAGATCACATACAGCATGGCGCCGGCCGCGCCGGCCAGGCCCCACGGCAAGAAGGCGGCGCTGGCCTCCATCAGCAGCGCGGCGCAGACCGCGCCGAGCGGCTCCACCAGGCCGGACAGGGCGCCCAGCGCGGCCGCATACACCCGGCCATAGCCCACCGAGCGCAGGGCGATCGCCACCACCAGTCCCTCCGGTATGTCCTGGATGGCGATGCCCGTCGCCAGCGTGTGGGCGCGGCCGGCGTCGACGCCGCCGTAGCCGACGCCGATGGCCAGCCCCTCCGGCAGGTTGTGGATGGCCACCGCGCCGACGAACAGCCAGGCGCGCGTCATGGCCGTCGGATCCACGCCGAGGGCGCCGTCTTCCAGCAGTTGTTCGGAGCGCACCAGGTGGCCGAGCAGCATCACCAGCAGCATGCCGAGCAGGATGCCGCCGCCGACCGTCAGGCTGGCGCCGGCCGCGCTCGCGCCCGCGTCCTTGCTGGCGTTAATGGCCGGCAGCACCAATGAAAACGACGTGGCCGCCAGCATGATGCCGCCGCCCAGGCCCAGCGCGGCGTCATGGCTGCGTTGCGAAAACTTTTGCGACAGCAGCACGGGCAGGGTGCCGGCGGCCGTGGCCGCCGCAGCCCACAGGCCGGCGGTCAGCGCCTGCCGCGCCGGCAACGGGAGCGAGGCGATCGCCAGCGCCAGGTCGCGCGTGAGCAGCAGCGTGCCCAGCACGCCGATGAAGGCGCCCATGGCGAGGCGCCACGTTGGGCGGAGGCCTGATCTCAGCATGGGGTTTAATTCTTTCGGCGTAGGCCCGTTGGGTCGGCAAACATGTTTTTCTCCCGGTTGGCGCAGCCATCTTAGGGCCGCCGCAAAGCTGCGTCTATCGGTGCGCAACGCTTGCGGATGTAAGACGGCGCTCGCACGGCTTTGTTTAGCCGCCGCGCCTTCGCCCGTTGCGGAAAATGCTTGACAATAATTTAAGGTGATCCTAAAGTGATATCACTTTGATGTCATCTACCTGAGGAGCAATCGAACATGAATGGTGCAAACACTCGCCGCGAAACGGCGTTCTCATCGACGAATGGCTACCTGGCCGCGTGCGGCGGCATTGTTTTGCTGTTGTGCGGTGGGTTCCTGTTCAAGACGGCGATCGGGGACGACGGCGGCTTTTCCGCGCTCTTCGGAGCGATATTGCTGTTGCTGGCCGGATTGTTTTTCTTGATGGGCCTGTTCATGTTGCAGCCCAACGAGAGCGCCATCCTCACCCTGTTCGGCAAATACATCGGCACCGACCGCAGCGAAGGCTTGCGCTGGGCGTTCCCGCTGTACGTCAAGCGGCGGCTGTCGCTGCGCGCGCGCAATTTCAACGCGCCCACGCTCAAGGTCAACGACAAGCGCGGCAACCCGGTCGAGATCAGCGCGGCCGTCGTCTGGCGCGTCCGTGACACCGCCCAGGCGGTGTTCGAGGTGGACGATTTCGAACGCTACGTCGCGATCCAGGCCGAAGCCGCGCTGCGCCATCTCGCCTCCCAGTATGCGTACGACGAGGCCGAGGATTTGCCCCAGGGCGAGACCACGCTGCGCGGCGGCATGGAGGTGGTCGTCGACGCCCTCAAGTGCGAGCTGCAAGCGCGGTTCGAGGAGGCCGGCGTGCAGGTGGTCGACGCCAAGCTCACGCATCTGGCCTACGCTCCCGAGATCGCCCAGGTCATGCTGCGCCGCCAGCAGGCCGAGGCGATCATCAGCGCCCGCTCCAAGATCGTGCACGGCGCCGTCAGCATGGTCGAATCCGCGCTGAAGGGCTTGTCGGAGCGCGGCATCGTCGAGCTCGACGACGAGCGCAAGGCGGCGATGGTCAGCAACTTATTGGTGGTACTGTGCTCCGACAAGGAAACCCAGCCGATCATCAACACCGGCACCCTCTACAACTAGCGGTCAACGAGCATGGCAAGTCCCGGGAAAAAAGCTTATCCGCTGCGTATCGACCCCGCGTTGTGGGAGGAGCTGCAACGCCTGGCCGCGCGCGACCTGCGCAGCGTCAACGCGGAAATCGAGTTCCTGCTGCGCGAGGGCCTCGCCCGGCGCGGCGTGAAGATCAAAGAGGACAAGGACAAAAACGGCGGCCCCGGGCAGGAATAACCCCGGGGGTCAGTGCCGACATTCGGACATTTGGGAACTTTTTGCGCGCTGAAAAGTTCTCGTTTTTTTCAGTTTGTCCGAATGTCGGCACTGACCCCCGGGGTTTTGGCATTCAGCATTTCCTGAATTTGTTCGAAGCTGACCGGCTTGACCAAGTGGGCGTCGAAGCCCGCTTCCTTGGCCAGATCCCTGTCCTTTTGCTGGCCCCAGCCGGTGACCGCCACCAGCGTGGTGCGCCGCAGGGCGGGCAGGGCGCGCAGCGCGCGCGCCAGGTCGTAGCCGTTGATGGACGGCAGGCCGATGTCGAGGAAGGCGAATTCGGGCAGGAACCCGGCCGCGTTGTCGAGCGCGCTCTGGCCGTCGTAGGCGACCGAGACCACGTGGCCGTGCGACTCCAGCAACGCGCCCATGCTGTTGACGAAGTCGATGTTGTCGTCGGCCAGCAGGATGCGCCGGCTGCCGCCGACGGCCGCCTTGCCGGGGGCGGCCGGCCCGGCGGCCGGCTCCGGCGGCGCCCCGGCGTGCGTGGGCAAGGGCAGCGTCAGCACGAACTCGCTGCCGTAGCCCAGGCCCATGCTGTGTACGCTGAGCTCGCCGCCGTGCAGCTCGGCCAGCCGCCGCGCCAGCGACAGGCCCACGCCGAGGCCGGCCGTGGTGCGCTCGAGCGAGGCGTCGGCCTGCACGAACATCTGGAACACGGCGTCGCGCATCTCCGGGGCGATGCCGATGCCGTTGTCGCGCACGTGGATGCGCACGCGTTGCGGCTCCAGTTCGACATCGACCGCGATGCGCCCGCCGCGCCCGGTGTACTTGGCGGCGTTGTTGAGCAGGTTCGACAGGATCTGCGTCAGGCGCGTGGCGTCGCCCTCGACCAGCACCGGACGCGCCAGCGGCGCCGACGCCAGCACATGCCCCTGCTGCTCGACCAGCGGCCGCACGGTCTCGAAGGCGTCGTGGATGACTTGCTGCAGGTCGACCAGGTCGCGCTTGATCGCCAGCTTGCCGGTATTGATGCGCGAGACGTCCAGCAGGTCGTCGACCAGCCGCACCATCTGGCGCAGCTGGCGCTCCATGATCTCTCGCGCGCGCTGCCCGGCGCCGAGGTCGGACGGGTTGATGCGCATGATGTCGAGCCCGGTCCTGATCGGCGCCAGCGGGTTGCGCAGCTCGTGCGCCAAGGTGGCGAGGAATTCGTCCTTGCGGCGGTCGGCGATCAGCAGCGCGCGCTCGGCCTCCTGGCGCACCGCCATCTCGCGCTCCAGCGTGCGGTTGGTGGCGAGCAGGCCGCTGGCGCTCTTCTCCACCTCGGCCAGCATGGCGTTGAAGGCGTCGACCAGGGTGCCGATCTCGCCCGGCGCCGAGCCGGGCACGCGCAGGCCGAAGTCGCGCCGCTGGATGACGGCGCGCGCGGCCGACGTGACCCCTTCCAGCGGCGCGGTGATGCTGCGTTGCAGCCGCGAGGCGACCAGCGCCGCCAGCAGCAGGCTGCACAGCATGACGACGGCCAGGATCGAACCGTACGAGGCCACCCGCTCGCCGACGCGGTAGCGCGCCTCCAGGTAGACCGTCCCGATGCGCTCGCCGTGTTCGACGATCGGGTGGTACAAGGTCAGGCTGCCGTTGACGATCTGGTGGCCCAGCGGTCCCGGTTTTTCC
>Ga0105244_10003602_pt1 | contig 11001 bp, 9 predicted proteins | sample KBSM44metaG_FD_80423 | JGI IMG/M metagenome (GOLD analysis project Ga0105244, IMG submission 80423) | Miscanthus rhizosphere microbial communities from Kellogg Biological Station, Michigan, USA - KBS M4-4 metaG | ecosystem: Host-associated > Plants > Roots > Rhizosphere > Soil | place: Michigan...
CTGTTGGTGGCTTCCGCCTCCTTCACCGCCATCGACCAGTCGCCCGTGAAGATCACGCTGCAGGTGATGTTCGGCTTGACCGAACGCGCGCCGAGGGTGAACGCGTTGATGTTGCGCAGCACCTGCGGAATGGGCTTCGCGGCGACGAAGGCGATCTTGTTGCTCTTCGTCATGTGCGCGGCGATCACGCCGTTGAGGTACTGGCACTCGTCGATGTAGCCGAAGAAGCTGCCGACGTTCTTGGGGTGCTTGCCCTCGGTCCAGAGGCCGCCGCAGTGCGAGAAGCGCACGTCGGGGTTCTTGGGCGCGACCGCGAGGATGTGCGGATCGAAGTAGCCGAACGAGGTGGGAAAGAGCAGGCCCGCGCCGTCCTGCGAGATCATGCCGGTCATGGTCTTCTGCACGGCCGCCGTCTCGGGCACGTTCTCCTCCTCCACCACCTTCACGCCGGGCAGCTTCTTGATCTCGGCGGCGGCCATGGCGTGCGCCTGGTTGTAGCCGTAGTCGTCGCGCGCGCCGACGTAGATCACGCCGACGGTGAGCGGCTTGGGCTTGGCCTGGGCGGCGGCGAGCGCGCTCCAGCTTCCGAGGCTGCCGGCGGTGCCCAGCGCGGCCAGTGTCTTGAGCGAATCGCGGCGATTGAGGTGGCGGGTCATGGCGTTCTTCTCCGTTACAGGTTGAGGTGCAAAAAATGTGCCCCGGGCTCAGCCGAGCAGGCTCACGTGGGCGGCGACCACGCGCCAGCCCTCGGCCGTGCGCATCCAGGTCTGGCTCTGGCGGCCGGTCTGGCGACTGCCTTCGCGTCGGAACTCGACGTTCGCGGTCGCGAAGTCGCGGCCGTAGGTGGTGATGACGGTGCGCAGCAGTTCGCGCGGCGGGCTCTGCACGGGCAGCGAGGCGCGGAAGGCGGCAATGTCGGCGTGGCCGTAGTGGTTCTCGGAAAAGCCGTAGCGCAGCGTGTGGGGGCTGTTCCAGAAGAGCTCGTCGAGCGTGGCGCGGTCGTTGCCGACCAGCGCGGCCTCGTAGCGGGCGAACACGGCCTGCACTTCGGCCAGCACCTCGGGGATGTTGATTTCCGGCGTCATCGGCGAACCTCCCGCTGGAAGATGTCCAGGCTGAGCTTCTTGGTCGCGACGAAGCTCTCGGTGCTCAGCGTCTCGACGGTGCGCGGGCGCGCATCGCCATAGCGCAGGATCTCGGCCACTTTCGTGGGCCGCTTGGTCAGCAGCAGCACCTCGTCGGCGAGGTACACGGCCTCCTCGAGGTCGTGCGACACCAGCAGCATGGTGGTGCCGGTCTGCATGAACACTTCCTGCAGCTTCTCGCGGATGAAGAGCGTCATCTCGAAGTCGAGCGCCGAGAAGGGCTCGTCGAGGAACAGCACCTCGGGTTCCGGCGCGAGCGCGCGCATGATCGACGCCGTCTGCTGCTGGCCGCCCGAGAGCTCGTACGGAAAGCGCTTCAGGTCGAACTTCACGTCGAAGGAGGCCACCAGTTCTTCCATGCGCCGGTCGACCTCGGCCTTGCTGCGGCCTTCGAGCTTCAACGGATAGGCGATGTTGTCGATGGTGCGCATCCACGGGAACATCGCCTCGCGGTAGTTCTGGAACACGTAGCCGATCTTGGTGTCCAAGCGCCGCTTGCCGTCGAACAGGATCTCGCCCGAGTCGATGGGAATGAGCCCCGCGATCATGTTGATGAGCGTGGACTTGCCGCAGCCGTTCGGTCCGAACACCGAGACGATCGCGTGCTTGGGAATGTCGAGGTCGAAGTTCTCGTACAGCGGCCAGCCTGCGAAATACTTGGTGAGACCGCGGATGGTGATGTGCGTGCCGGCCGGGCCAGGCCTGAACACGGGCTTGGGCACGTCGGCGTACACCGGGCCGTTGAGGACGATGTCAGTTGAAGCTCGCATGGATGCGCTCCTGTCGGGGTCTTTGCGTGAGCTGCCGCGGAACCGGCTTTGCCGGGCCGCAGGCAGCGCCCCCTCGCAGGGGGTTGGCGGCTACGCGAAGCGAGCAAGCCTGGGGGTGGTCCATCACCTTCCGCTCCAGTGCACGATGCGGCGCTCGGCGATCAGGAAAAGAATGTTGAGCGCATAGCCCAACGCACCCGCCGCAAGAATCGCGGCGTACATGCTCTTCACGTTGAGCACCTGCTGCGCGTCGATGATCCGGTGGCCGAGCCCCGTGTCGGAGCCGATGAACATCTCGGCCACAATGACGATCACCAGCGCCATGGACACTGCCGAACGCAGGCCGACGAAGCTGGGCTGCAGGCTTTCCCACACCAGCACGTCCTTGAAGACCTGCCAGCGCGAGGCGCCCATCACCTTGGCCGCCATCACGCGCTGCTTGCGTGCGTTGATGACGCCGTAGGCGCTGTTGAACACCACGATGAGCAGCGCGCCGAAGGCCGCGATGGCCACCTTGTTGACGTCGCTCACGCCGAAGATCAGCAGGAACAGCGGGATGAGCGCGGATGATGGCGTGGAGCGAAAGAAGTCGATCAGGAACTCCACGCTGCGGTAGGCCTTCTCGTTGCTGCCGAGCAGCACGCCCAGCGGCACGCCGATGGCCGCCGCAATGACGAAGGCCTGTACGGTGCGCCACACGGTCATGGCGAAGTCGGTGAGCAGCGGGCCGCCGGCCAGGCCGGTGATGAGTGCGGCGATGGTGTCGGCGGGTGTGGGCAGCAGGATCGGCTTGATGAAACCCAGCCGCACCACCAGGTCCCACACGATGAACAGCACCACCGGACCGATGAACGGCAGCAGGCGGTCGCGCAGCGGTGGCCTGGGCGTCGATGTGGCGGCGCTGGCCGGCGGGGTCCACGGCGCGGCCGTGGTCGAGCTTGCGTCGGCCATGGTCGTCAGGCCTTGTAGAGCAAGGCGTCCACCGCGACCTTCTTCTCGAAGATGCCTTTTTCGGTGAACAGGTCGTAGAACTTCTGGAAGTATGCGACGTCGCTGAGCTTGAACTCGTTGTAGAGCATGTACGACGCGAGCGGCACTTCGGCCGTGAGCTTGCCTTCGATGGCGGTGTAGCCCTTCATGAACTGGCGTGCCTCGTCGGGCTTGGTGCGCACCAGCTCCACGCCGCGCGCATAGGCGGTGATGTACTTCTTCGCGACCTCGGGGTTCTTCTTGATGAACTCGGTGGTGAGGCTGGCCGCACCCCCGTGCCACGGCGCCATCGGGTCACCGAGGATGTATTTGGCGACCACGCCGGCCTCGATGACGCGCGTGGTGCCGTTCATGCGGCCCACGGTACCGGTGGGTTCCAGCGTGTAGCAGGCGTCGACCTGGCCCGCGACCAGCGCGGCCACGTGCTGGCCGATGGGCAGCTCGCTCACGACCGCGCCCTTGGCGCCGGCGCGCTCCAGCATGGTCTTGCACAGCGTCACGTTCTGGATGCCCGGGCCCGAGGCGACCTTCCTGCCGGCCAGCTCGGCCATGGTCTTGATGGGGCTATCTTGCGCGACGATGAACTCGTCGAGCACGAACTTCGCGTTGCTCGGGTTGGTGCAGAAGATCTTGAACAGGCCGGGCTGCGCGATCTCGCCGATGGCGAGGTTGGCCGAGCCCGTGCCGTTGGCGCTGCCGTCGCAGCGGCCCGCGAGCATGCCTTCCATCACCTGCTGCGCGCCGGCGAACTTGAGCGGCTCGACGTCGAGGCCGGCCTCCTTGAAGTAGCCCTTGTCGATCGCCGCGAAGAACGGCAGGCCGGCGGCCACCGGCCAGAAGCCGATACGCAGCTTGGGTGCGGCGGCCTGCGCGTGCACGATAGCAGGCGCAGCCAGCACAGCCAGGCCGGAAGCAGCGGCCTGCAGCAACTGCCGACGCGACGTGGAAGATTTTTCTGGGGTGTTCATCGGAACTCCTGATCAGTTGGAATCAGTTGGAATCAGTTGGAACTCGGGTGGCGCGGCTCGCGACATATGCGCGCCAGCCGCCGTAACGGGTCACGTCCTGCGCGCCAACCAGTGCATGGCCCTCGCAGATGAAGCCTTTCACCCAGCTGCCATCGGCCAGCTCGACGCTGCCAAGGCCAAGAGGCGGCGGGATGAGGGCAAGAAAGCTGCCGACCTGCGCCAGGGGCAAGGCCCACACCTCGAGCGCGATGGCGAGAGCGTCTTCATCGCCTTGTGCCACCCGCTGCAGGCCGGGCTTGGGCGGCACGGTGCCCGGTAGCGCATAGAGGCGGTAGGCGGCCGAGGTGGTGGTGGTGCGCAGCAGCGTGGCGCCACGCTCTGTGAGCTGGCCGTTGAGCGGCATGCCCGAAAGATGCGCGCCGACCACAGCGATGGGCAGGGTGCCGGCACCCGGCGCGGCGAGGCCGGGAATGGCGCGCGGCGCGGGCAGCGGCAGGCCGAGGGCGCCTTGCGCGAGCCCCGTGGCGTGGTGGTAGCGCTGGCCCAGGTCGGCCAGCGCAAGGTCGCTGCCGCAGGGGCCGATCAGCGTGATGCCGAACGGCAGGCCGTCCGCGCGCAGGCTGCTGGGCACGGAGAGCGCGGCGTAATCGAGCAGGTTGACGAAGTTGGTGTACGCACCGAGGTTGCGGTTGAGCACCACCGGATCGGCGCGCATCTGCTCGCGGGTGTAGTGCGTGGGCGCGGTGGGCACGAGCAACACGTCGATGCCGCGCCACATCGGCTCGACCTGCTGCGCAATGGCGCGCAGCCGCGTCTGGGCTTCGAACACGTCGGCGGCGGCGTAGCTGCGGCCGCTCGCGAGGATGCCGCGCACGGGCTCGATCACTTCGTCGCCGTGCGCGTCGAAGAACTCGCGCACCGCGGCGTAGCGTTCGGCGACGAGCGCACTTTCATAGAGCAGCGCAGCAGCCTCGGCAAGCGGGGCGTAGGGAATGCTGACGGGCGAGCCGCCCATGGCCAGCAGCCGTGCGGTCGCGTCGTTGAAGGCCTCCTCGGCGGCGGTGTCGCCGAAGAAGCTCAGCCTGTCGGGCACGCCGAAGCGGAAGTGCGCAGGCAGCGGCTCGCGGCGCAAAGGCAGGTCGCGCGAATAGGGGTCGCGCGCGTCGTAGCCGGCGCAAGCGAGCAGCACGTCGACCCCGGTGGCGACGGTGCGCGCAAAGATGGAGACGCAGTCCGCGCTCTGCGCAGCGGGCACCACGCCGAAGGTGCTCAGCAGGCCGCGCGAGGGCTTCAGGCCGACGATGTTGTTGAGCCCGGCCGGCACGCGGCCCGAGCCCGCGGTGTCGGTGCCCAGCGCAAAGTCGACCTCGCCAGCCGCCACCACGTAGGCCGAGCCCGAACTAGACCCGCCCGAGACATAGCGCGCGTCGAAGGCATTGGGCACCTCGCCGTAGGGCGAGCGCGTGCCGTTCAGGCCGCAGGCGAACTGGTCGAGGTTGGTCTTGCCGGCCAGCGATGCACCGGCTTCAAGCAGGCGCTGCACCACGGCCGCGTGGACCGGGGGCAGGCGGTCGAAGGCCGGACAGGCGGCGGTGGTGGGCACGCCGGCCACGTCGATGTTGTCCTTGACCGCGAAGCGCAGCCCGTCGAGCGGCAGGACTGAGCCGGGGGCTTCGCCAGCCCGGGCGTGCGCCATGGGCTGCGCGAACCTGGTGATCCAGGCGGCGGCGGGCGATCCGTTTTCTTCATGCACCATCATCAAGCATCCAAACATGTGTACAAGTTAAGATGCAAGCGGCGTGCCAGCGGCGACGCAGGGTCGCGCGGATCAATTCAGGGAATTGGGCCGTTGCTCCCTCTCCCCTCGGGGAGGGGGTTGGGGCGAGGGCAGTTGCAGGCGAAGAAGCGCGGCCCTCGTATGAAGGCGGCCACCCTCACCCCTGCCCAGGGGAGAGAGGGAGTCAGGCAGGTCAGCTCTTCTTCGCGTCGCGGTAGAGCGTCTCCACCTTCGGCAGGTTCGCCTCCAGCTTCGCGATGCGGTCCGGCCCGCTCGGATGCGTCGAGAGAAAGCTCAGCCCGCCCTGGTTCTTCGACGCCGTGCCCATCTTCTGCCACAGCGACACCGATGCCTTCGGGTCATAGCCCGCACGTGCCGCGAGTTCGAGCCCCACGAGGTCGGCCTCCGACTCGTCGCTGCGGCTGAACTTGAGCGTGAGGAGCTGCGTGCCGGCGCGCGCCGCCAGGTCGCCCATCTGCCCCAGCCCGAGCAGCTGCGCACCGATGGAGAGCGCCGCGCCCGTGCCCGCGCTCTTGGCCATTCGGGCACGCGCATGCTCGCGCAGCGCGTGGGCCATCTCGTGGCCCATGACCATCGCGACCTCGTCGTCCGTGAGCTTGAGCTGTTCGAGGATGCCGGTGAAGAAGGCGATCTTGCCGCCGGGCATGCAGAAGGCGTTGATCTGCTTGCTGCCGATCAGGTTGACCTCCCACTTCCAGTCGCGGGCGCGCGAATTCCAGGGCGTGGCGAAGGGAATGAGGCGCTTCGCGATGGCGCGCAGGCGCTGCAGCTGCGGGTTGCCGTCGCCCGCGAGCGCGTTCTTGGCGCGCGCCTGTTCGAGCAGCTGGCCATACTGCTGCACGCCGGCCGCCTCGATCCTGTCGGCCGGCACGAGGTTGCGCGCCACCGAGGCATTGCCGACATTGACCTGCGCCAGCGCCCTACCGCTGAGGGCGGCGCCGGCGGCCGCCAGCAGGAAGGCCCGCCGGGGATTCCATGCGGAGGCTGTGGAGATGGCGGAAACAGGGCGATCGCATCGTGTGCACATAGGAGCCGGATCATAGGAACAAATGAAGACAAAGGGCCGGGGCGAGGCCCCCCGGCACTCATGGACAATCCGAGGCTCATGTCCGTACCTTCCGCAGAAACCCCCACCGCCTCTTCCCCGCCCTGGCGCGATGCGCTGAAGGTCTACCTGGAGCCCGCCACCCTGCGCATGCTGGCGCTGGGCTTCTCGGCCGGGCTGCCGCTGCTGCTGGTGCTGGGCACCCTGAGTTTTCGCCTGCGCGAAGCGGGCATCGACCGCACCACCATCGGCTACCTGAGCTGGGTCGGGCTGGCCTACGGCTTCAAGTGGGTCTGGGCGCCGCTGGTCGACCGGCTGCCGCTGCCGCCGCTGACCACGCTGCTCGGACGCCGGCGCGGCTGGCTGCTGCTGGCGCAGTGCGTGGTGATCGCCGGCCTGATCGGCATGGCGCTGAACGACCCGCGCCAGGGGCTCACGCCGCTGATCTGGTGCGCGCTGCTGGTGGCCTTCGGCTCGGCCACGCAGGACATCGCGCTCGACGCCTTCCGCATCGAATCGGCCGAGACACGCAAGCAGGCCGCGCTGGCGGCCGCCTACCAGACGGGCTACCGGCTCGCGATGATCTGGGCCGGTGCGGGCGTGCTGTGGGTCGCGGCCTGGGCCGAGATGGCGCCGGCGGCCGCGGTCACGGGTGCGGCGGCGTACCAGAACGGGGCGTGGAAGACGGCGTACCTGGTAATGGCCGCTTCGATGGCGGTGGGAGTGCTGACGGTGCTGCTGTCGCCCGAACCGGTGCCGCGCGTACTGCCCAAGGCAAAGAATGCCGCCGAGTGGCTGCGCAGCGTGCTCATCGAGCCCTTCGCCGACTTCATCCGCCGCTACAGGTGGCAGGCCGCGCTGATCCTCTCGCTGATCGCCATCTACCGCATCAGCGACGTGGTGATGGGCATCATGGCCAACCCTTTTTACGTGGACATGGGCTTCACCAAGGATCAGGTGGCCACGGTCAGCAAGATCTACGGCGTGATCATGACGCTGGTGGGCGCCTTCGTCGGCGGCGTGCTGTCGATGCGCCTGGGCGTGATGCGGGTGCTGATGCTGGGCGCGGTGCTGAGCGCGGCCAGCAACCTGCTGTTCGCCTGGCTGGCCTCGCGCGGGCACGACCTGACGGCGCTGATCGCGGTGGTCTCGGCCGACAACCTGGCCGGCGGCATCGCCTCGGCGGCCTTCATCGCCTACCTGTCGAGCCTCACCAACATCAGCTACTCGGCCACGCAGTACGCCCTGTTCAGCTCGCTGATGCTGCTGCTGCCGAAGTTCATCGCCGGCTATTCGGGCGCCTTCGTCGATGCCTATGGATACAGCACCTTCTTCGTCGCCACCGCGATGCTCGGCCTGCCGGTGCTGGTGCTGGTGGCTTTGGCCTCGCGGCTGACGACGACCACAAGGCCCGCGGACCGTCAATAGGGCCTGGGCCTTATAGGAAACAGCCGACATTGCGCGCACCGCGCAACTGGTAGGCTGCGGGCGCTATACATTCGTTTTCTTTTCCCTTCCTGCGCCACTTCCCGCGCACCCGTCTGCCAGCAAGCCCCTACAAGATCGTGCCGTCCCGAATTTCTCCTCTCCAAATCAGCGCCTACACGGCGACTTCCGCCGTCGGCGTCGGCAAGGAAGTGCTGGCCGACGCGCTTGCGCAGTCGCGCAGCGGGCTGCGCGCCAACGACTTCGGCGATGCGCCGCTGCCCACCTGGATCGGCCGCGTCGATGGACTCGAAGAAGTGCGCCTGCCCGAATCGCTGGCCCACTGGGACTGCCGCAACAACCGGCTCGCCTGGCTGGGCCTGCAGGCCGATGGCTTCCTCGAGGCGGTGGCTGCGGCGCGCGAGAAGTACGGTGCTTCGCGCGTCGCGCTGATCCTGGGCACCTCGACCGCCAGCATCGGCGAAACCGAACTGGCCTACACGCAGCTCGACGAACAGGGCATGTTCCCGCCCAACCAGCGCCGCGCCAGGGTGCACACGCCGCATTCGCTGGCCATGTTCACGCAGCAGCTGCTGGGCATCAGCGGCCCGAGCGAAACCATTTCCACCGCCTGCTCGTCGAGCGCCAAGGTGTTCGCCTCGGCCGAGCGGCTGATCCGGCTGGGCCTGGCCGACGCGGCCGTGGTCGGCGGGGCCGACACGCTGTGCGGCAGCGTGCTGTTCGGCTTCAACTCGCTCGAACTGGTGTCGAGCGAGCCGTGCCGGCCTTTCGACGCCTCCCGCAAGGGCATCAGCCTGGGCGAGGCCGCGGGCTTCGCGCTGGTCGAGCGCGTGCAGGCCGGCGCCGATGCCGCACCGCTGCACCTGCTGGGCTATGGCGAGGCCAGCGATGCGCACCACATGTCGACGCCGCACCCCGAGGGCCTGGGCGCCGAGCGTGCGCTCGACGAAGCGCTGGCGCGCGCCGGCCTGCCACCCGAGGCGATCGACTACATCAACATGCACGGCACCGCGAGCCAGAAGAACGACGAGGTCGAAGGCGCGCTGGTGGCGCGCCGCTTCCCGGCGCGCACGCACGCCAGCTCGACCAAGGGCTTCATGGGCCACACGCTGGGCGCGGCGGGCATCGTCGAGGCTGTCATCAGCCTGCTGGCCATCGAGCGCGGCCTGATGCCGGGCACGGTCAACACCCGCACGCTGGACGAAGGCTTCGGCCCGCAGATCAAGCTCGAACCGGCGCACGGCGAGGTGCGCTATGCACTGTCCAATTCGTTCGGCTTCGGTGGCAACAACTGCTCCCTCGTTTTCGGCAAGGCGGAATCATGAGGCTCGCCCCCAGGCTGCGCGCACTTCGTGTCGCTTCTCCTCCCCCCGACCGGGGGCAACACCAGTGGCCCGGCAAAGCCGGTTCCACGGTGTTCCGCGAGAAGGCAATCCAATGACAACCACGACAAGCGTCCCTACCCGCCCGACCCTCTACATCGAAGGCCCCGCCTTCTGGACGCCCACGCTGCCCGGCTGGGACGCCGCGCGCGCCGCCTTCCGCGGCGAAGGCGCGCTGGCCGACCCGCCCGCGAAGCGCCCCTCGCCGCAGGTGCTGGCCCCGGCCGAGCGCCGCCGCGCGCCCGACACCGTGGCGCTGGCGCTCGAAGTGGCGGCCGCCGCCATGGCCGCTTCGGGCCGCAACGCGGCCGACGTGCCCTGCGTGTTCACGTCGGCGCACGGCGACCTGTCGATCAACGACTACATGTGCAGCACGCTCGCGAGCGATCCGAAGATGCTGTCGCCCACCAAGTTCCACAACTCGGTGCACAACGCGGCCGTGGGCTACTGGACCATCGGCACCGGCTGCATGGCGGCCAGCAACGCGATTTCGGCCTACGAGCACAGCTTTGCCTCGGGCCTGCTCGAAGCGGCGGTGCAGTGCGCCTGCGACCAGGAGCCGGTGCTGCTGGTGGGCTGCGACACGCCCACGGTGGGCGCACTGGCTTCGGTCACCGACAGCCGCGGCCTGCTGGCGGTGGCGCTGGTGATCGCCCACGAGCCGACGCAGCGCACCGTGGCGGCGCTCGACTGGTCGCTGGCCGGCGAGGGCGGCACGGCGCCCGCAGCCACGCCACCGAGCTCGGAAGCGGCGAAATCGCTGGCCGAGATCAACCCCATGGCCCAGGCGCTGGCGCTGTTCGAATCGCTGGCGCACCTGGCGCACTCGGGAAACGGCGCGGGCGCGCCGGTTGACCTGCCGCTGTCCTCGTCCCTGTCGCTGCGGCTGCAGTTGCGGCCGCTCGAGCGGGGCTGAGCCCACGCCCTCTGGAGTCGGCGCTATGCTTTTCGCAGCATCGCCGGTTGACAGGGGTGTTCGAGGTTTACCCAACTTTACGGAGCGTTCAAGCCCGCTTGCTCACTTTGGACGACCATGAAGCGCATGAGCACCCCCCAACTCCTGATGATCGAAGACGACGCCCGCCTGGCGCAGATGGTGGGCGAGTACCTGACGCAGTCGGGCTTCGCGTTCAACCATGCCGGCGACGGCGCGAGCGGACTCGAGCAGCTGCAGCAGCACGCTCCCGACCTCGTGATCCTCGACCTGATGCTGCCCGACACCGACGGGCTCGAAGTGTGCCGCCGCATCCGCGCGCTGCCTGCTCCGCTGTCGAAGGTGTCGGTGCTGATGCTGACGGCCAAGGGCGACCCGATGGACCGCATCATCGGCCTGGAGATCGGCGCCGACGACTACCTGCCCAAGCCCTTCGAGCCGCGCGAGCTGCTGGCGCGCATCCGCGCCGTGCTGCGCCGCCGCAGCGAGAACGCCACCGAGGCCGAAGCCTCCACCGTGATGC
>Ga0105244_10003605_pt1 | contig 10991 bp, 9 predicted proteins | sample KBSM44metaG_FD_80423 | JGI IMG/M metagenome (GOLD analysis project Ga0105244, IMG submission 80423) | Miscanthus rhizosphere microbial communities from Kellogg Biological Station, Michigan, USA - KBS M4-4 metaG | ecosystem: Host-associated > Plants > Roots > Rhizosphere > Soil | place: Michigan...
AGTAGAAGTGCCAGCCCAGCGCATTAATCTCGCCCACCGCAACCATCAGTGCCAGTACCGCAACCTGCAAGATACCGATAATCAGCTTGTCATGGCGACCAAACAGAATCGCCGTCGACTTAATGCCTATTTTCAGATCGTCATCCCGGTCCACCATCGCATACTGGGTATCGTACGCCACGGCCCACAGGATATTAGCCAGGAACAAAATCCAGCAGCTCAGCGGCACGGATTCACTCACCGCAGCAAAGGCCATCGGGATCGACCAGCCAAACGCCGCACCCAGCACCACCTGCGGCAGGTGGGTATAGCGCTTCATGAAGGGGTAGACCCAGGCCAGCGCCAGTGCGGCGACGGAGAGCAGAATGGTCATGGTATTAAGAGTAAGCACCAGCACAAACGCCAGCAGCACCAGTACCACAAACAACACCCGCGCTTCGTTTTCCGTCACCGCCCCGCTGGGCAGCGGGCGATTGGCGGTACGCTTAACGTGCCCATCAAATTTGCGGTCGGCGTAGTCATTGACCACACATCCTGCTGCACGCATTAACCAGACACCGGCAACAAACACCAGCAGGATCCACAGCGGCGGAACACCCGGTGTCGCCACCCACAGCGCCCACAGCGTCGGCCAGAGCAGCAACAGAGCCCCAATAGGCTTATCCGTGCGCATAAGCCGGTGAAAGGCCAGCAGCTTATTCTGCGTGAGACTCCACTCCATTCTTCTTTCCTCTTAATACAGCGGTGATGCAGGCAAAAACAGTTCGGTCAACAGCAGCGGCTTTCCACCCAAACGCAAGCGGGAACGGCGCCCCCACAGCGATTCAACCTGACCGACTTCAATAAAATCTCGTGTTAGCGTAGATGATGTGAAGAGATAGCGCCCGAGCGGCGTCGTGCCGAGTTTCTGCAACGCCAGTTCCGGGCCGGTTAACGTTGATTCCGGCACCACCGTGCGCCCGGCAAGCCAGGGTTCACCGTTGGCGCACAACAAAATTTCACGCAGCCAGTAGCGCGTATCAGCAGGGAGCAGATGCCGTTCATTTTCCAGAGATGCCGCCGTCACAAACGCTTCCTGAATAACGGTAACGGTCACCTTTTTATCCAATTGTTCGAACCGTTTGGTCATGGAATCTTCCAGCAACAGCCAGTCGAGCCGTTGCGGGTCAAGCGCGGGAAGTGCGTCAAAATAACGCAGCGCACGCAATTGCGTAAGCGCGGGGTGTGACATGCCTTACTCTCCAATACAGTACGTCTTAGCATTGTATCGTAGAACAGGCTGCCTCGTGCGGGGAAACTTCTTTCGGTTTTCATAAGCGCAACAGCTGTGCAACAGCGCCCGCTGCGCCATGAAAAAAGGGTGCGTCAGGCGACGCACCAGTTGTTGCAAACATCAGCATTGCGGGGAGTGATTTACCCCTTGCCTTTTACACTGCTGATAAAAGTACTTCGGGCGGATGAAGACCCGAGACGCTCAGCTTCATTCAGTAATTTCAGGGCTTTATCAACATCACCTTTCGCCACGGCCTGCTTAATGGCCTGGTTATAGTAGCGTTCGGTATCCTCTAACACGGGGTCACTTTTCGCTGCGGGGGTAGCCGCGACGGGTGCCGGAGCCGTTGTTGCAGCAGGTGCGCTATAAGCGGTAGCTGGTGCTGCCGTATTCCCCACGGTGACCGGGCCTGGGCCTGAGGAGCCGAACAGTGGCCCCACCAGCACACTGGAGCCGCTGTTGGTTTTCACTTTCAGCTTCAGCGTGCCCTCGGTGGTATGTCGCGCGATAGGGTCAGGAATATCCGGTACGGCATTACCCGCACCTTTGGCGTAAGATTTTGCCGGGTCCATCAGCTGCGTGGTCTGCTGCAGATCTTTCTCGGTGGTAAAGACCAGCACATAGATTTTTTGCTGGCCGAGAGCGGGCGTCAGACGCATCACCCCTTCAAGCCTGTCGGCACTCATGACGCCAGGCGCCTGATAGGTAAAGAAGCTGCTCGGGAAAAAGGCGGCAGGCGCCAGATTCTGATCGAGGATCAAGACATTCGGCGCAAACACGCTGGTCTGCTTGCTCACTTCACTGGTGAGGGTCAGGGTTAACTCACCGATATTGGCCGGTACACTGTAAGCCGCCACCGGGCCACTTATCCCCGCCACGTTCAGACGCTGGCCTGCAGTAGCAAGGTTTGTTGACTGAACATGGCTTTGATCGACCGGCGTCCAGCTCAGTTGCTGGAGGGCAGAGGCCGGAACAGACGGCGCAGCGGTCGTATTCTGAGGAACAATGTTTACATCTGCGATACTCGCACCAGGGGCCGCGGCCATCAGGCCAGCAGTCAGACACAGGGCGAGGAGACTTTTTTTCATTTTCATTGTTATCACCTTCTTCACGTGAGCCAGCTAACGCCCGGCAATAGCGCGCCGTCTCTAAGAGTTGAGGGGCTTGCGCCCCTCTTGTTCGTTACATCAACGTCTAAGCATTACCACCAGATTTCCATCTGTGCACCGAAGGTCCACTCGTCGTTGTCACCACGGCTGAAGGTTTTTGCGGAGGTATCGTTGTAAGCCACACCATTGGTGTAACCGGCGCCAGAATCATTGTTGGCATAGCCCCATTTCTCATCCCATTTCGCGTAGGTCGCGAAGACACGGATGGCCGGACGTGACCAGATGCTGTCGCCCGCCTGCCACTGTTGAGCAAGGGTGATTTTGTACTGGTTGTTGGTTTCGTCAGTACGTTGAGACTTCACGTTGTCATAGCCCACTTCAAGCAGGGTGCTCATGATTGGCGTCCATTTGTACATAGGACGGATACCCACGGTCCACCACTTGGTGCCGTTGTTATCATCACGATCGATATTCTGGTACATACCGACATACATCAGGTCCCAGCTGTCCGCCAGGGTCACCGCACCGTGATCCAGCACGCGCCACAGAGAGCCGTTGTTGTTGATGCTACCGCCCTGCGGGATCCCTTTACCGTTAGAGGTCATGGAGTCCGTTGCGTACTGCAGAACAAACTTGTTAAAGCCTTTCAGCATGCTCTGGGTATGTTCAGCGGTGAACATCCAGCCATCTTTGGACGCATCGGGTGCGAGGCTGTATTTATCCGGCAGGTTGGTGTGACCGTAGTCGACGCCGAATTCAAGCGTGCCGCCTGGGTTGATTTCCATTCCGGCGAAACGCACGTCAAAGACATCGTTTGGAACGATGTTGTCATACACGCGGTTACCGAATGCATCACGGTCAGCGAAGGTGCCTGAGCCGCCGGATTCAGACGAACGGGTTGCCGCCAGAGAGAGCTTGCTGAAGCCAAGGTCGATGTTTTCGATACCGGCGCCTGGGCCTGAAATATCCCAGTAGTAGAAGTCGATCATGTGCACATCATGACGCTGGTAGAAGCGTTTACCGGCCCAGATGGTGGAGCCCGGCAGCGCTTCAATCAGGTTTTTACCCTGAACGTTGGCTTCACGGAACGCCGGGCTGGTGGATTCCCAGTCATTTTGTTGCGAAACGGAGTAGGCTACGTTGGTGTCGAAGTAGAAGCTCTTATCGCCTTCTTTCCAGACTTCCTGGCCCAGCTTCAGCTCGGCATAGGTTTCACATTCGTTACCAAGACGATATTTACTTTGAGCACCGGTGGCCTGGAAGCATTGCTGCTCGCCGCCGCTACCGGTCCAGCCAATGCCGGAACGTGCGTAACCTTTGAAATCAACGGCGCCCGCCTGCGCAGACAAAATGCCTGCGGTAATGGCGATAGCCAGTGGAAGTTTGCGCAGAGTAGTCATCATTCTATCTCCTGAGAGAGTTGCTTTTCTTTGAACGCTTCACCCTTCGGGCTGCCTCTTCGTTGGCTGCAGCCGCGAAGGAGTTTGGCGTTTTCTTTTAGTGGGAAGCCTTAAACGCCCGGCTCTTTGTGCAACCGACGACAGGCGGTGCCATCTTCACGGAAAAGATGGCAACGCTCCGGTGGCAGACCGATGGCGAATGTGGCTCCCTCTTCTACCAACACCACGTCATTCTGGCGGTAGACCAGGTTCTGACGGATGGCGGGGATCTGGATATGAATTTGCGTTTCGTGACCGAGCTGTTCGACGACCTGAACCACCCCTTCCAGCGTGACATCGGCGATGTCACTGGGCAGCAGATGCTCCGGGCGAATACCCAGCGACATGTTGCTGCCGACCTGCACGTTGGCGCTGTCGACAGGCAGCCAGACCTGCTGGCGGTTAGGCAGTTCCACCTGTACCTGTTCAATCGCGGTAGCCGTGACTTTTACCGGCAGGAAATTCATTTTGGGTGAGCCGATAAACCCGGCAACAAAGCGGTCAGAGGGGTAGTGATACAGCTCAAGCGGCTTACCGACCTGGGCCACGCGCCCGGCATCAAGCACGACGATTTTGTCGGCCAGAGTCATCGCTTCAACCTGATCGTGAGTGACGTAAATCATGGTGCGCCCGAGGCGCTTATGCAGACGGGAAATCTCAATGCGCATCTGCACGCGCAGTGCGGCATCGAGGTTGGAAAGCGGTTCATCAAGCAGAAAGACGCGGGGTTCTGCCACCAGCGTACGGCCAATCGCCACACGCTGACGTTGCCCGCCGGAGAGCGCTTTCGGTTTGCGCTCAAGCAGGTGCGCGAGTTGCAAAACTTCCGAAACCTGCGTCACCTTCTGCTGAATCATCTCTTTTTTGGCGCCGGCCAGCTTCAGGCCAAATGACATGTTTTCCGACACGGAAAGATGTGGATAAAGCGCATAGGACTGAAAGACCATGCCCACGCCGCGTTCGGCCGGAGGGACGTCATTCATTCGCACATCACCAATAAAAAGATCGCCGCTGGTGATGGTTTCCAGCCCTGCAATCATATGCAGCAGCGTTGACTTACCGCAGCCAGACGGACCGACAAACACCACGAATTCCCCTTCATGGATGTCGAGATCGATATCTTTTGATACGACAACGTCGCCCCAGGCTTTCGTTACATTACGCAGCTGTACGTTCGCCATGTCCTCTCCCTTCGTTACAACTTGTCACTAACGGATACATTCAAGATGGGGCTGACTATGGGCCATCCAAAAACGTGGCGAATCCTCCACCCCCCTTCTTTTTCATGGGGGAGGAGACGGGAGGATGAGAGGGACGAGTCTGAGCGGGGCCTGAGGAGGCTGAGGCAATTTTCGTGACGCAGATGGCAAAAAACGGCACTTTTTTGTGTGCGCTGACACACATAACGAAAGTTTATGTAACAAGGATCACACATTTCCCCCCAGGGGCGTAGGGGTGAGGAGGATGAGAAGCGCTTGTCAAAAAAGGAGACTACTTCCCGTCAGACCACTCAACATATCCACGAGCACATCACCTAAAGGACGGGATATATGAAATTCAAAACAGGCGCACGCATCCTCGCATTGTCCGCACTGACGACGATGATGTTCTCCGCTTCTGCCCTCGCAAAGATTGAAGAAGGTAAACTGGTCATCTGGATTAACGGTGACAAAGGCTATAACGGCCTGGCCGAAGTGGGTAAGAAATTCGAGAAAGACACCGGCATTAAAGTGACCGTTGAGCATCCGGACAAGCTGGAAGAGAAATTCCCGCAGGTTGCCGCAACCGGCGACGGCCCGGACATTATCTTCTGGGCGCATGACCGTTTCGGCGGCTACGCGCAATCTGGCCTGCTGGCAGAAGTCGCGCCGGATAAAGCCTTCCAGGACAAACTGTTCCCGTTCACCTGGGATGCGGTGCGTTACAACGGCAAGCTGATCGCCTACCCGGTAGCCGTAGAATCCCTCTCACTGATTTATAACAAAGACCTCGTACCGAACCCGCCAAAAACCTGGGAAGAGATCCCGGCGCTGGATAAAACCCTGAAGGCGAAAGGGAAGAGCGCGCTGATGTTCAACCTGCAAGAGCCGTACTTCACCTGGCCGTTGATTGCAGCTGACGGTGGCTACGCGTTCAAATATGCCGACGGCAAATACGACGTGAAAGACGTGGGCGTTGACAGCGCAGGGGCAAAAGCCGGTCTGGCCTACCTCGTGAAGCTGATCAAAGACAAGCACATGAATGCGGATACGGATTACTCCATCGCCGAAGCGGCCTTTAACAAAGGGGAAACCGCGCTGACCATTAACGGTCCGTGGGCATGGGCCAACATTGATAAGAGCAAAATCAATTACGGCGTTGCACCGCTGCCAACCTTCAAAGGCAAAGCGTCCAAACCGTTCGTGGGCGTGCTGAGTGCCGGGATTAACGCGGCCAGTCCGAATAAAGAGCTGGCGAAAGAGTTCCTCGAAAACTACCTGCTGACCGACCAGGGTCTGGATGAGATGAACAAAGATAAACCGCTCGGCGCGGTGGCTCTGAAATCCTTCCAGGATCAGTTAGCAAAAGATCCACGTATTGCGGCCACCATGGATAACGCCCAAAAAGGCGAAATCATGCCAAACATCCCGCAGATGGCCGCGTTCTGGTACGCCACGCGCACGGCAGTGATCAACGCAGTCAGCGGTCGTCAGACCGTGGATGCCGCGCTGAAAGATGCTCAGGGTCGTATTACGAAGTAAGACTGTTGAGCCAGTGCCGGATGACGGCATAAATGCCTTATCCGGCCTACGGGGTAATGTAGGCCGGATAAACGCAGTGCCATCCGGCAATTTTGCTGCAAGATTTCATAGCTGTAGAGGAAATTTCCCATGGATGTCGTTAGAAAGAAGCACTGGTGGCAAAGCAACGCGCTTAAGTGGTCCGTCATCGGACTGCTCGGACTACTGGTGGGATATCTCATTATTTTGATGTATGCCCAAGGGGAATACCTTTTTGCCATCACGACGCTGATTTTAAGCTCAATTGGCCTGTATATTTTCGCTAACCGTAAAGCCTACGCCTGGCGCTATGTCTACCCAGGGCTTGCGGGCATGGGGCTGTTTGTACTTTTCCCGCTGATTTGTACCATCGCCATTGCTTTCACTAACTACAGCAGTACCCATCAGCTCACCCAGGAACGTGCTCAGCAGGTATTGATGGACCGCTCATATCAGGCGGGCAAAACCTACAACTTCGTGCTTTTCCCGGCCCAGGGAAGCTGGAAACTGGCGCTGACCGACGGTGAAAGCGGCAAAAATTATCTCTCGGAAGCTTTCAAACTCGGCGGCGAGCAACACATTACCTTAAAAGAAGCCGATGCCCTGCCTGCGGGCGAGCGTGGCACCCTGCGTGACGTGACGCAAAACCGCGCGGCATTAAGCCAGCTTACCGCCGTGTTGCCAGACAACAGTAATGTGGTGATGAGCTCCCTGCGCCAGTTCTCCGGCACCACGCCGTTATACTCGCTGGCGGATGATGGCTCTCTGACCAACAAGCAGAGCGGTGTGAAATACCGCCCCAATAACAGCCTCGGCTTCTATCAGGCCGTGAACGCGGATAACAGCTGGAGCGATGAGAAACTCAGCCCCGGTTATACCGTGACCATTGGCTGGGATAACTTCACGCGCGTCTTTACCGATGAAGGTATTCAGAAACCGTTTTTCGCTATCTTTGTCTGGACCATCGTCTTCTCGCTGTTGACCGTGGTGCTGACCGTCGCGGTCGGCATGGTGCTGGCCTGCCTGGTCCAGTGGGAAGCGCTCAAAGGTAAGGCGATTTATCGCGTGCTGTTGATTCTGCCTTATGCCGTGCCGTCGTTTATCTCCATCCTGATCTTCAAGGGCCTGTTTAACCAGAGCTTTGGTGAGATCAATATGATGCTGAGCGCGCTGTTCGGCGTGAAGCCGGCCTGGTTCAGCGACCCCACTACCGCGCGGTCGATGATCGTTATCGTCAACACCTGGCTCGGTTATCCGTACATGATGATTCTGTGCATGGGCCTGCTCAAAGCCATTCCGGACGATTTATATGAAGCCTCGGCAATGGACGGCGCCAGCGCATTCCAGAACTTTTTCCGCATTACCTTCCCGCTGTTGATCAAGCCGCTGACGCCGCTGATGATCGCCAGTTTCGCCTTTAACTTTAACAACTTTGTGTTGATTCAGTTGCTGACCAACGGTGGCCCGGACCGCATCGGTACCACCACACCTGCGGGCTACACCGACCTGTTGGTCAGCTATACCTACCGCATCGCCTTTGAAGGCGGCGGTGGGCAAGATTTTGGCCTCGCCGCCGCTATTGCCACGCTGATTTTCCTGCTGGTCGGTGCGCTTGCCATCATCAACCTGAAAGCCACACGCATGAAATTTGACTAAGGAGGGCGATGAAAATGGCTATGGTCCAGGCAAAATCGCAAAAACTAAGATTACTGATTACCCACCTGCTGCTGCTGGCATTTATCGCGGCCATTATGTTCCCGCTGCTGATGGTCATCGCCATCTCCCTGCGTGAGGGTAACTTCGCCACCGGCAGTCTGATCCCGGAAACCATCTCCTGGGAGCACTGGAAGCTGGCGCTGGGCTTTAGCGTCGAGCACGCCGACGGGCGCGTCACCCCTCCCCCGTTCCCGGTGCTGCTGTGGTTGTGGAACTCCATCAAGATTGCGGTGATCACCGCCATCGGCGTGGTGGCCCTTTCCACCACCTGCGCGTATGCCTTTGCCCGTATGCGTTTTCCTGGCAAAGCGACGCTGTTGAAAGGGATGCTGATTTTCCAGATGTTCCCGGCAGTGCTGTCACTGGTGGCGCTGTACGCCTTGTTTGACCGCCTGGGTCAGTACATCCCGTTCATTGGCCTCAATACCCACGGGGGGGTCATCTTCGCCTACATGGGCGGCATCGCCCTGCACGTCTGGACGATTAAAGGCTATTTCGAAACCATCGACGGGTCGCTGGAAGAAGCGGCGGCGCTGGACGGTGCAACGCCCTGGCAGGCGTTCCGCCTGGTGCTGTTGCCGCTGTCGGTGCCGATTCTGGCGGTGGTGTTCATTTTGTCATTTATCGCCGCGATTACCGAAGTGCCGGTCGCCTCGCTGTTACTGCGCGACGTCAACAGCTATACCCTGGCGGTGGGCATGCAGCAGTACCTGAACCCACAAAACTATCTGTGGGGCGATTTCGCCGCTGCCGCCGTGCTGTCCGCCATCCCGATTACCGCCGTCTTCCTGCTCGCCCAGCGCTGGCTGGTTAATGGCCTGACCGCGGGTGGTGTGAAAGGTTAAGTTTCATCGCCATATGCCACTGTAACTGTAGTCCTCATTGGAATATTGACCCGCAACTCTAAATAATTCGGGTTGCAGAAAGGCGGCAAGAGCGCGCATCCCCAGGAGCTTACAAAGAGTAAGTAACTGGGGTAAACGAGCGCAGCCAACACATCTGTAACGCGAAGTATGACGAGTTAACTTGTGACTGTTTTCGGCGCTCTACGGAGCGCCCTTTTTTTATTCGCGCTTCAGGCGTTTGGAGTTACACAACCACAAAGTGATCACCAGCAACAGGATCGCGCCGGAGTAGATCAGCACGTCCATCGGTGATTTATGATCGACAATGATCAACCGCACGATGGCGGTGATCCCAATGTAGATAAAGTAGCGTAACGGGAAGTGAAAACCGGACTGAAAGTACTTCACAATCAGGGCGATAAATTCGAAGTAGAGAAAGTAGACCACCAGCCCTTCGACCAGCGCGTACTTGCTGGTTTGTTCGGGTGCAAACAGAACGTCTGCCAGATGCAGTGTCTCTTTGCCAAGGAAAACAACCAGGATCAGCCCCAGACTCAATAACCCCAGGTTTAACACGGTCTGAAGAACGGTAGAGATAAACTCCACGCGTGGACGAGCAGTTAACGATGGCAGCGTCATACCGGCACCTCATTCTCAGTGGCGAGCCTTTTGTATAACGCAAAAATGTGATCCAGATCTAGATTTTTTGCTTATATTTTGTGCCGTACCATGATGACATAACGCCCTGTACTGATAAGAACACGGAGAAAAAACAGAGTGCTGACAATCAATAAGGCGCACGTTAACGACGCGCCATTACTGCACGAAATGGGCTGCGCAAGTTACCACTATCATTTCGCCCACTTGTGGCAGGAAAAAGGCGAGCTGACGAATTTTCTCGAACAGGAATATTCTCTGCACGCTCTGCAGGAAAGCTTACAGAACGACAATTGCTGCTGGCTTATTGCCACGAATGGCAGCGAGCCCGTCGGCTTTGCCAAATTCAGCTGGCACCATCCTGTTAATCCTCAAGGCCCTGTTGGCACCCTGCTGAATAAACTCTATTTTCTGCCGCACGCGACCGGCAAAGGCTATGGCGAGGTGGTTTTCAACGACGTCATTCAGCGAGCCAAAGCACATGGCGAGACATTTTTCTGGCTGGAAGTTCTGGACGCAAATGTACAGGCCCGCCGCTTTTATGAACGCCAGGGGTTGATCCATCTACACGATACCGTGTTCAGCAGTCCCTCACAGCAGAGCACGATGCATATTTTGGGAAAATCAATTTAAGGCGTCGCAATGAATCCAAATATACGGCAGGTGGCAATACGCAATGTGGTGCGCGGTGAAAATGTGGTGATTTACGAACCGGTGAATCTCTACGACTGCGAGCTGGCTGATGACGTTTTTATCGGGCCTTTTGTAGAGATCCAGGGTCATACACGTATTGGCAAAGGCAGCAAAATTCAGTCGCACACCTTTATTTGTGAGTACGTGACCCTTGGCGAGCGTTGCTTTATTGGTCACGGCGTGATGTTCGCCAACGACATGTTCCGTGAAGGCAAACCCAATCCCAATCGGGAAAGCTGGGGGCGAATTGTGGTGGGTAACGATGTGTCGATTGGCAGCGGCGCAACCATTCTGGCTGTCTCGATTGCCGACGGCGTGGTGATCGGTGCGGGCAGCGTGGTGACGAAGTCGCTAACCGAGAAAGGCGTGTATGCAGGGAATCCGGCGAAGCTACTGCGACGGCTGTAGTCCCTCACCCCGCCCCTCTCCCTGAAAGGAGGGGGGGAAAAGCCCCTTCATTTTTGCTGGCTCCATTGGTCCCCCTGCCCCCTTGGGGGCTG
>Ga0105244_10003607_pt1 | contig 10988 bp, 11 predicted proteins | sample KBSM44metaG_FD_80423 | JGI IMG/M metagenome (GOLD analysis project Ga0105244, IMG submission 80423) | Miscanthus rhizosphere microbial communities from Kellogg Biological Station, Michigan, USA - KBS M4-4 metaG | ecosystem: Host-associated > Plants > Roots > Rhizosphere > Soil | place...
ACGTAACACCAATCATTAATTACAAGTAACATTCAATTAACAGACCAGCTACATTAAGGTTGCACCACCATTAAAATGAGTAAAAGTAAACACTTAAAGCATATATACACAACCTCTAATGTGACATGGATCACAAAATTAATTTATTAGAACATTAAACATATATCTCGCGGGATTTTTAGTTTCTTTCAATGACAGGGTTTAAGATTTTAATGAAAAATAAAATGCAATATCCGTATATTGCTTCACTAACATCAGTGTTAATGATGGTTTCTATGTATACAGGTGCTCATGTACCAACCACCGGAGTTACAGTTGAAAAAGTTCTTCAAACAAGTAAATCATGGGATGGTGTTTCTTATATCTCTTACCCAAAGGGTAAACCGGAATTATCAATACTGAAAATTACAGTACAACCTCATACAACCCTCGCCTGGCATACACATCCAATGCCGAATGCTGCATACGTTTTATCAGGTCATCTGGTTGTTGAAAAAAAAGATGATGGCATGAAAAAAACTATCCATACTGGAGAAACACTGGCTGAAACAGTCGGAACAATACATCACGGTTACACCGAAGATGAACCTGTAACACTTATTGTGTTCTATGCTGGAACAGAAGGATTGCCTCTTAGTGAGACTGCAAAATAAAACATGACAGAAACCGCATAAGGATGTGCGATAAAATTGAAAGAGAAGAAGAAGCCGGAGAAGCCCGGCTTCGCCGCGCTGATGAAGGGGTTTCTGGGTATTGCTCCTTCCAAATGTATTCTTTGTGGCAACCTGCTGTAGTTAATGCTTTAGAACAAAAAAAACAGCATATAACCTTCTTGTTCCTTAATGCGACAGAGCCTGTATAATGAATGACAAATTAAGTGGTTGTTATATAAAAATATGCAGCATCATCACAGGCTTAATCCCTTAGAAAGGAAATTTTAAATGGTTAATACAAAAAAAATCAGCTTGGTAGTGGTTCTTTCTTCATTAATAACTTTACAGGGATGCAGTGTTGCACCACATAAAAAAGCGGACATGTCGAGAATAAACAACAGTGAAAAAATTTCAGATCAAATCTCAACCCAAGAACTCACGTTGAGTTGCATTGATGAACTTCGTTCTCTGACTGTTTTGTCTCCTGACGATTACAATAAACTAATTCCTTTATTTAAGGAAGTTAGTGAGTTTAATCAAATCTATAAAAGCGTTCAGTATAATACAAACCCAGATAGTCTGGCCATAATGAAAATGACTATAGCATCAAAGACAAAGGTTCTATGTGCAAAAGTAAAATACTACTCTGTTATGTCGGTGGATAAAAAAAGCAATAAGGTTAACGCATTATGAAGAAATTAATACTCTCATATTTGTTGCTGAATTTTTTATCCCCTAACGTCATTGCCGGAGGCTTCAACCAACAAATTGAAGAATTTGACAATTACATTAACAATAGTCATGGATTAAAATGGGAGCCGGACTCTATAGTTTCAAATTCTGAACGACCTCAAAACATAGAAAACACATACTCATGGAGATCACTTCCCTCAAATAAAGAAAAAGGATCATTTCTTTACAAAGTAATTAATAAAGGTCAGAACATATTTCATATTGAAAAAAAAACAATCACGTTCAAAGTTGAACTTGTCAATTACGAAGACAACGGTAATTTATCTGCAATAAATGTCAATGCTAAAAATATTTTTAGCATTCCTTTTAATGCATTGCCTGATGACTATAAAAAACTAATCACCATTATAGGCAACGAAGGAAGCGGTATTGTATATTCAAGTAACAGTCCTCCCAAAGCTAATGTGAAAATAAAATGCTATAGCATAGAGGTTTTAAGTGCTCTTTGAATGATTCTGTCGCATTAAGGTTCAGGATGATTATATACTATGTTATCTCTTCATTCCTCAGACCCGAAATGCCTTTAAACGCCAGCATTACCCTCGTCGATGTTATCGCTAAGAGTGTTCGCGGGTATCTGGCTTACTCACTGAGTTTGCGGTATTTCGAAGAATGAAATGAACGCATCCCAACTATTTGAGAGCGGCGAAGGATTCTATCGGTGAGGTATGAATCCTCGCAAACTTCCCACATCATGATGCCCAATAGAGGATGCATAAAACGCCCTAACAGCTGGAGAATCCACACGATGAAATATATCCCTGCTAGCATTGATATCACAAAACATCTGATACAGGTTCACTTCATTGATGAGCATACAGGTGAAGTGACTGTCTCTGCACAAAACCCGGCGCCAACTGGTTAGGTTTTGCACAGCGAAAATCAATCTGGAAGAAAGATATCGGTCCGGGGCCACAAGACGTTTGACATGATAGTAGAATGTTCTCCAGGGCTGCTCTTCAACAATAAAGAACCGGGACAATGACCACTCCTGCCTTACTTCATTAACAATACTCACTTTTTCTTGAAAATTGAGCGTATTTTCTGCTGAACCAAGGTCTTCAGCGTTTTTATGCTGGGGTTCAAATCATTCAGGTGTGCACAGACGATACTGGTAGGGATTGAGTTAATCCACATGATTCGCAAAAGGCAACTTCAGCATTCAGCCGACGACGGGTTGTCACCGGCTGAACAATTTTATTTATTAGCTGCCTGAAAAAACGGCATTTTCAAACTCTCTCCGTTAACACGACAGAACCAGCATTAACAATTAACCGAATGAAAATTCCGCCTGTTTTGAATGCGTAAAAATACATAGAAAAAGTTGTCAGATATTCGTAAAAAGGCGGCATGTAGTTGTTATTTTCGGGCGGAACAGAGGCCAGGAAGTATTTCGGATAAACTATGTGGGGAATTCGGTTGGTAGCCAGGGAGATTCCTGGCTTGCCGGTTTTTCGTTTTAGCAGAGATTGATTGCGTGAGTTTCTGAGGAAGATAACATATTGCAGAGTATTAACTCTACTCAGGTCATGAACACATGAACATCCCCGAAGCAACATAACTGCAAAGCTCACTCCGAAGAAGTACTACTTTCATGTCAGATCCCCTCTTAACAAGAGATTGAATTTCCTAGCCATCAAGGTCCAGATGGCAATCTTAAACATTACGCAAAAATCTTCACGCCTGGCCAGCTTGATTTCTACTGCTGTAAATCAAGTCGTTGAGCAAAGTGCTTGGGACTACTCCTTCTAAAATTTGTTGGCTTTGTTTTTCGCTTAATTGTTTAAGTTCTGTTTCACTCGGAATAGGTTTCCCTGCTAACTCAAAGCACTGCTTTATCTGTAACTTTCCATGAGGATTACTTTCATTCCCATATAGTGCAAAATACAACAAATTGTTAAATACGTGTAAACGTTCAAGTTCAACACGGTTAGAGTCTAATGCATTGACTGGTATGTGGTAAAATTCAGCAATGTTATTGTCGTGACTGAATGAAGAATGGTACCTGTCAACGCCAAATTCAGCAATGTTATTGTCGTGACTGAATGAAGAATGGTACCTGTCAACGCCAAATTCATCGCGCACTCTACTTATTGCCTCCACAAAGGTTGCCGCCGCTTTTTTATCAGATAATCCTCTAGCCTTCTGTAGAGTGGCTTCTAATTCAGCAAGTTTTACCTCCCTTGGGCACTCCCAAGTTGGAATATTTTCTATAAATTCTATTATTTTAGATATTGATTTGCCACTAACGATATCTAGCCCTTCCTTCCGCTTGATCATACCGGCGGCAGAATCCGTATTTCGAATATACCGATTAGGCGCAAGACTATTAAATATAGCATTATAAATATTTGTCATTGTAAAATCCTCTAAAGGTGAGCCTGGAATGTTATTTCCTTCCAGCGTAAAAACATATGCACAAGGGTATCCTCAGGATATTAATACAATTGTCAGATAGTGTTCCAGTAGCCCAAACATTAATAATAAGCCGATTGAAAATTCCGCCTGATTTGAATATGTAAAAACACACACAGAAAAAGTTGTCGAGTTTTCGTCAGTGCGCCATTCAGGACTACTGGATAAATGTAAGCGATGAGATGATTGACCTCCGTAAACGCCCGATGAACAGGGCCGCCTGACTCCTGCAAATTATCCCCTCCGTCTGCAAGAACCGGAGTTGCCATGCTCTGAGTGGAATATGTATGATCTGACGGCATCTTTTACTCAGAGCTTTGAGTAAGCTCATCGGAATTTCTAACGGCGAACCCGACCGATGCTGGGATTCAAATCATTACGGCGTACGCTGAAGATACTGGCAAGCATTGAGTAATCCACATGATACGCAAGTGTCAGTTCCTGCATCCAGCCGGCGACGTATTATCACCGGCTGAATCTTAATCATCTCTTGGCTTTATTATCCTCCCCAGCATGCTTGGCTAGATAACCTCCCCACCACTTATAATAAGTAGCCTGTTCTACATCAAACTTTCCATCATCTATAAGCTCGGACTTACTCTCACAAAACCAATGGATTGACAGCTTATCCTGTGGCCTACCAGGTTTGATTTGATCTTTATATGTATCAAAAAAATCTAATTCTTGGAGCAATGTTTTCCATCCATATTGTTCTTTTCTATTGACAGAATCAAGAAGCAATTTTTTGCAATATTCGAGTTCATCCGGTGAATTCCTCACGGCCTCTACCATCTTTGGAAATAAAACACAAAAAGCTCTTTCTGATCCAATGTCTACACCTAAAATATCATTGCCATCCTTACCTTGTAATACTTGAGTAAAAGTTTGTACTAAATTACTTCCGATGCTCACATCAGACATATTAAACCCCTCACTATAAACATCATCCCTTTAATGTAATATTATCTACCTAAAAAACTGCATGTATAAAAATAGGTTCTGTCGGACCTCACTGTAAATCAAAAAAGTTAAGACCAGAGCCACCTAAAAAAGGCTCTGATTTTATCAAGGATGCCAGGGTTAAGTTCTGTGGTTTGGTCATTGTTGGTTGGTTCCTTAATGGGCTGCAATTTATTTTCAGCATCGCGTCCTGTAATGTTATCTGCTGGCGGGGTTGGTTCCTGAATGGTTTGCAATTTGTTTTCAGTATCGTGTCCTGTAATGTTATCTGCTGGCGGGTTTGGTTCCTGAATGGGCTGCAAACTATTTTCAGTATCGTGTCCTGTAATGTTATCTGCTGTCGGGGTTGGTTCCTGAATGGGCTGCAATTTGTTTTCAGTATCGTGTCCTATAATGTTATCTGCTGGCGGAGATGGTTCCTTAATGGGCTGCAATTTATTTTCAGCATCGCGTCCTGGAATGTTATCTGCTGGCGGAGTTGGTTCCTTAATGGGCTGCAATTTATTTTCAGCATCGCGTCCTGGAATGTTATCTGCTGGCGGGGTTGGTTCCTGAATGGGCTGCAATTTATTTTCAGTATCGTGTCCTGTAATGTTATTTGCTGGCGGGGTTGGTTCCTGAATGGGCTGCAATTTATTTTCAGTATCGTTTCCTGTAATGTTATCTGCTGGCGGGGTTGGTTCCTGAATGGGTTGAAATTTATTATCAGCATCGTGCCCTGTAATTTTTAATCCTCCGTCAACTGATTTTATATATTTATAAAATTGCGGAACCCCTCCCAGTAGGAAAGCTAAAGTTATTTTCCACATTTGAATTTTAGTTTCATTTTCTACGGGGGAATAAAGCACTTCATGAAGCAAATCAGGAATACTCGGCCACTGGCTAAATACTATATTTTCAGCAGGGGACGCTCCATTGAAATTATTGTTTACAACAACACCAGGTCCAGATCTTGATAAATCATGGTTAATTAGAGAATTAGTTACATTTTCTTTTGGTAAATTTTGGGGCGCCTTTAGAGTTATATCAATGGCTTTTAAGTATTGCAAGATCATGTCCAAACAAACTACAGTACTATGCATATTGGATTGCTTGTCATTTATTAAATGAAATGCTGACATAACTCCGGTGAAGAGATGATTTAAATCATTGCTATGTGCAACCCTATTTTCTGGTATCGAATAATATACACTATGTTCTGCTTTAGTATTTTGACAAACTCTATCAAATAAAGTCGATAAACCTAGCTCACCATGTTTCAATAACAACGAATTAACTCTTCCTAAAATAATATTTTCTTTGTTTTTATCTTTATTGGAGTTTATCATAGCAGAAGCAATATCTATGATTTCATTAGTATCTTCACTAGAGCCGATTGTAGAAACCACCCCCAAAGCAATACACAAACTCCGACAATTTCGGCTGATTGCTTTATCATTAATAGCACGCTTTAAATCTTCAGGAAGATCTTTAAAAATCTCCTCTTGAACATCATACCTACTTATATGAGGAAGAGATGCACCTGTATTTGTATTTGACACAGATGATATACTATTATGCAGGTCGTTTTCATTAGAAGGTGTTGAAAGGGACCGTATAAATTGTATATTATTAGTATTGTCTGCTCTGAAATTTCTACCAGCATCTGATTCACTAAAAGTTGCATGAATACTCATAAATACCTCCTTATTTGGATTAAGAAATGTTACTCAATGCCAATATGGATTATTAAAAAATTAAGATATAATTAAAAACCTTTGAAAAACTCTTTCGCAGAGTCGGTGCATGTTCCTATCAAACTACTCAATGCTTTAACAGCGGTAGCCTGGTTGTTAAATGCCTGATTGTAAAGTGTTACTGACATTTGCGAATTGTTTTGTAAAGTATTCCCAAAAGTGTTTAGAGCGGCATTAAATGCCTGGTATTCTGCCGTACTAACTGTGCGAATATCACTACCGGCTTTATCTGTGCCAGTAGGCATCAGATGATAAACAGCATCCCATGCTGTATGGTCGAGTACAGCGGTTGCGTTAGGGTCGTTATAAAATATTTCCATTATCGTCGCATCATCAATATCAGTGTTTGAAAGAGCTTCTGAGTATTTATCAATTAAATACTGCCGCACCTGCTCATCTGAAACTGGAAATCCAACGTCCGTAAACTGACGTTTAAGTTCAAAGTTATTAGAAAGTACATTATATAAAGCTGTATCACTAAATCCATTTGTCATGAGACCATATATTACTCTACCTATATGGTCTCTCCCCTCAACAGTGTCATCTACTCCCTGTAATACATACTTTCCTAATGCCTCCTTTAAATTATCGGGAGGGATCGTAACGACAAAACAAGGTTTAAGGTCATTTGCTATCTGCTCCGCCTGCTCCTGAGTAACATTAAGATAATCTTTTTTTAGAAATGGCAACTCGACTCCAGGAACAGATTGAATATAATTATTAAACGCTTCACATGCCTGTTCCCACTTAGTTTTATTAAACGAAATGGAGCTTCCATCGCCAGCAGCTGTGATTACCTCTGCTAGAGCTTTTTGTAAAATTGAATTAAACTTTCCGAACACTTCTGTAGATAACTTCGCCATGTCAGAATAAGGATTCAGATAATTCTTGTTCACCGAGCTGATTGTGGTGATTATTTTTCCAAAAAGTACAGCGTAACTGGTATGAACGGAGATTGAATCTTTCACAGTCGGTGCTGCATCAGTAGAAACTGGTTGCTGGATGTCAGGGAGTTTTGTTGGAACTGTTAAAGTAGACTGTATTTCAAACATAATTTATTCCTTTAAATTAACAAGCTATTGTTAATATATTCATGCATGCTTAGGCCATACACAATCAGGGCAGAATCCATCCTTATCGCTTTAACCCACTCATTAACGTGATCATCACCAATGGTGTGGTATTAAGATATTAAGGTTCGGCTCTTGTGTCTAAGTATAAGGTTTTAATCGGGTGAAACATGGATCATAATTACAGCTATAATCAAGTATCTTCAATTGATTATAGATTGACGTGTTACGTAAAAATTACCATTTATTAAGTCTTGGTTATTTTTAATAAGCCTTGAAAAAGTTGATGTGTTGAGTAATCAATATGGAGATCAAGCTTACTAATTTGATAGCAAATAACATCAACGCTTTTCTCAGTTATCAAGAACAGGTGTTTTTGTTTCTCAATAATAGAGGATACATCTTTTGTGTGCATCAGATGAGATTTATAGGCTGCATTTAATCGTTGGAAGCTTGTATGGATGTGATTATTTTCGATAACCGGACTGTCAATATTTACCGCATTATCCATCAGGAATGATTTGATCATATACTCAGGCTTGTTCATACTGAAGGGTACGTCTAACCAATCTAAAATATTTTCGAGGGCTGCAATATTATTATGAAGAGAGGATATGCCTCCTTCATATATAAGTGTAGATACTTTATTTTCCATGAAAATAGGACCCCTGGTAAAATAATAAATTTTGCAAATTAAAAAACTGACATATATAACTTGCCAGTTTTTGACAGTTATCAAGCTCGCAAGTTACCAGCAATAGTTGAGTTTGTAGTATTATTAATATTCATCAGTGCGGTTAATGATTCCTTCATCGTCTCCGAATCATTTATACGCTTTCTTCTTGTTTCACTAGAGTTTTCACTTAGATCATGTTGGACCGACTGTTCTGAGTTAGCAGTAGTTGTCAGTGCGTTTTCCTGCGCAGCATCAACGCCAAATACACTGTTAGAGTAAGCACCCGTTGTCGCGCCAATCTGGTTCACTGCTTGAGCAGAAAAATGAGTAGTCTCTGCATTCTTTTTCAAAATCTCATGTGTATCCAAACATTTATTTGCCTGATGCTCATGAGCTCCAATATTCATATTTACCACGTCGCGTACTTCTGGAGCCATACGACTATCTGCTTTAAGTGTCTGAACCACGTTAAGGATTTCACTAGCTTTCTGTTTATTTTCTGAGTAAGATTTAATCACCTTTCCATTTTTATTTGCCAATGCACCTCCTGCGCCGATACTTAAACATAAACCAATAGTACTTGCTGCTAAAGAACCAGTTCTATTATTTATAGCTGCTTCAACCCCGTGCTTTCCAGCATTTTTTGCAGATGTCATCATCACTTTAGACCACTGAGCACTTGCTTCAGAACATGCTCGATCACTAATTTGCTGCGATTGGGAAATTTCTCTCAGCAGGTCTACTATTTTTCCAGGAAACATGTCTACGAAATCAGATGCTTGTCTGGCATTAGTTGACGACGTAATCTTTGCCTCTGACAATGTTTCTCTACTATTATACTCCGCTTGTGAAGTCATTTTTTGAATGATTTCTACCATTATTTAGCACTCCTATTATTTAGGCTACATGGCCTATTTGTTTAGTAAGAAATTGCCCTAACTGCATTTTGATCTGAGCTGCGGCCGATAGATTTTGTAAAATAATATTTAGTGAGTGCATGTTTTTTTTATTATTTTCAATGGAATGATTCAGTAATTCACTTAGCACATCCTGAAGTGCAGCATTTACTGAAAGCTTTGATTTTATTTTTGAAGCCTGTAGCATCGATTGTGAGGTTAGCACCTCTCCTGTACCTTGAGCAGCTGTATTAAGAGGTAATCCTACAGCAAAAGCCATGTCAAAGCGGTAAGCATAAAGTTCTGCTTTAATTTCATCCATCCCTATCCAGGAACCAACACCTCCTTCAAGTTTTTTTATCAGCGTCCCAACTGCACTTTTCATTACCTTTTCCGATATATTTTCAACCAAGGGGCCAAACATTTTAGTTACCAATTTGGCTCCACCTTTAACAACAACAATTGAACCTACGATTATGATCGCAGCGGCAACTATTGTACCCAAAATTTGACCAGCAATATCAGCTGCCTTCTCAGATAACCCACACGATTTCAGAAGAAGAGTACACTCTTTACTCATAATTTTTATGAGAGGTTCCACTACTTTATCCATAAAGGGTTTCATCGCTGTACCTAAGGCATCAACTCCAGTTACCGCCTTACCAATTTCGTTTCCAGTCGTCAGCGCCAAACCTACTGTTGCTATAATCAGAGATGCTCCTCCAGTAAAAGCAGCACCGATGAATCCAACTGCTGCGATAACCCATCCAAATATTTTGCAAAAAATACCCATTGCCTTGTGCACATGTTCGGCTTTATTCACCTGAATACTATATTCATGCGCTTTTCTTTTAATATCCTGTATATTTCCTTGGCTCAATTCTCGATTAAAGGCTGAATTAGTCGATATATTATTTACATTATTGTCATTAATAAATTTTGCAACAATCGCCATAAGTAATGTCAGATCACTATCATTTAACTTATTACTTTGCGTACTGAGTGGTGGAGTCAGTTGAGGCTTATCGCCTATATTTTCGGGGTTACTATCAGGCAATGAAATAAATCTTTCATCCATAAACATATCAAATGCTTGAATAGGATTCTTATTTTCCTGAACTTTTGGTTTTAACTCTCTTACCAATAATGCGCTAATGCAACTACTGTCATTGAAACAATTAACTCCCAATTTCATTAAATTTCCTCATCTGTTAAGTCATTACAATTATCATCTGTATTATCGTGATTAAGAACTAACAAATAACTTTCTGATTTATTGCATAATGCTGGGTCATGACAGTTTTTGATAACTAAATCAAAACATTTACGAGCATAGTCTGAACGCCGCAACATTACATTACACTGCCCTGCGTGAAACATTGGGCGATAATCGTCGGTAGACAACAAATACGAAAGCGCATATAAATCAATAGCTTTAGAGTAGTTTTTTTTCAAATGATATACAGCAGCTAAACCCATTGCATATTCTGGATTATAAAAATCATACGTACATAAAAAACGAAAAAGATGTTCTGCTTCATTTAGATTCCCCAGGTGGTAGTAATCATAGGCAATCTTATAAAGGGCATCCATCATTTCACTTGAAATACCGGAAACATCCTTTAGTGTAAGTCCATTATTAAGAGCGCTAAGCAAATTTTCAGCATAGCCATTTTCCTCCCCTTCTCCATAAGAAGGATAATTCAACTTGTTTTGATTAACCATTTCACATCTTTAAATATTTAGAATTTAATAACCAATAGAATATTTTATATATTACATACCTCTATGAATGATTTATACAAAAAAAACCATACAAAAAAACACAT
>Ga0105244_10003612_pt1 | contig 10977 bp, 9 predicted proteins | sample KBSM44metaG_FD_80423 | JGI IMG/M metagenome (GOLD analysis project Ga0105244, IMG submission 80423) | Miscanthus rhizosphere microbial communities from Kellogg Biological Station, Michigan, USA - KBS M4-4 metaG | ecosystem: Host-associated > Plants > Roots > Rhizosphere > Soil | place: Michigan...
ACAATCATGATCGGATCAAATCAAAGCTCGGCGGACTGAGTCCTGTGGAATACAGGACTCAGTCAGTGGGCATGTGGCAGTAGACCGTCCAACATTTTGGGGTCAGTCCAGGGGCAGCATCGAGAACATTCGCAATTGAGTTTGAAATAGTCTCGTTGTAGGAGCCGGTTTGCTGGCGATGGTGACCTTGAGAACGCTATCGCCAGCAAGCCGGCTCCTACAGGTTAAACACCCAAAATATTCGTGATACATCAAGTTTCATTCGTGATTTATCAAGTTGTAGACGGCGCGAAAAGATAACTTGGTGGCCACTGTAAAGCTCCACTTCAACCTCACTCGGCAGGTCACGTCATGACGAACTGGAAGTATCGCGCGCCTCAGGTCACCTACCTTTCCGGCGGTGGCAGCGGCATCGGGCTGGGGTTTGCCCAGGCCTTGATCGCACAGGGCTCCAGCGTCGCGATCTTCGATTTGCAGATCAGCGAACAGGTGCTGGTTCGCCTGAAACAGGCTTGCCGCGAGCCGGGGCAATCGGTGGTGTTCTACCCGGCCGACATCACCGCTCCCGACGTGGTGGACAGCGCAATGGCCAAGGCCCATGCCCAGCAAGGCCCGGCGGACCTGGCGTTCAACTGCGCCGGGCTGATGCGCAATGCGCTGTTCACCGAACTGCCTTATGAAACGTTCCACCAGGTGATCAACGTCAACCTGATCGGCAGCCGCAATTTCGCCGCCAGCGCCCTCAGGCACCTGGCGCCCCAGGGGCATCTGGTGTTCATGGCGTCCCTGGCCGGCATCGTCGGCAGCTACACCCAGTCGGCCTATGCCGCCTCCAAGTTCGGTGTGGTGGGCCTCGCCGAAGTGCTGCGGGCCGAGCAGAAACTCTGCGGCGTCGATGTGTCGGTGGTCTGCCCGGGAGAAATCCAGACCCCGCTGCTCGACTACGAACGCCAGCACGGCAGCCCCGTCACGCGCTCGCTCAACTCGGTCGCCGGGGTACTGACCGTCGACCAGGCCGTGGCGGGCATCCTGCGGGGTATCCAGCGTCGCCAATTCATGATCACGCCGGGGTTCAAGGCCCGCCTGATCCGCGCCCTGGCGCGCAAGTGCACGTCGCTGCAGCGCTGGATCGTCGATCGCAACCTGGCCAGAAGTCTTCGCGGCAATGCCTGACAACAACAAACACAGGATCCACCAGCATGAGTGCTTTTGAACAAATCCGTCATTTCGAAGATTCCCGTGCCGCTGCCGGTCAACAGGCGCGCGTCGAAGACACCCGTTTTGCCGCCCTGCAATTTCGCGCCGACATGCTCAAGGGCCCCAAGGCCCGTTATTTTGAATCGTTCAACCTGGTCAAGGTGCCCTACCCGGTTCGTTATGGCCTGCGCAACGCCTTCTCGCGCGAACGCCTGGTCGAGTACATGCACATTCAGAACCGTTTGTTCATCGTGCAGTTCGATACCCCGCAGGGCGTCAAGACCCTGCTGGTCTCGCCATCGGACCACGAGCGCAACGGTGAGACCCCGTTTTTCCGTCGCCTGCAGGACCGCACGGCCAACTGGCTGACGAAGATCCTCATCGACCGCCAGAACACCGTGCCCGAAATCCTCGCGCGCATCGGCCTGCGCCCGGAAGACATCGACTACATCACCTACGACCACCTGCACACCCAGGACATCCGCCGCTGGCTGGGCACGGACAAGCAGCCCGGGCTGTTCCCCAACGCCAAATTGCTGGTGCACTGGCGCGAATGGGAGTCGACCAAGGACCTCAACCCCTACCAGGCCGACTGGTATTGCCCGAGCGGCATCGCCGGCGTGCCTGAAGACAAGGTGATGTGCTTCGACGGTTCGATCATGCTCGGTGACGGCGTGGCCCTGATGCACACCCCGGGGCACACCGAAGGCAACCACTCGATCGTCGTGCACACCGATGAAGGCCTGTGGGTGACCAGCGAAAACGGCGTCAGCGTCGACGCCTATGCGCCATTGCTGTCCACGGCCAGCGGCGTGGCCGACTACGCGAAGATGATCGGCACCGAAGTGATCATCAACGGCAACACCCTGGAAAACGCGGTCGACCAATACATTTCCATGGTTCAGGAAGCCACCGTCGCCGGGCCGTCCAAACGCGACCCACGCTTCCCGAACGTCTTTCCCTCGTCCGAGATGACGCCGTTCTGGCTTTTCCCGGGCACCCGTCCGGCGTTCTACGTCGGCCATGCCAGGCACGGCTCGCTGCAGCCGCGCCGAGGCGTCTAGCCAACCGAAAAACCCTCGCGCGCGTTTTTTGCGCAACCACAGATCGTGAACCACACTCCCAGCGGTTTGCCATCGCGCGCTTGAACAGGAATTCAACATGCACTTGATTCGAACTGCCCTGCTGGGCATCGGCCTGAGCCTCGCGGCGATGGGCGTTTCCCAGGCTGCGGAAAAGCCCAACATCGTCGTGATCATGATCGACGACATGGCCCCCATGGACGTCTCGGCCTACAACCGTGGGCTTGGCGCCGTGAAGACGCCGAACATCGACCGCCTCGCCCAGGAAGGCATGATGGTCTCGGACTACTACGCGCAACCGAGCTGCACCGCCGGCCGAGCGGCGTTCATCACCGGCCAGTATCCGATCCGCACCGGCCTGACCGCCGTCGGCCAGCCGGGAGCGAAAGTCGGCATCCAGGACAGCGACGTGACCCTGGCCCAGTTGCTCAAGGCCCAGGGCTATGCCACCGGCATGTTCGGCAAGTCGCACATCGGCGACCGCAACGAATACCTGCCGACCGCCCATGGTTTCGACGAGTTCTTCGGCTTTCTCTATCACCTGAACGTGATGGAGATCGCCGAGATGACCAACTTCCCCAAGGACCCGAACTTCCCCGGCATTCCGCGCAACATGATCCATTCCGTCGCGACCACGACCGACGACGCCACCGTCGATCCGCGCTGGGGGCGTGTCGGCAAGCAGAAGATCACCGACGAAGGCCCGCTGACCATCGAGCGCATGAAGAGCGTCGACGACCAGTTCACCGACCTGTCGATTGACTGGATCAAAAAGCAGAAAGCCGCCGACAAGCCGTTCTTCCTTTGGTACAACCCGTCGCGCATGCACCAGAAGATCCACGTCAGTGACGAGTGGCTGGGCAAGAGCGGCCATACCGAATACACCGACGCCATCCTGCAGCTCGACTCGCTGGTGGGCAAACTGCTGAAAAGCCTGGATGACCAGGGGCTGGCGCAAAACACCATCGTGCTGTTCACCTCCGACAACGGGGTCAACCTGTCCCACTGGCCGGACTCCGGCGCGGCTTCGTTCCGTGGTGAAAAGGGCCTGACCTGGGACGGCGGTTTCCGTGTGCCGATGCTGGTGCGCTGGCCGGGCAACATCAAGCCCAACACCTGGACGGGTGAGTTCATGACCTCCGAAGACTGGGTGCCGACCCTGATGGCGGCGGTGGGTCAAGCGGATGTAAAGGAAAAACTGCTGACCGGCCTTGAGGTCGACGGCAAAACCTTCAAGAACCACCTGGACGGCTACAACCAGCTGGACATGCTGACCAAACCCGACGGCAAGTCGAACCGCCATGAGTTCTTCTTCTTTGCCGAAACCAACATGAACGCCGTGCGTGTCGACCAGTGGAAAATCCACACCGCGGTGAAGGACAAGTGGATGGAGGATGCGAAGAAGATCCCGGGCGGCCTGGTCATCGACATCAAGGTCGATCCGTACGAGCGCTCGCCTGAAGCCGGCGACCATTTCCGCTGGCAGCAACAGCGCAGCTGGATCATCCCGATCATCGCACCGTACATGCAGGCCTTCGCCAAGAGCATGAAGGACTTCCCGCCGTCGCAGAAAGGTGCGGGCGGGATCGGCATGGCCTCGATGGCGAACTGACGCAACACCCTCCTTCTCATCACTGTCAGCACGTGCGACAGCGGGCGCCCCCATCGGGGCGTCCGCCGGGCGCACGGGAGAACGTTCATGTCGAAAAAAACCGTATGGCTGCGCTGCGCCCTCGCCACCGCCCTGCTTGGCGCCGGACTTCCCGGCGCCAGCGTTTTCGCCCAGGGTCAAGCCGATGCGCTGTTGAGCATGCCCACCAGCCAGGAAAACATCGTCGCCGGCCTTGAAGCCGACGCCTACGCCAACGGCATCAACGCCTATGTCTGGGGTTATCCGCTGGTGCGCATGGAGCGCGTGATGCGCGACTACAGCTCAGTGCCGAGCCCGCGCCCCGCCACCAGCTACCGTGCCCCGCTCAATCAGCTGGGCTGGGCGCAAGCGCTGGCCACGCCGGCGGCCAAGGATATGCCGACCGCCAACAACGACACGCTGTACCTGAGCGCGGTGGTGCAACTCGATGAGCCTTACGTGCTGCACGTGCCCGACACCGCCGACCGTTACTACGTGGTCGACGTGTTCAACATGTGGCAGGAGCTGGAGCATTACGTCGGCCGCCGCACCACCGGCACGGCGGCCGGGGACTATGTACTGGTCCCGCCGGGCTGGCAGGGCACATTGCCGGAAGGCCTCAAGCGCCTGGATGTCAGCACCAAAAAGGTCTGGCTCTGGGGCCGCCTGCACGTCAAGGACGGCGAAGACCTGGCGCCACTGCATGCCTTGCAGCAGCAATTCACCTTGCGTCCGCTGTCGCAACGCGACAACCGCGACTACCAGCCCAAGGCGCAAGCCCTGGCGCCCCTGCCGGCAGCGAGCGACGACGGCCTGGACTTCTTCCGCGAGCTGGCGGCGGCGCTCAAGGACAATCCGCCGGCCCCGCGCGACGAGGCGCTGTTCGCCCAGTTCGCCCGCTTCGGCCTGACCGCCAAGGGTTTCGATCCAGCGCGGCTTTCGCCACCACAGAAAGCCGGGCTGCTGCGCGCCCTGGCGGACGGCCCGAAAGTCGCGGTGTCGGCACTGGCCACGGCAGCGACCCAGCGCAATGGCTGGGCCTGGGCCACCGGGCTTGACCACTTCGGCACCAACTACCCGTTGCGCGCGCTGGTCTCCGGCCCGTACCTGGGCGGCCAGGGCGAGAAAGAAGCGATGTATCCGCTGCGTTCCACGGACGCCAAGGGCGAGCAGCTCAGCGGTGCCAAGCGCTACGTGCTGCACTTCAAGAGCGCACCGCCGGTCGATGCCTTCTGGTCGCTGACGGTCTACAACGCCGTGGACAAGATGCTGGTGGACAACCCCATCGCCCGCTACAAGCTCGGTTCCGATACCCGGGGCTTGAAAGTGCGCGCCGACGGATCGTTCGAAGTGCCGTTGCAGGCCGACAAGCCCGAAGGCGAATTCGCGGCCAACTGGCTGCCGGCACCCAAAGGGCCGTTCTACATGATCCTGCGGCTCTACCAGCCGAAAGGCCAAGTCCTCGAGGGCAAATATGAACTGCCACAGGTACAAGCCATTGAATAAGCTCAGCCCCCCGCCATTCGTGCGCATGACCCTCACTGCATTGGCCGTGAGCGGCCTGCTGCTGGCCCTGCCGGCCAGCGCCAACGAAACCGTGGCTCCCGCAGGCCCGGTGGCCAACACCGTGATGACACCCGGCTACGCCCGCGCCGTGGCGCAAATGGCCTATGCCTGGGGCTGGCCGCTGGTGAACCTGCAAACCCGGCGCATGATGTACGAGCAGGTGCCGACCATCGGCCTGCTCGGCCCGACACCGGTCGCGCCGGTCAACCAGTTGGCGATGCTGTCGGACTACATCGACCCGGACATCCGCATCGTCGCCCATCCCAATCAGGACGTGGTCTACGGTTTCGGCGCCCTGGCGCTGGATAAAGCGCCGGTGATCCTGCAAGTGCCGGACTTCGGCGAGCGTTTCTGGATGTTCGAACTGGCCGACCAGCGTACCGACAGCTTTGCCCGGGTGGCGAAGATCTACGGCACCCAACCGGGTTTCTACCTGATCGTCGGCCCGGACTGGACAGGCGAAAAACCGGCCGGTGTCGAGGCCGTGCTGCGTTCGCCGACCAACACCGGCGTGGTGATCCCGCGCGTGTTCATGGCCGATACCGCCCAGGACCGCGAGGCGATCCAGCCGCTGCTCAACCAGATCGCCATGTACCCGCTGTCGACGTTCGACGGCAAGATCAAAACCATCGACTGGAAACACCTGCCCCGGTTGCCGCTGCCCAAGGCCGCCGCCGACAAACCGGCGGGTGAAACCCGATGGGTCACGCCCGAGCGTTTTTTTGCGCAATTGAAGCGCGTGCTGGCCGAAGTGCCGCCGCTGCCCGGCGAAGAGTCGTTGTATGCACAGTTCCGTGCGCTGATTGCGGCTGGCGAAGCCGACCCGGCGATCGCCAAAGTGCTGCAGGACAGCGCGCAGCAAAGCGAGAAAGACATCGTCGATCCGTTGTTCTATTTGAGCCGCAATGGCGTGCGCATCGCCAATGGCTGGAACCGTCCATTCAACAACGCCGCCTTCGGCACCGATTACCTGACACGGCTGGCGATTGCCAAATCCAACATCTTCGAGAACCACGCCAGGGAAACCACCTACCTGTTCCGCGAAGAGGACGGCGACGGCCAGCGCCTGAGCGGCGAGCGCAGCTACACCCTGACCTTCCCGGCCGGGCAGACGCCACCGGTATCGGGTTTCTGGTCGCTGACCCTGTATGACCCGCTGCACTTCTTTGCCGCCAACGAGATCAAGCGCTACTCGACCGGCACCAAGAACAAGGACCTGAAATACAACGCCGACGGTTCGCTGACCCTGTACATCCAGCACCAGCGCCCGACCGAAGACAAAGTGGGCAACTGGCTGCCCGCGCCGCAGGGTGAATTCGCCCTGACCCTCCGCGCCTACGGGCCCTCGGATGCGCTGATCAAAGGCGACTGGGCACCACCACCGCTGGTGCCGGGTCCGCAAAACAACTAATCCTGCTGCCCCTGTGGGAGCGAGCCTGCTCGCGATGGTCGTTAACGATGACGCGGGCATTCTGTATGCACGCGTCGCCCTTTTGTCCATCGCGAGCAGGCTCGCTCCTACAGGGGGGGACATCAGCAGCGCAATGACCAGGAAAGACCTGATGAAATCGATTCACCCCTTGATCCTCCTCGCCCTTGCCGGCAACGCAACCCAGGCTTTGGCCGGCGGCATCCAGCTCTACGAGGTCGGCCAGGAAGGCGCCGGGCTGGCCAACGCCGGTTCTGCAGCGCTGGCCAGCGACCCGAGCGTGCTGATGAGCAACCCCGCCGGCATCGCTGCCCTTGAGGGCACCCAGGTCAGCCTCAACGGCCAGGCAGTCCTCGGCGACCTGGGCTTTGAGCGCGACAGCGGCAATGACTTTTCCGGCAATGAAGGCGGCAACCCGCTGCCGATCCTGCCGGGCAGCAGCTTCTTCATCAGCCATGCCGTCAACGACCGCGCCAGCATCGGTTTCGGCCTGTACGGCAACTTCGGCCTGAGCGTGGATTACGGCGATGACTGGGCCGGGCGCTACTTCACGCAGAAGTCGACCCTGCTCGGCGTCTCGATGCAGCCGACCTTCGCCTACAAGATCAACGACGACCTGTCGTTCGGCATCGGCCCGCGCCTGGTCTACGGCTACTACAACACCGAAATGGCGGTCGACAACAACGCCCTGCTGCCGGTCAGCCCGTTCAAGCAGGATGGCCAGCTTCAGTACAAGGACACCACCACCGGTGTCGGCCTGAACCTCGGCCTGCGCTATCAACTGGATGCGCGCACCACGCTCGGCCTGGCCTACACCAGCAAGGTCAAGCTCGACTTCGAGGACTCGCCGCAAGCCAGCGGCATCCGCAACCCGCTGCTCCAGCAGGCGCTGTCCGGCCTGCAGGCCAACGACCTGGAACTCGACATGAACATTCCGCAGACGCTGACCCTGAGCGTGGCCCACCAGCTCAATGATCAGTGGACGCTGCTGGGTTCGGCGAACTGGCAGGACTGGAGTGATTTCGGCGACATCGGCGTCTCGGTGGACACGGCGGGCGGATCGCCTTCGGGCACTGTCAGCCGCCAGTACCAGGACACCTGGCACCTGTCCTTCGGCGCGCAGAACCAGCTCAGCCCGAAACTGCGCTGGAACATGGGCGTGGCCTACGACAGCTCTGCGGTCAAGGACAAGGACCGCACTGTGGACAACCCGATGAACGAGACCTGGCGCCTGGCGACCGGGCTCAACTACAAGCTCGCCGAGGACATGGACGTCAACCTCAGCTACACGCTGGTCTGGCTCGGCGACATGGACGTGCAGCAGCGCAAGCGTTCAGGCGAAACCCTGTCGGGCACCTACCCCGACAGCGCCCTGCATATCATCGGCGGCGGCGTGACCTGGCGTTTCTGATTCAACCTGGAAATGGCCCGCAGCCGGGCCAACCCGCAAAACAGGCAGACCCTTCGACATGACTTACCTCACCCGTGCGTCATCACTTCACGGCTTCCATGAATTCGCCCGCAGCCAGCACCTCAACCCCGCCGAGCTGCTGCGCGAAGCCGGCCTGGCCAGGGATGTGCTGGACAATCCGGACGCGCTGATTTCCTTCCACCGCTTCGCACTGGTGCTGGAGCTGGCCAGCAAAGCCAGCGATAACCCGCTGTTCGGCCTTGAGTTCGGCCTGTACCAGGGCGTGGGGATCTTCGGGTCCCTGCTCTACCTGATGCGCAATGCCAAGTGTGTCGGCGATGCCCTGCGCGACCTCGGGCACTATTTTCACGTGCACGACAATTATGGTGATGTCGCGGTTCACCGGGCGGACGATCACGCCCTGCTCTACTACGCCACCGAAGCGCAAAACCTGCCCGGCGGCCGCCAGGTCAGTGAATTGGTGGTGGGGGTCGGGCATCAGTTGATGCGCACCTTGCTTGGCAGCCGCTGGCAGCCGGCCGTGGCGATGTTCCAGCATGCGCCGGCCGTCAATCCGGCGCGCTACCGTCGTTTGCTCGGCGTGGCCCCGCGGTTCAACAGCGCTTTCGATGCCTGGATGTTCGACGTCAATCTGTTGAACGTCTCGCTGACCGATGCCGACCCGGCGTTGCACCGGCTCATGCAGCAGCACCTGGACAATGCCAGCCGCCTGCACAGCCACCAGTTGCCCAGCCATATCCAGCGCCTGTTGCGCAGTTTCCTGCCGAGCGGCCGGGTGACCATCGACTACATCGCCGACTTCATGCGCCTGAGCCCGCGCTCCCTGCAACGCCATCTCGCCGAGCAAGGCACCTCGTTCCAGACATTGCTGGACGACACCCGGCAGACCATGACCCTGCGCTACCTCGAAGAGTCCGACATGACCCTGATGCAACTGACCGAAGTGCTCGGTTATGCCAACCAGAGCGCCTTCAGCCGAGCCTTCCAGCGCTGGTTTGGCGTCAGCCCGCGGCAGTGGCTCAAGCAACAGAAAGCCGATAACTAACCGGACTCGGAAAACACTGAAGCCCCCTGTGGGAGCGAGCTTGCTCGCGATAGCGGTGGGTCAGACACTGGTATGTCAAATGTGCCGCAGCCATCGCGAGCAAGCTCGCTCCCACAGTGTGTTGGGTACCCGATTCAAGGATTGACCTGATAACCCTTGCCCTGCAGACAGCTGCTGTAAGCCGACGAGGTATTCGCCTGGGTGGTTTTCTCGTCCGCCCGGCGTTCCTGGCGCTGACGCGAACCACCGACCACCATCCCGGCCGCGGCGGTCTGTTTGGCACGGTCCTGGCGATAGTCCTGCTTCCTGTCATCGTCGACACGATCATAAGCTTCGTCATGCTGATTGCCGCGCACCTGTGCCCCTGCCGCGCCGGCGGCGGCCCCGACGGCAGCGCCCTTGACCCTGCCGCCCGAAGGCGTGGAAGCCGTCGAGGCACTCTGACTGGCGGCGATGCTGTTGCATTCGTTGATGTCGGTCTGGGTTTGTTGCGAACTCTGACCTTTCATCGGCACCACCGTTTGCGCCCATCCCGGGGCACTGAAAACCGACAGGGCGATACATAAGCTGAGCGGTGAAAACCTTTTCATGATGACCTCCGGATGACCCCCAAAAGGAGTTTAGATCAGCCCCGCTCAGCCACCCGGTTACTGACCGACGGTGGGCTCGATTTCCCCCTGTAGGCGCTGATCAGGCGTTTGTGGTCAGCGGATAGAGCTTGTCATCGAACTGCGCCAGCTTCGGGAATACCAGCGGTTGGTCGTCGCTCAGGTGCTGCAGCCGCTGGTCGTAGTCGACCAGAAATTGCTGGCGCGCCTCTTCACTGATGTACGGCACGTGCCAGGCCACGAAGGGTTCCAGCACGTCGAACCCAACATAGGCCAACGTGCCACGCAGGATCGGCCGCAGCATGTCCTCCAGCGGCCCATGAATCGCGCCTTCGCCAAACATGTGCTCACGACCGCCCAGGGTCACGGTCACCAGCGCTTTCTTGCCGGCCAGGCCGCCCTGGTCGTAGAAGCGTTTACCGCCGTAGCAGATGCCGGACACCAGCACCCGGTCGATCCAGCCCTTGAGCATGGCCGGGGCGGAGAACCAGAAGATCGGGAAGTTGAGGATCAGCAGGTCGGCCCACAGCAGTTTGTCCAGCTCGGCCTGGATGTCCGGCGCCAGCGACTGGCTCTTCACGCCCAGGCGTTGTTCCAGGGCATAGACCAGGTACTCGGGGTTTTCCCGATTCGAGAAGTCGGCGTCGCTGGCCACCGGGTTCCAGTTCATTTTGTACAGGTCACTGACCTGCACTTCGTGGCCCTGGGCTTCGAGCGTGGCGACGGCCTGGTCACGCAGGGCGGCGGTGAAGGATTGCGGCTCCGGGTGAGCGTGGACGATCAGTACTTTCATGGTGGTTCCTTAGACTTGTTCCAGCGTATCGGTTGAAGGTGTGCAAGCGCGTGTGGCCAGCAAGCGGTCGAGCCAGTCGGGGTCCATTTGCGGTTCGGAAGAAAACAGCAGCCCGGTGTAGTCCTGATGCGGCGGGGTGAAGATCTGGCTGCGCGAGCCGTGGTCCACCACCCTGCCCCGTTGCATCACCAATAC
>Ga0105244_10003617_pt1 | contig 10955 bp, 9 predicted proteins | sample KBSM44metaG_FD_80423 | JGI IMG/M metagenome (GOLD analysis project Ga0105244, IMG submission 80423) | Miscanthus rhizosphere microbial communities from Kellogg Biological Station, Michigan, USA - KBS M4-4 metaG | ecosystem: Host-associated > Plants > Roots > Rhizosphere > Soil | place: Michigan...
ATCGAGGGTGGTGACCACCGTGACGCCGGAAGGGAAGGAGCCCATGACTTCTTTGTAGATACCGGGTTCGATCATTTTATCTGTCTCCTAGCGCATCACGAAGGGGTCGGGCATTGGTGCCTGCGAGAGGTTGATCCAGACCGTTTTCAACTCGGTGTAGGCCAGTACCGAATCGATACCGCTTTCACGGCCGTAGCCGCTATTTTTGAAACCACCGATCGGCGCCATCGCCGACACCGCGCGGTAGGTGTTGACCCAGATGATCCCCGAACGCACGTCCCGGGCCAGGCGGTGGGCTCGGCCCAGGTCGCGGGTCCAGATGCCGGCGGCGAGGCCGAACTGCGAATCGTTGGCGATGGCCAGCGCTTCGGCTTCGTCCTTGAAACGGATCACCGAGGCGACCGGGCCGAAGACTTCTTCCTGCATGATCTTCATCGAGTTGCTGTCGCACTCGAACAGGGTCGGTTCGTAGAACCAGCCGCTACCGATGTTCGCGCGTTTGCCGCCGGTGCGCAGGTGCGCGCCTTCGGCCAGGGCGTCGGCGACCAGGCCTTCGACCACGGCCAGTTGCTGGGCGGTGGCCATCGGGCCCATCTCGCTGGTTTCATCCTGCGGGTTGCCGATGCGGATACGTTGAGCGCGGGCGACCAGGCACTCGACGAATTCGTCGTAGATCTCGTCCTGGACCAGCAGGCGTGAACCGGAGACGCAGCTCTGCCCGGAGGCGGCATAGATGCCGGCGACCGCGCCGTTGATCGCACTGTCGAGGTCGGCGTCGGCGAAGATGATGTTCGGTGACTTGCCACCCAGTTCCAGCGACAGTTTGGCGAAGTTCTCGGCACTGCTGCGCACCACGTGGCGCGCGGTGGCCGCGCCGCCGGTGAAGGCGATCTTGCGCACCAGCGGGTGACGGGTGAGGGCGCCGCCGGTGCTCGGACCGTAGCCGGTGACGACGTTGACCACGCCAGGCGGAATCCCGGCTTCGAGGGCCAGGCGAGCCAGTTCGAGAATGGTCGCCGATGCATGTTCGGACGGTTTGATCACGATGGTATTGCCGGCTGCCAGGGCTGGGGCCAGCTTGATCGCGGTCAGGTACAACGGGCTGTTCCACGGAATGATCGCGGCGACCACGCCAATCGGTTCGTGCACGGTGTAGGCGAACAGGTCCGGCTTGTCCAGCGGCAGGGTGCCGCCTTCGAGCTTGTCGGCCAGGCCGGCGGTATAGTGGAAAAATTCCGGCAGGTAGCTGACCTGGCCGCGGGTTTCGCGGATCAGTTTGCCGTTGTCACGGCTTTCCAGTTGCGCCAGTTGTTCCTTGTTTTCGGCGATCAGATCGCCCAGGCGGCGCAGCAGTTTGCCCCGTGCGGTGGCGGTCAGGCCACGCCAGGCCGGGTTGTCGAACGCTGTCTGGGCGGCCTGGACCGCGCGCTCGACATCGGCTTCGTCGGCATCGGGCAATTGTGCCCAGGCCTCGGCCAGGGCCGGGTTGAGGCTGTCGAAGGTCTTGCCGGACAGCGCATCGACCCATTCGCCGCCGATGCACATCTGAAAGCGTGCGAGTGTCATGCAACGATCCCCTTTATGGTTTGCTGGACGTAGGCGGCTGCAAGGAAGTCCAGGAGTACCTGGTTGACCAGGCGTGGCGATTCCACCGGCATCATATGCCGTTGCTCGGCGAGCACGGCAACCTGCGCGCCGGGAATCCGCTCGGCCAGTTGCCGGGCCATCAGCGGCGTCGAGCCCGGGTCCAGCTCTCCGGTGGCGATCAGCGTCGGTACCTGAAGGGTATTCAGGTCGTCGGCGCGGTACATGTCTTGAGTGGCGAACAGCTTGTAGGTGGTCAGGTAGCCCTGCGGGTCATTGCTGGCCAGTACCTGGCGGATCGCGGCGATCTGCGCCGGGTTGGCGGCCTGGTATTCGCGGCTGAACCAGCGCGACAGGGCCGCCTCGGCATTGGCATCCGGGCCGTGTTCGGCGGCCTGGCTGGTGCGGGCGATGACTCCTTCGCGCTGTTCGGCGCTGCGATTGAACACACTGTTGAGCACCACCAGGCTTTGCAGCCGTTGTGGGTAGTGCAGGGCGAAGGCTCTGGCGACCAGGCCGCCCATGGAGAAGCCGATGACACTGGCCGTGGGCAATTGCAGATGGTCGAGCAGTTCGCACAACTGATCGGCATACCCGAGCAGCCCACAGTCGGGGTCCGGACGGGGACTGGCACCGTGGCCGAGCATGTCGTAGGCAATAACCCGGTAGTGCGGCGCGAGGCCAACGATCTGGCCGCCCCACATTTCTTTGTTCAGCCCGACCCCGTGGATCAGGACCACGGGTTGGCCTTCGCCGGTCGCCAGGTAACTGGTGCCGGCCGGGGTGCGTTCAGCGGTGTGCCGAATCATGGGGCGCTCCTGCCTTTCTTATTTGATTACTGGGCTTTCTCGGCGGCCAGTTCTTCCAGATCGATATAGCGGTTGCCGATGCGTGGGTGCAGGCGGCCGCCGTCGGCGCAACCCAGCACCACGACGATTTCGTCGGCACGTGGTGCGTCTTCGATCTGCATTTCCAGGGTGATGTAGTGCGAACGCAGGCCTTCGTCGTCCTTGTGCATCATCGGGATCTGGATCGAGGTGCCTGGGCCGCCGCGCTTGTTGGTGAAACTCAGGTAGCTCTTGGCCTTGACCGCTTCGCGGTAGTGGTTGCCGAAGCGCAGGGTGTGGATCACCGCCGAGGCGTGTTCGATCTCGCCGTCGGCGCCGACCACAGCAGCCTTGCCGTAGGCTTCGATCTTCTCGGCACCGCCAATGGCCTTGACCAGGCGTTCGACCATCAGCGCACCGAGGTCGGAGCAGTTGGCACGGATTTCAGGTTTAAGGTCGTCGACGAAACCACGGCCCAACCATGGATTCTTGATCACTACCGCGAGGCCGATCATGGTCACCGGCTTGTCGGTGGCCTTGCCACCCTCGATGAAGGTTTCCTCGATGTAGCTGACGATCTTGCGAATTTCGAAACTCATAAGGGGCTCCACGGTTGTGTGTCGGTCTGTTGGTATGATGGTATACCATAATATTGGCTGTGCAAGCCCCTTGGATGAGTTTGTATTGCACAAGGATGACCGGAGGTCGGAATGTGGCATTGCGCGCAGGCTGGGCGCTTGTCGGGAGGGGGCAGACGGCTTGTTGGCGGCAAGCCGTGCCTTGTCGCGGGGGCGTTTTGCAGAGGGTCAGCGACAGCTGGCTACCGTCACCTTGCAGGTGCCGGGTGTACCGCCAGACTCGGCAGCATAACGCCGGCAGTTATCCAGGGACTTCACGCTGGCGGTCTTCACGTTCGGCCCCCAGGCCAGTCCGCCGACACCCGTCGTGGGTAAGGCCTTGGCATAACAGGGGTAGCCGTTGACCGGCGTCTGGTGCCCGGAGCAGCCGGCGATGATCGAAAAGCCGCTGGCCAGCAGGAGCAGGCAGGGCAGAGGCAGGAGGTTTCGTCGGCGGGGTTCGGTCATGTCAGGGTCGTTATCGAGAAAAGAGTTGGCCGCTATTGTCCGTTCTTGTCGATGAAGTGCAAGGTCCGTCTGCCAGGCAATCGCTGGTCTGGCACGTGCGCTGCGGGACAGAAACGGATGATCCACCGAGTGGATTAATGGCATCATGGCGGACTGTCGAGGCGCACGAGCCTGTGCGCGTACCTTTCGAGCCTGGAGAGTTGATCAATGGCTGTGCAGCAAACCCTCACCGTGATCCCGCCGAATGCGTCCCTGAACGGCAAGGTGACGCCACCCGGTTCGAAGTCGATCACCAACCGGGCCCTGTTGCTCGCCGCCCTGGCCAAGGGCACCAGCCGCCTGTCCGGCGCGCTGAAAAGCGATGATACCCGGCACATGTCCAACGCCCTGCGGCAGATGGGCGTGACCATCAGCGAACCCGACGACACCACCTTCGTGGTCACTGGCAGCGGCCAGTTGCAGGTGCCTGAGCAACCGTTGTTCCTCGGTAATGCCGGCACCGCGGTACGCTTTCTGACGGCGGCGGTGAGCACCGTCAACGGCACCGTGGTGCTCGATGGCGACCACTACATGCAAAAGCGCCCGATTGGCCCGTTGCTCGATGCGCTGCGTCGTGCCGGTCTGGATGTCGAGAGCGCCACTGGCTGCCCACCGGTGACCGTGCGTGGCCGGGTCGAGTGCAGGCGCGGCGCTTCGAGATCGACGGCGGCCTGTCGAGCCAGTACGTCTCGGCGCTGTTGATGCTGGCGGCCTGTGGTGAAGAACCGGTGGAAGTGGCGCTGACCGGCAAGGACATCGGTGCCCGTGGCTATGTCGACCTGACGCTGGCGTGCATGCGCGCCTTCGGGGCCCAGGTCGAGGCAGTCGATGAGACTACCTGGCGGGTGGCGGCCACCGGTTACAGGGCCTGCGACTACCAGGTCGAGCCGGACGCTTCGGCGGCCACTTACCTGTGGGCCGCCGAGGTGTTGACCGCAGGACGTATCGACCTGGGCGTGGCCGGTGAGGATTTCACCCAGCCGGATGCCAAGGCGCTGGACGTGATCCAGCAGTTCCCCTACATGCCGGCGGTGATCAATGGTTCGCAGATGCAGGACGCGATCCCGACCCTGGCGGTATTGGCAGCGTTCAACCGCACGCCGGTACGTTTCGTCGAACTGGCGAACCTGCGGGTCAAGGAATGCGATCGGGTCCAGGCACTGCATGACGGCCTGAACGAAATCCGCGCCGGGCTGGCCGCAGTCGAGGGTGACGATCTGCTGGTCGCGTCGGATCCGGCATTGGCCGGTACGAGCTGCGACGCGCTGATCGATACCCACTCCGACCATCGCATCGCCATGTGTTTTGCCCTGGCGGGGCTGAAGGTTTCCGGTATCCGCATCCAGGATCCGGATTGCGTGGCCAAGACCTATCCGGATTACTGGAAGGCCCTGGATTCGCTGGGTGTGCAGTACGCTTCGTAACGCCGTCGGCTGATCAGGCCTGGACCAGCGCCAGGCCCCGCTCGTTGCTGTCGACCGTGACCCGGCGGTAGTTCGCCAGCGTCGGGTGCGGTGTCTCCAGCGGATGGCTGTGGGTGTCGGTGATCACTATCACCGGGATGCCAGCCGCTTGCGCTGCACCAATCCCCGCCGGCGCATCTTCGAAAATCAGACATTGTGACGGATCTACCCCCAGTCGCCGGGCGGCCAGCAGATAGCCGTCCGGTGCCGGTTTGCCGCGGCTGACGTCTTCGGCGGTAATCACCAGTTCCGGCAGGGCGATGCCGGCGGCGGCCATGCGGCTTTGTGCCAGGGCCCGTGGCGCCGAGGTCACCACGGCCCAACGGTTGGCGGGCAGGGCGGCAAGAAACTCCAGTGCGCCGTCGATGGCGACCACCCCTTCGACATCCTCGATCTCGGCCTGGGAAATGGCCGCTGCCTCGCGCTCCACGTCGATGCCAGGCAGGTTCTGCCGGCGAATGGTGTCGATGCAGCGCACGCCATGGATGGTCTGCAGAAAGGCTGCTACATCCAGGCCATGCCGGCGCGCCCAATGGCTCCAGACACGCTCGGCGGCGGCGATGGAGTTGAGCAGCGTGCCGTCCATATCGAACAGAAAAGCCGCGAAGCGCTGACCTTCAAACATGCCGTATCCCCTCCGGGTAAAAGCCCATGCTAGCACGGCCAACTGTGGTCGCTGCTGGCTTGCTGTGGGCGGCATTCCGGCGATCGCACCGGCAGCAGCATCTGCCTGAGCACTGCTGGCCGTCGAAGCTGCCTGTGCGACACGCCTTTGCCCGGAACCTGTCAGGGAGTGGCGGCTCGGAGCTTTCACCCTTGATGGCCGGCGGTATAGGGCTCATGATCGGTGTCCTTATGCCTTTGTGCACCCGTTCCCCATCAGGTGAAAACCCATGAACCATTCCATTCGTGTCGTTGCCATTCTTCAAGCCAAGCCGGGCAAGGAAGCCGAGCTGGAGGCCGTCTTGAAGGCCGCGGTGGTGCCCTCGCGCGCCGAAGCCGGTTGCCGGGAATACACCCTGCATGTCGACCGGGAAAATACCGGGCGTTTCGTCTTCGTCGAACGCTGGATCGACATGGCGGCGATCCAGCGTCATCGTGAAACCCAACACTATCGGGAGATGGGGGCTGCGGCCGTCGACCTGGTGCAGGACAAGCAGGTCCTGCTGCTGGATGAAGTGACCGGACAGTAATTAATGGCGCAGGCGCCGCGACGCCTCCATGGGTGAGGCTCCCGGCGCCGGTCAGGACGCGCAGGGATAGTCCTCCTTGTCACTCGAGCGGACCCGCGCAAGGTCAGGCGCGGCCCGCGACTCCTCCAGGCCCGGGGTATGTTCGCCGGCCCGCTCCAGCACCGGGTAGGCCAATGCGGCAATGTGGTGATGGACCCTGCGGTAGTCGCGCAGCACCCGCTGGAAGATGTCGCCGGATTCCGCCCAGGCGCTCTTGTCGGCGCTGAGCTTGTGGAAGTGCTCACGGCTGGCGTTCGCTTCCAACCGACGTATCGAGTCCTTGCGCATGATCAGCCGATGAGCACTGGCGAGGTCTTCGCGCAGGAACACGGTGACCGCCAGGCTCAGGCTTTCCAGCTGTTCGTCGTGCAGTCGGTGGATATGGCCCAACTCGAACTCCGAAAAGGTTTCACCGCGCCGTTGCCGGCGTACGGCCAGTTGCGTGAGGCTGCTGGATAGAATGTCGCCGGCGTGTTCCAGGTTGATCACGAACATGAGGATCTCCTGGGCCCGATCGGCATCCTCGTCGCACAGACCATCGTGGCCGATATCCGCAAGATAGGCGCGGATGGCCGCACTGAGCAGGTCCAGCGACTGGTCCGACTGGCTGATCTCTTCGGGTGTCACCTGAGTAGGCGTCTCGAACCGCTTGAGCACCTGGCTGAACATCAGCGACAGCATGTCGGCCAGGCGCAGGGCTTCGCGGACGGCGTTGGACAGGCCGATATTGGCCACTGCCAGCCCGGCCTCGTCGAGGTACTGCGGCATGCCGGGATCGGCAGCCGGCTCGGGCGCCGGCAACAGCCGGGTCAGCAGGGCGGCCATGTGCTCCACCAGCCCTAGAAAACCCAGGCCCAGCAACAGGTTGAAGGCGCTGTGCAGGTACACCACCTGACGGCCCGGGGCGATACCCGAGGTCGCCAATGCGTTGCCCAGCCAGGAAGCGAACGGCAGCACCAGCAACGCACCGAACAGCCGCGCGGCAAGATTGCCCAGCGGCAGGTGGCGGGCGACCGCCGTGCTGGCGCTCATCAGCGGCGGCAGCGTACCGCCGATGTTCGCCCCCAGCACCAGGGCCAGGACCGTCACCGGCGACATCACGCCGGTGCTGGCCAGCGAGGCGATCAGCATGATCACCGCGACGCTGGAGTGGCAGATCCAGGTCAGCAGCGCGGCCACCAGCAGCGATATCAGGATATCGCCCTGCAAGCCTTGCATCACCGCATGAAAGACCGCTGTGTTTTCCATCTGGGCGAGTACGCCGCCCAGCAGGCTCAGGGCCAGCAACATAAGTCCCAGGCCGATCAGGGCGCAGCCGATGCTTTCGTAGCGTGAATCGTCGCGCAGGCGGAACACCACAAAGCCGACCAGCAGGACGATGGGGATGGCCAGTGAGGTGTTGAAACTGAGCAGTTGCACGACCAGCGTCGAGCCGATGTTGGCGCCGAGCATCACCGCCAGCGCAGGGGCCAGGCTCAGGGTGCCGGCAGCGGTGAAGGACGTCGCCATCAGGCCGATGCCCGAGAACAGCGCTTTCCAGCGCTTGTCCAGGTTGCGTCCAAGGCCGTTGCGCAGTTGGGTGCCGAAGCCCCGCAGCAGGGCGGTGGAGACCATATGGGTGCCCCACAGCAGCAGGGCGATGGTGCCGGCGAGTTTGATCAACAGAGTGGTTCCAGACATGAGGGTTCTCCCAGTGCTGGTGTGTTGCTTTCAGGCTGGTAGGGGCCGACGTCCTGGCGATAGCGTTGTGTCAGTCAGATAGCCTGTTGACGGACGGCTTGCAATCGCCAGCACGCCGGTTTCTACAGAAGCGGTGGCGTGCTTAGTAACTTGTCAGAACCACTGCTTGAAGCGGCGGATGTAGAACGTCTTCATGCCTTGGGCCAGTACGCAGTAGGCGAGCAGGGTGCCCACCAGCCATGGGAAGTAGCTCATGGGCAACGGCACCAGACCGACCAGGGTGCCCAACTGCGAGAACGGCAGGTAGACACCGATCGCCACCGCCAGCCCGGTCATGATGATGATCGGCAGCGCGGCAGTGCTCTGGAAGAACGGCACTTTCTGGGTGCGCAGCATGTGCACCACCAGCGTTTGCGACAGCAGCCCCTCGACGAACCAGCCGGACTGGAACAGCGCCTGCATTTCCACGCTGTTGGCGGCGAACACGTACCACATCAGCGCAAAGGTGGTGATGTCGAAGATCGACGAGGTTGGCCCGATCCACAGCATGAAGCGACCGATGTTCTTCGCATCCCACTTGCGTGGTTTGCTCAGGAACTCCTTGTCCATCGTGTCCCACGGCAGGGCCAGTTGGGAGATGTCGTAGATCAGGTTCTGCAACAACAGATGGATCGACAGCATCGGCAGGAACGGAATGAACGCACTGGCCACCAGCACCGAGAACACGTTGCCGAAGTTGGAGCTGGCGGTCATGTTCAGGTACTTCATGATGTTGCCGAAGGTTTCGCGGCCCTTGAGCACGCCTTCCTCGAGGACCATCAGGCTCTTTTCCAGAAGGATGATGTCGGCCGACTCCTTGGCGATGTCGGTGCCGCTGTCCACCGAGATACCGACATCCGCATCGCGCAGCGCCGGGGCGTCGTTGATGCCGTCGCCGAGAAAGCCCACGGTGTGCCCGTTCGATTGCAACGCTTTGAGCACCCGCGACTTCTGCAGTGGGGTCAGTTTGGCGAACACCGTGCGTTCCTCGACCCGCAGCTTGAGGGTGGCCTCGTCCATGTGCTCGATGTCCTGGCCGAGCAGCGGCAGGCCGGGCTCCAGGCCGACTTCACGACAGATCTTGCAGGTCACCACCGCGTTGTCGCCGGTCAACACCTTCACCGTCACGCCGATCTCGCGCAGCGCGGCAAGCGCCGGGCCGGCGGTCTCCTTCGGCGGGTCGAGGAAGGTCAGGAACCCACGGATCACCAGTTCACGCTCATCGGCGGTCTGGTACTGCGCCTTGGCCTCACCCCGGGTGATATCCCGGGTAGCGACCAGAAGCACGCGGAAACCATCCCGGTTGTAGTCATTGGCCAGGGCCAGCAGTTCCTGGCGGCGTTGCTCGTCGAGAGCCACCACGGCATCGCCTTCCATCACCTGGCTGGAGATGGCGAGCATTTCCTCGACCGCACCCTTGCACACCAGCAGGTGATCGCCCTGAGCGTCCTTGACGATGATCGACAGGCGCCGCCGAACGAAGTCGAACGGCAATTCATCGACTTTGCTGTAGGCGAACGGCTTCTGGAATTTCGGATCCTGTTCGGAGAAGCGCAGCACCGCCTGGTCCATCAGGTTCTTCATGCCGCTCTGGTGGTGGCTGTTCAGCCAGGCCAGGCCCAGCACTGCATCGTTGCGCTGGCCGGCGCTGTCGACATGGTGCTCGAGGATGATCCGGTCCTGGGTCAGGGTGCCGGTCTTGTCGGTGCACAGCACATCCATCGAGCCGAAGTTCTGGATGGCGTTGAGGCGTTTGACCACCACCTTGCGCCGGGCCATGGCGACTGCGCCCTTGGCCAGGTTGGCGCTGACGATCATCGGCAGCATTTCCGGGGTCAGGCCGACCGCCACGGCCAATGCGAAGAGCAGTGCATCGCCCCAATCACCCTTGGAAAAGCCGTTGAGCAGGAACACCACCGGCACCATCACCAGCATGAAGCGGATCAGCAGCCAGCTGACGCTGTTCACCCCACGGTCGAAGGCGGTCTGTACCCGCGAGCCGACGATGGCCTTGGCCAGCGAGCCGAAGTAGGTGCGCGGACCGGTGGCGACCACCACGGCCTTGGCGGTACCGCTGACCACGTTGGTGCCCATGAAGCAGATGTTCTGCAGGTCCAGCAGGTTGTTCGGATCGGTCGTGGCGCTTGCCGCCGATTTTTGCGCGACATCGCCCAAGGTGTCGTACTTTTCCACCGGCAGCGCTTCGCCGGTCAGCACGGCCTGGCTGATGAACAGGTCGCGGGATTCGATCAGGCGGATGTCGGCCGGGATCATGTCGCCGGCCGACAGGTGCACGATGTCGCCGGCCACCAGTTCACGCATCGGTATTTCGCGCAGCGTCGGTTGGCTGCCCAGCTGTTCGCGGCGCAGCACGGTGGCGGTGGTGCGGACCATGGCCTTGAGCGTTTCGGCGGACTTGTCCGAGCGGTATTCCTGCCAGAAGCGCAGGCTGCTGCTGAGGGCGACCATGGTCATGATAATGATGACCTTGGTCAGGTCGCCTTCTTCGCCTGCGCGTTCGGCCAGCCAGAAGTCGGTGAAGAAGCTGATGCCTGCGAGGATCAGCAGCACATAGATGAACGGGTTGTTCAGCGCCTGGAAAAATTGGACCAGTGCGCGTGGTGGTTTATCGTGGGCGACCTCGTTGAAGCCTTCGCGTTGCAGGCGGCCTTCGGCGTCCAGGTCAGTGAGCCCGTCGCGGCTGGCCTTGACGTTTGCCAGGGTGCTGGTCAGGTCCTGTTGCGATTCGCGGGCGGCACGCATCGACAGCCGGGCGTTGTCCTTGCTGTGGTGTGTGCTTTGGTGTGTGTTGTGGCGTGGTGGAGTTTTTACGTTACTCATGGGATGCCCCTGTCACGTGTTCGCGACCAGGCATGTCTGGGCTCACCGAATGAGGGGCGAGCGAATACCTGCCGAGTCGCGAGGTTGCGATCGATTCGAATATGGGTGTTGGGGAATATTTAACGTTCGCTGCCCGTCCACGGAAAAATGACAGGCAGCGAACCG
>Ga0105244_10003618_pt1 | contig 10954 bp, 11 predicted proteins | sample KBSM44metaG_FD_80423 | JGI IMG/M metagenome (GOLD analysis project Ga0105244, IMG submission 80423) | Miscanthus rhizosphere microbial communities from Kellogg Biological Station, Michigan, USA - KBS M4-4 metaG | ecosystem: Host-associated > Plants > Roots > Rhizosphere > Soil | place...
GCCGATCAGGTCGTTGGAGATGGTGAAGGGCGGCACTTCGTACTTGTCCTTGTCCGGCACGTTGGCCAGCAGGCCGATCAGTTTCGGACCGTCCTGGGTGATGGCCTGCACGTTGCCGTTGCGCAGAGCGGTGAAGGCGAACGGCGTGTCGTCATAGGCGACGACCTTGGCCCCGGGGAATTTCTCGCGCAGTACGCCTTCGTTGACAGTGCCCTCGTCAACGCCGACACGCCATTTGTTCAGCTCGTCCTGGGACTTGAGGGTGCCTTTCTTGACCAGGAACTGCTGGCCGGAACTGAAGTAGGGCGTGCTGAAGTTGACCTGTTCGGCACGCTCCGGGGCGATGGTGAAGTTGGCCAGGACCAGGTCGACCTTGTTCGCCACCAGCAATGGCACGCGGTTGGCCGGGTTGGTCGGCTGCAGTTGCAGCTTCACGCCGCGCTTGTCGGCAATGGCCTTGGCGTAGTCCACGTCCAGGCCTTCGATCTGTTTGGTCTTGGCGTCGATGAAGCCGAACGGCGGGTTGCTGTCGAACGCGGCGACGCGCAATACGCCGGATTTCTTGATGTCTTCCAGGCGGTCGGCGTGGGCCAGGCTTGAAAGGACCGCGAGGGTGAGGGCAGTGAGGGCAGTCAGTTTTTTCATGGGGTCTCAACACTTGATGGATGATTCGGCGCTGAGTCTTGCAGCCAACAGCTTGGCAACAAAAGAATATAAAAGAATGAATTAAGGTCTTTTAGGAATAAGTCGATTTTTCAGGGGATCTCTGTAACGCGCGTGCCAGAGCCGTCCGAGGGAACCTGAAGCAAAACAGACGCACTCACCTGAGCCACGACCAGCCAGGTTGTAGTGAAACTAAGCTAATTCTAAAAAGGTATTTATTGAGGTTTTTTAAGATCAGATAGTTTTATTTGAACGATGAATCCGTTCCGATCACAGGGAGTGAAATATGCCGCAGCCGCTGGATATCACTGCATTACCGCTGCTGGACCTCTCGGCGCTCGATGGCAACGCCGAACGGCGCCAGGCATTTCTCGACGCACTGCGTCATGCCGCACGGGATGTCGGCTTTTTCTATCTGACCGGCCATGGCGTCGACAGCGGCCTGCTGCGGCAGGTCCAGGAGCATGCCCGGCAGTTCTTCGCCTTGCCCCTGGAGGACAAGGCCGCCGTCGGCATGATCCATTCGCCACATTTTCGAGGCTACAACCGCGCCGCCTCGGAGATCACCCGGGGCCAGCCGGATTTGCGCGAGCAATTCGATGTCGGTGCCGAGCGCCAGGCCCTTGCAGTGGACGAACACACACCGACCTGGGCGCGTCTGCAAGGGCCGAACCTGTGGCCGCAGGCCTTGCAGCAGCTCAAGCCACTGCTGCTGGAGTGGCAGCAGGCGATGACCCGGATGTCGCTGCGCCTGCTACGCGCCTTCGCCGAGGCACTTTCGCTACCACAAGGCGCCTTCGATCCGCTGTATGGCGACAAACCCAACGAGCGCATCAAGCTGATCCGCTACCCCGGTCGCGCCGCGAACGAGAGCAGGCAGGGGGTCGGTGCCCACAAGGATTCCGGTTTCCTGAGCTTCCTGCTGCAGGACCGGCAGGCCGGCTTGCAGGTGGAAGTCGAAGAAGGCCGCTGGATCGATGCGCTGCCGCGGGACAACACACTGGTGGTGAACATCGGCGAACTGCTGGAACTGGCCACCAACGGCTATCTGCGTGCCACGGTACATCGCGTGCAGTCACCGCCGGCAGGCAGCGAGCGGCTGTCGATCGCTTTCTTCCTCGGTGCGCAACTGGATGCGGTGGTGCCGCTCTATCCACTGCCGACCGCCTTGTTGCGCGAGGCCCGCGGTCCGGCCAGCGACCCGGATAACCCGTTGTTTCGCGACGTTGGCTGGAATTACCTCAAGGGCCGCCTGCGCGCGCACCCCGATGTTGCCCAGCGTTTCTACGCCGATGCACTGGCAAACCAGGCCGTCAACGCCTGACCTGTCACTCGATCAAGGACCCTCAGCATGTTGAAAAAAACCACATTGACCCTGGCGGTCTGGGCCGGGCTATCTTCGTCCATCTCCATACAGGCGGCCGAACCGTTACGCGTCGCAGCCGATCCGGTGCCCCACGCGCAGATCCTCGCCTATGTGCAGAAAATCGACCCGCAACTGAATCTCAAGGTCATCGAGATCCCCAACGGTGTGAACTCCAACGAGTTGCTGGCCCACGGCGATGTCGATGCCAACTACTTCCAGCACCTGCCGTACCTGCACTCCCAGGAGCAGGCCCTGGGCCAGAAGTTTGCCGTGGCGGCGACCGTGCATATCGAGCCGCTGGGCATCTATTCACATCGGCACACGAGCTTCGACCAGGTACCACAAAAGGGGACTGTGGCCGTACCGAACAACGTCACCAATCTCAGCCGTGCGCTGTACTTGCTGCAGGACCATGGCCTGATCAGGCTCAAGCCCGGCTTCAACGACCCGGCCACCGACCAGGCCACCGACCAGGCCACGCCCAAGGACATCGCCGAGAATCCGAAACAGCTGAAGATCCTCGAAATCGAATCGCCACAGATACCTCGCGCCCTGGATGATGTCGACCTGGCGGTGATCAATGGCAATTACGCGCTGGAGGCCGGGTTGTCGCCGGCCAAGGATGCCCTGGGGCTGGAGAGGGCCAGCAACAACCCATACGCCAACATCGTGGTGACCACGCCGGCGTTGCAGGATGACCCGCGCATCAGGCAACTGGCCAAGGACCTGGCTTCGCCGCAGGTGGCGAAGTTCATCAACGATACTTATGCGGGGTCGGTGATCCCGGTGACGGTGGCGGGCATTGCTCAATGATCAGCGTCGAGCAACTGAGCAAGCGTTATGGCGATGGCCCGTCGGTGCTCGACCAGGTGTCCCTGAGTATTCCGGATGGGTCGATCTACGGCATCCTCGGTCGTAGCGGCGCCGGCAAGTCGACCTTGCTGCGCTGTCTCAATCTGCTCGAACGGCCAACAGCCGGGCGCGTGGTGGTCGACGGCCAGGACCTGACCGCGTTGTCCGAGCGTGAGCTACGCCAACAACGCCGGCGCATCGGCATGATCTTCCAGGGCTTCAACCTGCTGCACTCGCGCAATGTCTTCGACAATGTCGCGGTGCCGCTGGAGATCGCCGGCACCCTCAAGGCCGAGCGCGAGGCTCGTGTCAGCGAACTGCTGGAACTGGTGGGGCTGACGGACAAGGCCGAGGCGTTTCCTTCACAATTGTCTGGCGGGCAGAAACAGCGGGTGGGCATTGCCCGCGCGCTGGCGGCGCGCCCGGCGTATCTGCTGTCGGCCGAGGCCACCAGCGCGCTGGACCCGGAAACCACCGAGTCGATCCTGCAACTGCTGCGCGATATCAACCGCCGCCTGGGCCTGACCATCGTGCTGATCACCCATGCACTGGATGTGGTTCGGTCGATCTGCGATCACGCAGCGTCCCTGGCCCACGGCCGGCTGCTTGAAGCCGGCCCTTTATCGCGCTTGCTGGCCGACCCTGAGTCGGTATCGGGGCGTTCGTTGCGCCCGGCGGTACAACCGCATTTCGACGAAGAAGTGCGCACGCCGCGCCTGAGGCTGGCAATGCTATGAACCGCACGATCGACTGGAACGAGATCTTCCAACTGGTGCTCAGTGCCACCGGCGAAACGATCTACATGGTGCTGCTGGCCGGGGTGTTTACCCTGCTGATCGGTCTGCCACTGGGGGTGTTGCTGTTCATCACCCGCCGCAACGGCCTGTATCCGCTGCCGCGCCTGAACAGCGGCCTGGCGGCGCTGGTCAACCTGGGGCGGTCACTGCCCTTCGTGGTGATGCTGATTGCGCTGATCCCGCTGACCCGGCTGATCGTCGGCACCACCCTGGGCAGTACCGCCGCGGTGGTGCCCATCACCATCGGCGCCTTTCCGTTCTTTGCCCGCCTCGTCGAGAGCGCACTGGATGAGGTCGAAAAGGGCCGGATCGAAGCGATCCTGTCCATGGGGGGTGATATCCGTCATGTGATCTTCAAGGTGTTGCTGCCCGAGGCGCTACCGACGTTGCTCGCTGGCGTCACCCTGACCCTGGTGATGCTGATCGGTTTTTCCTCCATGGCCGGGGTGATTGGTGGTGGCGGCCTGGGCGACCTGGCGATCCGCTACGGTTACCAGCGCTTCAATAACGAGGTGATGATCGTCACGGTGGTCATCCTGGTGATTCTGGTGCAGGGCGTGCAGAGCCTGGGGGATCGTCTGGTGCGCTCGATGGCCCATCGACGCTGAGATTTTTCCCACTGCTTAGACTGATTATTTCTTTCGGTTATTTGTATAGCGTCTGAATGCATATCCATTGCTGATAAAGCGCTGCTGGACTCTCCTGATCGTCTGCTGGAGTGATTGAACTGTTGCCAGGGCGGTTGTCTGCCTGCAAGGCACAGCGCAAAAGCCGTTCTGGCAGCCGGTTCTGCTGTTCGATCAACGGCTTGTCGTGCGTTCGGCAATCCCTAGAATCCGCCTCCATCCGCTTCATCCAACTATCGAAGATCAGGGAGTTTCACCATGATGAACGCCATGCAGATGCAAATGCCGATGAATGCCATGCCGATGATGCCGGCCATGGGGATGCCGATGATGATGGCGACCATGACCTGCGAAATGATGGATGACGGCATGCTGTGCAAGATGATGCCGGCGGCGGGCATGGACATGGCGATGTTCAGGAACAACGCTGAAATGATGCAGATGATGATGGACTGCGGCATGCCGATGATGATGCATTGCGCCAACATGAGCATGATGTGCATGTCCCAGGCCGCCATGGCGATGCCGATGATGAACGGCATGATGTCGATGCCGATGATGGGTATGCCCATGATGGGGATGCCGATGCCATCGATGAAGTGCGTGATGGAATGCTCCATGCAGGGCGACCACATGATGTGCAAGGTCATGCCGATGGCCGGCATGAACATGGACATGATGAAAAGCTGCTGCAACCTGATGATGAAGCTGATGAACGATTGCGGCATGCCGATGATGATGAGCTGCAACGGCATGCCGTTGATGTGCTGCACCTGCTGATCGACTGCACGATCGTAGAAAAGCCCGGCTGGAGCGATCCATGCCGGGCTTTTTCATGCCTGTTCGTTCAATCCAGGCGTTCCGGGTGGGTCACCACCAGGTAGGCCACCGCCTCACTGTCGGCCGGGTTGCGGTAGCGGTGCGGCTGGTCGGCGTAGAACAGGATCGAGTCGCCGGGGGAGAGCAGGTAGCGCTCGTTGTTGACGCTGATTTCCAGTACGCCCTGGGACACCACCAGGTTTTCCTGGACGCCGGCGCCATGGCCTTCGGATTCCTCCTCGCCCAGTGCGCTCAGGCGCAGTTCGTAGAATTCCGACTGGCGGGCCACGTCGAATGGAAACAGCGCCCGGCTGACAAACGTGCCATTGGCGCTGACCAGGCGCTTGCTCCGGCTCGCCGGGAGGACGGCAACGCCCTCGAAGGCGCGGTGTTCGAGAACGGCCGCTACCGAGACCTTCAGGCCCCTGGCGATCTTGGCCAGCACCTTGATCGACGGCACGCTGCGCCCGGATTCGATCTGCGCGAGCATGGCCCGGCTGACCCCGCATTGGCGGGCGAGGGCGTCGAGGGAGAGGAGGTGCTTGCCACGCAGGCGCTGCAGGTTCTCGGCGACCCGTTCACAGATCGGGTCTTCGTCGAGGGTTGGCAGGCTGTTCAGGTCCAGGGTCGGTTCATCGACGCTGGCCAGGAACCGCGAAGGATCCTGGGCACTCACGCGTGACGGGTCTCGCTGGCGCGCACGCCCTGGGCCCATTGAAAGGCCTGTTGGCCGGCGCTGCGTGCATACAGCTCCCACAGCGCCCGGCCCAGTTGTTGCGCCTGTTTGCGCTTGCGGTAGCGGGCACGGTCAATGACGGTATTGGTCGGCTGCATGGGGACTCTCCAGTGTCGGTATGAGCGGAGAGTACGTGGTTGCCTTAATAACGATAAATACTGATTATTTATGAATTAATTACTTTTCGTTCTTATATGCCGCTACCCGGTTCATGTGGCAAGTGGGCTTGCCCGCGCTGGGCTGCAGAGCCGCCCCGGATCTTTAGCGCGTTGTGCCTGACAGAATGAAGTCGCCGGGCTTTGGGCTGCTGCGCAACCCGGCGCGAGCAAGCCCGCTCGCCACAAAGGGGGTACACTGTGCGGTCCGGGCCAAGCCCGGACACGCTTATGCCCGGAGCCCGATTGTCGATGTTCACTCTTACCCGCCTGCAAACCCCGCCCCCCGAGTCGATCAAAAGCCAGATCCTGCAAATGGTGGTCGACTATTTCACCGATATCAGCATGGTCGCGCTGCCGCCGAGCAATCCGTTGTACAACCTTTATCAGTACGGGGTCGGCTACGAGGTGCATCTGTACCTGGAGGCCATGGACGGCACCCAGGCTATCGCGGCGGAACTGATCGTCGCGCTGGATGACGAGGACCCTTCGCGAGTACTCGGTTTCCTGTTGTACCTGCCGGCCAAGGACGATCCCGACGCCTGCGCCGTGGCCTATATGGCCGTGCAGGCCGACCGCCGTCGAAAGGGTATCGCCCGGGCAATGCTGGGGCGGATGCTGGAGCACTACCCTCACGCCGAACTGGCCTGCGCCGCAGGCAAGGTGCCGTATTTCGAGGCAATGGGTTTCCAGGTACTGGCTGCCCGTGGCCCACAGGTGCTGATGAACACCCGTGACCATGGCACCGATGGGCTCATCGCGGTTATCGACGTAGCGCCGATCTACGCCTCGAAGGAAGTCCGGCAGATCCATGCCTATCTGCTGCAGCAGCACGGTCGCAAGGCGATGGCCGAGGCCGAGAAGAAGCGCGACCGTCACCTCGACCAGATGACGCGCCAGGCCAGCGCGCTGGTCCTGGAGCGTCTCGGTTAAGGGGCGTTATTGCTGGGTGCCGAACAGCGCAGTCCAGTAGATGCCCGAATCGCTCTTCGGGTCGATCGCATAGGCGGCGCCCAGTTCGTGGAACTGCGGGTTCATCAGGTTGGCGCAATGGCCGGGGCTGGCCAGCCAACCGTCGACCACCTTGCGCCCGCTGTCCTGGCCGGCGGCAATGTTCTCGCCGATCTGCTGGGCGATATAACCTGCCAGTTCGGCCCGGTCGCCTGGGGTATGGCCTTCGCGATCCTGATGGTCGAAGAAGTTGTTGTTGGCCATGTTGCGGCTATGCCCCTCGGCGGCGCTCGCCAGCAGGGCATTCCAGGTCAGTGGTGCGCTGGCGGCAAACGACTGGCTGCCACATTGGCGCGGTTGGCTGCGGGCGCTGTTGATCATCTCCAGCAGCTTCTGGCCCTCGGCCTGGGAGTCTGCCAGTTTTGCGGTCAGCAGCGGCCGTGCCAGGACGATCCGCCAGTCGTTGCCCTGGCGGCTGACGCCGATGTCGACGAACTGCGGATCCAGCACCACCCGGTAGAAACTCTCCCGAACCGCCTTCATCGCCGCCTCGGCATCGCGGGGGCCGGACAGGCTGATCGCCTGCACATTGACCATCGGATAGGCCGCGCGCGTGAGCGCCTGTTGCAGGTCGCCTGGGCTGTCGGGCGGCAGGATCAGGCGCGGGTCGGCCGCCAACGGTGGCAGCTCCAGCGAGGCCTGGCCGCCGCAGCGCTGTATCTGGCCACGGTAACTGTTGATCGATTGCAGCAATTGCGTTTCATCGCCGGACAGGGCATTGGCACTGGCTGCCAGCCCCAGTGCGAGCAGGGTAAGACGCAAAGTGGAAAACAGGGCGCGCATGGACATCTTCCTCGAACGAACTGCGCACATGATGCGCGATAGCACCCCGGTACAGGCAAGGCCTTTTGTGTGAAACCGGTTGTGGAATGATTGACCTGACGCGCTGTCGAACCTGCCAGCCCGCCCCGGATCGACTGCCCGGCCGTGGCAGGGTAATCAGTGCGGGCAGGGTGTATTCAACAGGATTCGATCATGCGCCTCGACTGGATAGCCGCGTGTCTCGTTGTTGCCTTTACCTGCGAAGCGGCACTGGCCGCCGCTGCTTCCTCCGATCCACAGCCAGCGGTTGTCATCGACAAGGCCGAGGCGCTGGAACACAAGGCTGCCGAGAAAGAGAGCCCGGCAGCGGAGCCCAAGGCGCCGACCTTGACCAAGGTCGAGACGCAGGTGGTCGATCCGGCCGGCGATGCGGCGGTGGCCGATACCATCACCTGCCTGTCGCGCACGATCTACTGGGAAGCCAAGGGCGGCCAGCCCGCTGATATGGAGGCGGTTGCCAGTGTCGTGCTCAACCGTCTCGGTCACGAGGGTTTTCCCGGGACCATCTGCGAGGTGGTCAAGCAGGGTTCGGAGAAGAAGGCCTGCCAGTTTTCCTGGTGGTGCGACGGCCGCTCGGACGATGTCCAGGAAGAAGACCGTTATGCGCTCGCCAAGGAAATTGCCCGCAAGGCGCTCAACCAGCAACTCAAGGACCGCACCCACGGCGCCATGTATTTCCATGACCGTAGTGTCAGCCCGGACTGGGCCAAGCAGTACATCCGCACCGCCGAAACCGGCAAATTCCTCTTCTATAAGCCCCGTGACGATAAAGCGAAATAACTCGGTGTTGAACGATTCATGGCAGGAGAGGGTCAGCCAAACCGCGAAAATAGGCTTAAATACCTCAAAGAGTGTCGGCACGCCTCTGTTTTCGTGCGCCGATCGGTATTCGAGTGCTGGCGGAGGTCCGTATCGTGTCCATTAGATTGCGTCTGTACCTGCTGATCGGCAGTGGTTTGCTCACCGTCCTGCTCATGGGCCTGGTGGGTTATGTGGGAAACATGCGGATGGCGTCGGCGACGAATGAGAGCGAAGTGAGCATGACCTTGCTGCGCAATCATCTGGAAGCAGACATGATGCACGATGCCCTGCGTGCCGATGTGTTGTCGGCAATGCTGGTGGGCCTGGGCAAGAGCGCCAGCAGCAGCGCCGAGGTGCGTGATGCGCTGGCCGAGCACGCCAAGCACTTTCGCGAGATGCTCGACGAAAACCTCATACTGCCGGTCAACGACACCCTCAAGGCGGCGCTGGGCAAGATCAAGCCGAGCCTGGAAACCTACGTCGGCGCGGCCGAGCATATCGTCGACGTGGCCATTTCCAACCCGGACGGGGCCCAGCAGCAGTTGGGCTCGTTCAACAGTGCGTTCAGCCAGTTGGAGGAGGAGATGGCCAGCCTCAGCGAGCTGATCGAGTCCAACGCAAAAACGAGTGGAGATGGCACCCGGCAGACCATCAGCCACGCCAACCTGATCCTGCTCTGCGTACTGGTCGCCGGCCTGCTGTTGCTGCTGCTCCAGGGCCGCTGGGTGATCAGCAGCATCATGGGCCCGTTGCAGGTGGCTAGTCGCATCGCTGCCGACATCGCCCAAGGCAATCTGAGCACCCCGATCGACGAGCCCCGGCGACAGGACGAGGCCAGCCGGCTGATCAGCAACCTGGCGACCATGCAGCGCGATTTGCGCAGCATGATCGAGGTGGTGCGCAGCAATGCCCATGGCGTCAATGACATGAGCGAGCAATTGAGCGGTGGTTGCCACCAGGTCGCCGGCAGCAGCCAGCAACAGAGCGAGGCTGCGGGTACCATGGCCGCGGCGGCCAGCGAAATGACCTCGAGCATCGAGGAAATCACCCGTCATGCCGAACACGCACTGAACATGGCCAACCAGGCCGAGGCGCTGGCCAAGAATGGTGGTCGGGTGATTCACCAGGTGGTCCGCGACATGGACGATATCGCCCGCTCGGCGCGACATTCGGCGCAGGTCATTCGCACGCTGGACAAGGAGTCCGAGGCGATCTTCAGTATCATCCAGGTGATCAAGGGCATTGCCGACCAGACCAACCTGCTCGCGCTCAACGCCGCCATCGAGGCTGCCCGCGCCGGTGAACAGGGCCGCGGCTTCGCCGTGGTGGCCGACGAGGTACGCGGGCTGGCCGGGCGCACCAGCGCCTCGACCCAGGAAATCGCCGATATGGTCCTGCGCATTCAAAGCAGCACGCGTGAGGCGGTCAACAGCATGGAGGCCGGGGTGGCCCAGGTCGACAAGGGCATGGCGGTGACCGCCGAGGTCGAGCGCGCCATCAGCGAGATTCTCGAGGCGACGCTCAGCACCCGGCAACTGGTCAATGACATTTCGCGGACCATTGGCGAGCAGAGCCTGGCCAGCAACGAAATCGCCCATCAGGTGGAAATGATCGCCACCATGTCCGCCGGCAACAACCGGGTCATTGGCGAGACGGCGACCAGCACCGATCAGTTGTCCAGCCTGGCTGGGCAACTGTCGCAATCGGTGGATCGCTTTCGACTGTGATGAAGCCGGGTGGTCAGGCCAGGTAGCGGCGGAACCAGGCTATCGTGCGGTCCCAGGCCAGTTGGGCGGCCGCTTCATCGTAGCGGGGCGTCGAGTCATTGTGGAAACCATGGTTGACGCCCTGGTAGATGTGCACCTCATAGGTCTTGCCGGCGCTCTTGAGGGCTTGCTCGTAGGCCGGCCAGCCATCGGTGATGGGCTTGTCCAGCTCGGCATAGTGCAACAGCAGCGGCGCCTTGATCCGCGCCACATCCTCGGCCTTGGGCTGGCGGCCATAGAAGGGCACCGCCGCGCCGAGTTCGGGGTAGGCCACGGCCGCCGCGTTGGCGACGCCACCACCGTAGCAGAAACCGGTGATGCCGACCTTGCCGGTGGTGGCGTCATGTTTGCTCAACCACTCGATGGCGGCGAAGAAGTCGTTCATCAGCTTTTCGGGGTTGACGCTCTTCTGCAGCGCCACGCCTTTTTCATCGTTGCCGGGGTAGCCGCCGACCGATGACAGGCCATCCGGTGCCAGGGCGATGAAACCGGCTTTGGCCACGCGCCGGGCAACGTCCTCGATATAGGGGTTCAGGCCGC
>Ga0105244_10003619_pt1 | contig 10952 bp, 9 predicted proteins | sample KBSM44metaG_FD_80423 | JGI IMG/M metagenome (GOLD analysis project Ga0105244, IMG submission 80423) | Miscanthus rhizosphere microbial communities from Kellogg Biological Station, Michigan, USA - KBS M4-4 metaG | ecosystem: Host-associated > Plants > Roots > Rhizosphere > Soil | place: Michigan...
AGTCCGGTAACACACGGAATGGACGTACCAGTTCAGCCGCGGGTGCATGCCAGTGGTTAACGGCCTGCGCCAACAGCGACCAACCGGTTTCCCCTAGATTATCAAAATCTTCGAAAGGCCCGTTGGCAGCCTGCCACTGACCGTTGGTGTGGCTTACCAGGCGGCTATCCACTTCTGCTTCCATAGCAAGACCAGCTAACTCATCCGGCGTAATCGGATCGACAAAATTCGGAAACGCATTTTTCAAAATAACCGGCTTTTTCTGCCAGTATTTCGCCATAAACTCAGGCCAGTCTAAATTGAGTTGATAATCCATTTTTTGACACCAGTGGGAAGATAAACAGGCTCGATTATAGAGAGGAACCGCCCCTGGCCACTTTGTCATGCGTCAAGCCTTGCTGTAAGACTGCAAAAAGTGGGACAATAGTGGTTGTTTATACAGTAAAAGTGGTTTCCATGGCTTTGTCCTCAGCTCAAAAAGAGCAAATCGCCGCCTGGTATAAGGCGCTGCAGCAGCAGATCCCGGACTTTATTCCGCGCCCACCGCAACGGCAAATGATTGCCGAAGTGGCGAAAACGCTAGCGGGCGAAGCGGGTCGTCATCTGGCGATTGAGGCACCCACAGGTGTGGGGAAAACTCTTTCTTACCTGATCCCCGGGATCGCCATCGCCCGTGGTGAGCAAAAAACGTTAGTAGTCAGCACCGCCAACGTCGCCCTTCAGGATCAAATCTTCAGCAAAGACTTGCCGCTGCTGCGCAAAATTATCCCCGATCTCAAATTTACCGCCGCCTTTGGTCGTGGGCGTTACGTTTGCCCGCGCAACCTGTCAGCCCTGGCGACGGACAACGCTTCACAAGGTGATTTGCTGGCTTTTCTGGAAGATGAAATGGCACCGACCAGCAAAGATGAACAACAACGTTGCGCCAAACTGAAAACCGATCTTGATGCCTATAAATGGGACGGACTGCGCGACCATACTTCGCAAAATATTGAAGACGATCTCTGGCGGCGTTTAAGCACCGACAAAGCCAGCTGTCTGGGGCGCAATTGCCACTGGTATCGCGAATGCCCGTTCTTTGTGGCACGGCGTGAGATTGACGATGCGGAAGTGGTAGTAGCAAACCATTCGCTGGTGATGGCGGCTATGGAAAGCGACGCGGTGTTGCCTGAGGCAAAAAACCTGCTGCTGATTTTAGACGAAGGACATCATTTGCCGGATGTGGCCCGAGACGCGCTGGAAATGAGCGCCGAAGTCACGCCCGGTTACAGCCGTTTGCAGTTCGATCTCTTCACTAAACTGGTTGAAACCTGCATGGCGCAGTTCCGCCCGAAAAGCCCGCCACCGCTGACATCACCCGAACGTCTGACCAACCATTGTGATGAAGTTTATGAACTGCTGAGTTCGTTTAACAGCATCGTTTCATTGTGGTTACCGGGCGAACAGGAAGCGGTGCACCGTTTTGAAATGGGCGTTCTGCCCGAAGAAATCATGGTGATTTGCAAACGCCTGGCGAAGCTAATGGAAGGGTTGCGCAGCCTGGCTGAAGCGCTGCTTAACGATTTGGGCGAAAAAACCGGAACGCACGATATTGTGCGTCTGCACCGCGCGTTACTGCATATGAACCGCGCATTGGGGTATTTCGAAACGCAGAGCAAACTGTGGCGGCTTTCGGCGATGGAGCAGGCATCGGGCGCACCGGTGTCGAAATGGGTAACTCGTGACGTTCGTGAAGGTCAGCCGCATCTGTTCTTCCATTGCGTAGGGATCCGCGTGTGCGATCAGCTAGAGAAACTGGTCTGGCGTAATGTGCCGCACGTTATCGTGACTTCAGCAACGTTGCGTTCACTGAATAAATTCGATCGCTTACAAGAAATGAGTGGGCTGGACGAAGACGCAGGTGACCGGTTTATCGCGCTGGATTCACCGTTTAACCACGTCGAGCAGGGCAAGCTGGTGATCCCGCAGTTAACCGTTGAGCCGACGATGGAAAACGAAGCCCAGCATCTGGCTGAAATGGCAGCGTTCTTCCGTGCTGAACTGGCAAAAGGCGAGCACAAAGGGATGCTGGTGCTGTTCGCCAGCAACCGTGCGATGCAGGTGTTCCTGACGCATGTGACCGATTTACGACTAACACTGCTGGTGCAAGGCGACATGCCACGTTATCGGCTGGTGGAGCTGCACCGTAAACGTGTTGAACAAGGTGAAACCAGTGTGCTGATCGGCCTGCAATCTTTTGCCGAAGGTCTGGATTTAAAAGGGGATTTACTCAGCCAGGTGCACATCCACAAAATTGCCTTCCCGCCAATTGACAGTCCGGTGGTGGTCACCGAAGGCGAATGGTTAAAAACCCTAAAACGCTATCCTTTTGAAGTACAGAGTTTACCGAGCGCGTCATTTAATCTTATTCAACAAGTCGGGCGTTTAATTCGTAGCCACGGCTGTTATGGTGAAGTGGTGATTTACGACCGCCGCTTGTTGACCAAAAATTATGGGCAGCGTTTACTGGGTGCACTGCCAGTGTTTCCAATAAGCCAGCCTGAAGCGCCAGCGGCTAAACTGATTGATACCCCACCGAAAAAGACGGTGCGACGCAAACGTGTGAGCAAGAAATAAAAAGGAGAGTCGGAGTGGATTACCGTAAGATCATTAAAGAAGTCGGGCGTGGTAAGAACCACGCACGCGATCTGGATTTTGACACCGCTCGCGGCTTATACGCCCATATGCTCAGAGGCGAAGTGCCGGAGCTGGAGTTAGGCGGCGTGCTGATTGCGCTGCGTATCAAAGGCGAAGGTGAGGCGGAAATGCTTGGCTTCTATGATGCGATGAAGCACCACCTCATCTCGCTGACGCCACCAGTGAACAAGCCGATGCCCATTGTCATCCCTTCTTATAATGGCGCGCGCAAACTAGCAAACCTAACTCCCTTGCTCGCGATGTTACTTAACCGTCTCGGTTTTCCGGTGGTGGTGCATGGCGTAAGCCACGATCCAACGCGTGTCATAACCGAAACCATTTTTAAGCTGATGGGGATTGAGCCGACGCTGCATGCCGGCCAGGCTCAGGCCAAACTGGATTCTCATCATCCGGTATATATCCCCATCAGTGCGCTTTGCACGCCAATGGAAGATCAGCTGGCAATGCGCTGGCGGATGGGGGTGCGTAATAGTGCCCACACGCTCGCCAAACTGGCAACTCCGTTTGCAGAAGATGCTGCGCTGCGCCTGGCCAGCGTTTCGCATCCTGAATATGTCCCGAAAGTGGCGAAATTCTTTGCTGACATTGGCGGGCGTGGCTTGCTGATGCACGGTACGGAAGGGGAAGTGTATGCCAATCCACAGCGTTGCCCGCAAATAACACTTATCGACAGCCAGGGTTCACGCATTGTGAGTGAACGCCAGACTGAAATCAGCGACGAGGAAGTGGTGCTACCTGCCGGAAAAGATCCGGAAGTTACCGCCCGTTGGATTGAACGTTGTGTTGCAGGGTTGGAACCTGTACCGCAGTCATTAAAAATACAAATGGCTTGCTGTCTGGTGGCTACAGGAGAAGTGGCCACGCTTGAAGACGGTTTGATGCGCGTTAATCAGACATTCTGATGAGCAGAAAAAGAGCAAAAAAAAGCCCGCGAAAAAATCGCGGGCAACAAGGGTAATAACAGTGTCATGCAGTGTGGAGCAAAGCTCCAAAAATATGAGGGTAAATCAGGGCAATACTGAAGATTATTTGTAGATAACCGCGGTACCGCTCATTTTGCCGTTGGTGTTAGCCGAAGTGATGGAATACGCTTTTGCGCCGGCGGCTTGTGCTTTATCTGCCAGTTTTGCTTCCAGGCCGTCCAGAGTGGTTGCGCCGTCTGCTGAAACCACGCCGACTTTGTTTAAGTTCTGAGCTTCAGCCGGATTGATTGATTGTACAGCGAACGCGCCGAAAGAAAGAGTAGAAAGGGCGATGGCGGCTACAGCATATTTGATGGTTTTCATAGTTAATATCTCGCAGGTTATTCTGTTTAAGGTGACGATGTTCCGTCGATGTGATTATGGTCACACTTTTTAGCAGAATAATAAATCGAATAGAATTGACCTCCTTATTCAAAAAAATTGAATGATCGCTAAATCATTGAAAATAAAAATGATTAGCGTGCGAATTATCATTGTGATTTATATATCTTTACAACTACTTGGTTTAGCGCACCTTTTGCTAATTTTTCTGTCAGCAGCAGGGCTGCTGTGGCCTGCAATCGCTTGCGCGCTTATTTTTCGATAATCTGTCGATTTGCTCTTTTCGCTCGTAAAGTTGCTTTTATAATGAGGGCTTTACTTAACCGTATGCCTGATGAGGTCTGATGGAGATTAAGCTCCACACCAATGCCACCACGACGCCGCGTACCCGCAAATATATTCAAAGCTCTGACAAATCCGACAGTGAACTGGCGGAAGAGCTGAATATTTCTGTGGATACCGTCAGACGCTGGCGTAAGCGAGATGACTGTTACGACAAATCTCATCGGCCAAATACCATTCATCGTGCACTTAGCCCTGAACAAGAGGCGCTGCTGATTTTCCTGCGTGTGCGTCTGGCTTTGTCGCTTGATGAACTGTTAGAAGCCGCGCAATTACTGGTTCAGCAAGGCATTTCCCGCGCAAGTGTCAGTAGAACGCTGCAAAACTGGCAGCAATCCCGTTTGACGAAACCCGATTTAAAACAACCTGTGGGTCATCTGCGCCTGGATGTTTTCCCACTACCGGAAACCATTAGCCACAAACACGGCGCGCTACTGGCATTTAGCTGCCCGGTTTCAGGTTTCCTGGCGGTGGCACTGCGTGAGCGGGGAAGTGAGCAAACGCTGGAGGCGCTGGTGGGTTTTTTGCAGCAAGGTTTACCGTTGCAGGTGCAGTCGATAATGGCCTGCCCGAGCGAACTTGCTCGTCAACTGACGTACAAGTTACAGGTTCCACTGCATGAAGCGCAGCAGGAAGAGTGGCAAATTCGCGCAGCAAACGGTGAGTGGGCGCAGACTCTGGAACAACTACTTAACGGTGAACGTTATGACAAACGCCTGGGATTTGGTGCGGTATTGCTGGAGTTCGAGGATTTGCTGAATAAACGAATTATCCGCAACCGGCTGAAAAACCTCTCACCGGTTGCGTGGTTAAAATCCCGCTTATAACCTGGCTACAGATCCTTCGTTTTCCCTTCGCAAAGACCGAGTAAGAACTGCGTCAATAGTAGAGCAGGGCGGCCGCTGGCCTGGGTAAATTTACCACGACTCAGCGCGGTACCGCTGACATCTAAATGCGCCCAGGGTTTTTGGTGGCAAAACTGACTTAAAAAATGGGCGGCAGAGACTGCAATTGCTGCATTGTTCGGCGGTGTATTGGTGAGATCGGCAATATGGCTTTTGACTTGCGGATCAAAGCTTTCGTCCAGCGGTAACGGCCAGACTCGGTCTTGCGTTAAGTCGGCAGCTTGCTGTAGTTGCTGGCTGAGTTGTACATGGTTACTCATCAGGCCAGAAATGTCATAACCCAGTGCTTTCACTACCGCTCCGGTCAGGGTGGCGACATCAATTAATGCTGCCGGATTAAAGCGCGTGGCGGCATAACTCAACGCATCTGCCAGCACCAGACGGCCTTCGGCGTCGGTATTAATAATTTCCACGCTTAGCCCCGCGTGAGATTTCACTACATCGCCTGGCAGCATGGCGTTTTCGCCCGGCATATTTTCGGCCAGCGCCATTACTGCCACGACATTCAGTGGCAATTGCAGTGTTCTAACAATCTCCATCAGCCCGAAGACCACGGCGGCACCACACATATCGTATTTCATGGTGCGCATCCCTTCGCCTTCTTTCAGCCACAGGCCGCCAGTATCAAAGGTTATCCCTTTACCGACAAACGCATAAGTTGGGGCATTTTCCGCCGCACCCTGCCAGCGCAATGTCACCAACCGGGGCGGATTTTTGCTGCCTTTTCCTGTGGCATCAAGACAACCCATGCCGAGTTCACGAATCGCGTGTTCATCAAGAATTTCACAGTGTGTTTGCGGATGGGTAGCGGCCCAGGCTGCGGCTTGTTGAGCAACGTCTTGGGGGCGGCAATCATTAGCTGGCGTGTCGGCAAGGCGGCGGGAAAGCAGCATGCCTTGCGCGATGGCCTGAGTTTGCCAGGCGAGTTCATGCGCCTGTATGTTTGCTTCGCGGATTAACAACCAAAGTTGCCCGTTACTCTCTTTCTGCTGCTGGCGATAACCCAACTGTGGTAACTGATAAAAGCGGTTCATCAGCGCGACCAGCAACGTGCGCAGGCGAGCAAAAACGCCAGGGTTTGCCAGGTCAAAACCAGAAATATCGATGGCAATCGGATGCGAAACGGGGCTGGGCAGCAGGTTGGTCAAACTTTCCGTTAGCTGGCGTAACACCACGGGGCTATCCAGTTGGCTGGATGGCAAAAGAGACAACTGCTGGCAAACACCATGCAAGCCGAAAGTGGTGGACTGCGCTTCATCATGTTGCGCCATTTCATCAAGCAAAGAGTGCAATGGCTGCGGCCACGCATCGGTGTGATTTTTCCACAACACCAAATGCGCGTCTGGTGGGCATGGTGTAAAAGCGGCTAACTGGCATTTCATATAATCACCTCTGCGGTTACGCGTTGCAGATAAGCATCAAGCCAGGCCTGGTCTGCCGGGCGAATCAGCGTGTGCTTACCTTCGCGGGTCGTCAAAAAGACCGTGGGTTTTTGTGCGGGAGTGGCGACGGAAAACGAGAAGTTATCGATGGTTGTTGCCGCACCATATTCACCACGGTTATTCATACACACCACTGATAAATCACCGGCGCGACCAAAACGGGCAATCAGTTGGCTTTCGAGATCGTAAACCGCCGATTCAGCAGCCTGTTGGGGTGACATGCCACGCCCCATCCGGCAGACAATTTCATAGCTAATACAGCCTTTCATCAGATCTTCGCCAAGGCCTGTAGCGGTGGCAGCACCAATTTGGCTATCGGCATAAAAACCTGAACCGGAAACCGGGGAGTCGCCCACGCGTCCTGGGCGCTTCATAAACAAGCCGCTGGTGGAGGTGGCGACACACATTTGCTGGTTATGGTCGAGGGTAATTACACCCACGGTATCGTGCCCGGTATACGGGCTGAGGCCGCGATCCAGGGTTTCACGTTTGCGCTTCAGGTAATGTTGATGCGCACGATCCGTCAGCATGTTTTTGCGCTCAAAGCCCTGTGCTAAAGCCCAGGTTTGCGCTCCTTCACCAACCATAAAACTGTTGAAGCGCTCACGGCTTAACGCCTGTGCCACAAGGACAGGATTGGCGATATCGCGAAGACTGGCGACCGCGCCAATGGCAAGCGTTGATCCATCCATAAAGGCCGCGTCGAGCTCAACCACGCCTTGCTCGTTGGGCAAACCGCCGTAGCCGACAGATTTATAGAATGGATAATCTTCCACGCAAGTGACGGCGCGAACTGCTGCGCCACTGGCGTCGCTGTTCTCTTGCAACATTTGCGCGGCTTCGCCAACGCCTTCCCAGGCCATACGCCAGGTCGCAATCACGCCCCAGTTTGTCGATAACGTCATGTTTTAGTTACTCCGTGGCGGGTTTGGTGGATGCAGAAAGCTCCGGCGCTTCATTGGCCCGATATTGCTTATCCACAACTTTGAGGAATGGCAGATAAATAATGGCGCCAATCAACAGGTTGGTTAACTGAATCACCGCACCGCTAAGATGCCCGGTCACGATAAACCCGCTCAACACCGGCGGCAGCGTCCAGGGGATATACACGCCCGTGGTGGTCGCGACCCAACCCAGCGACATGGTGATGTATTGCACGGTGACCAGTACCAGCGGCACCAGGTTGAATGGGATTAGCATTATCGGGTTCATGATAACCGGCAGGCCAAACAGCACCGGTTCGTTAATGTTGAAGATGGAAGAACCGATGGCCAGACGCGAAACGTTCTTAATGTGCTGGCTGCGGGCAAATAGCAGCATAGCAATCACCAGAGACAAAGTTGCGCCCGCGCCACCCATCCAAATCATGTCGTAGAACTGCTCAGTGACAACGTGCGGTGGAAGTAAACCGGCCTGCGTAGCCGCCAGGTTCTCCATTTGGTTTTCCATCCAGAAAGGACGCAGGATGCCGTTCACCATCGAGCCGGAGTTGATCCCGACAGACCACAAGCCGGTGATGCTAAAGCAGGTAAACAACGCGCCGACATACGAGGTGCCAAAGTGGCGGATTGGCGTGGCCAGCACTTCGTACACAAACTGGTGAATGGTGTGGTACTCGGTTTTGGCAAACAACACGCGAACCGCCAGCGCAAGCACCAGAACCAGCAATGACGGGATCAGCGCGGCAAAGGATTTTTGCACTGCGGGTGGCACGCCATCCGGCATGCGAATCACCCAGTTCTGGCGCAGCATCCAGGCAAACAATTCGGTACTGGCAATTGCCCCGAGCATCGCCACAAACAAGCCTTTGGAGCCGAGCCATTCCATGGGGATCAGGTTGCCGATTTCCTGAGTTTTCGCGAAAGGGGTGAGAATCAAGAAGCAGGAAAGAGACAAAATCCCGGATGACATTTTGTCGATGTCATAACGTTCGGCAAGACGGTAGGCGACCAGAAAACTAATAAATACCGCCATGGTGGAGAAGATGGCAGTAAACGGGATTTCGACAGTTGCAGACCAGCCTTCACCAAAAATCGACGCCATAAACTGCTGATAGGCGGTACTTGGGAAAGAGGAGATAACCAGCAGGATTGAACCGACAATGATAAACGGCATAAATGAGATATAGGCATCGCGAATGGCTCCGAGGTGGCGTTGTTGCGCCATTTTCGCGGCCAGCGGCATCAGCTTTGCTTCTATTGCGGCCATCAGGTTTTTCATTCTTACCGCTCCGTAAGTAATCACAAGAGACAATTCTTGTGTTGTATACAGTAGGGATTGTTAGCGGCGAATAAAGTGAGTGGATTCACAAAAGTATCACATGATTGCTTATGATAAGGTCAGCTGTCGGATGACGCTGGCGCTTATCCAACCTACTCCGTTCCAGAAGGTTTTGTAGGGTGGATGACGCTAGCGCTTATCCACCATGTGTGTGATTTGTCATCAGTCTCAAGCAGGCAGGAATTACATCAGTCCCAGCAATCGAGGAATGAACAGCGAAATCTCAGGAATGTAGGTAATCATCATCAGTGAAACAAATAATGCGGCATAGAACGGTAGCAGCGGTTTGATCAGGTGCTGGATTTTCACGCCGGTAATCGAGCAGCCCACGAACAGCGCACTTCCCACCGGAGGTGTCAGCAACCCGACGCACAGGTTCGCTACCATCATGATGCCGAAATGCACCGGGTCCATACCCAACTCTTGCGCAATCGGCAGGAAGATTGGCGTGAAGATCAGCACCGCAGGCGTCATATCCATAAAGATGCCGACAATCAGCAACACGATGTTAATCAGCAGCAGAATAATCAGTGGGTTGTCTGAAATCCCCATCAGCGTGTCGCTAATAATGTATGGAATATCAGCATTGGTCATCGCCCACGACATGCCAACTGAGAAGCCAATCAGTAGCAGAACAATGGAGGTGGTTACCACGGAATCGAGGATTAGTTTCGGTAAATCGCGCCATTTCACTTCGCGGTAGATAAGCACCGAGAGCACGAAGGTATAAACTACCGCGATAGCCGAGGCTTCCGTTGCGGTAAATACGCCGCCCAGAATTCCACCCATCACGATGATCACCAGCAACAAACTTGGCAAGGCATCGAGAAACGCTTTGGCCGCCTGTGCACACGTTGGACGAGCGGATACTGGATAGCCGCGGCGTTTGGAGATAATCCCGCACACCAGCATGATGGACAGACCCATCAGGATGCCAGGTAAGTACCCGGCCATAAACAGCGAAGCGACCGAAACCCCGCCAGCAGTCAGCGAGAAGACGATCAACACGTTAGAAGGTGGGATCAGTAAACCGGTAATACAAGAGGAAACGTTGACCGCTGTCGAGAACGCCGGATCGTAACCCTCTTTGTTTTGAATCGGCGAAAGTGTGCCACCCACGGCAGCCGCCGCCGCGACTGCTGAACCGGAAATCGAACCAAACATCATGTTCGCCAGTACGTTAACGTGGCCCAGTGAACCCGGTACCCGTCCTACCATAATTTGCGCCAGGTTAATTAGCCTGATGGCTATCCCGCCGCTGTTCATCAGCGTTCCGGCAAAAATGAAGAACGGAATCGCCAGCAGAGCAAAGTTATCCAACCCGTTCGCCAGGCGTTGTGAAACCGTGATAATGGCAACGTCCCATGGGAACATGATAAGCATCGATGAAACGGTGGCGATCCCAATGGCGAATGAGATAGGAACCCCGAGAAACACCAGCACGAAGAACGCGCCGAATAAGGTAAGGGCGATGTAAGTTTCCATTATTTACCCTCGTGACGGACTAAAGTTTGAGCATCGGTCAAGATAAAGTAGAGCGAATAAAACATCATGATCGCCCCGCTTAACGGCAGCACTATGTAGACGTAGCCCATAGGGATTTGCAGCGCCGCCGAGAGTTGCGAAGTGGCAAGTGTCTTTTCAATGAGTTTTAGGCCGCCATTGACGATAACCCCGCCAGAAAATAGCAGCACCAGTGTGTTGATTAGCATGCCGAGCAGGGGTTTTTTATTGTCTGGCATCATCATGGAAAGAAAATCGATGGACAGATGGCGCTGTGCACCCACGGTGTATGACGCGCCCAATAGACCCACCCAGATCATCAGAAAACGCGCCAGTTCATCGGTCAATGTGCTGGGCTGGTTGAGTACATAGCGGCTTCGAATTTAGCCAGCAGAGCCGCTTGTTTTGGATCTTTGGCGAAGTCGTCATACAGCGGTTTTACGGCTGCGCGGAACGGGGCTTTATCAACGCTGAGGATA
>Ga0105244_10003621_pt1 | contig 10952 bp, 7 predicted proteins | sample KBSM44metaG_FD_80423 | JGI IMG/M metagenome (GOLD analysis project Ga0105244, IMG submission 80423) | Miscanthus rhizosphere microbial communities from Kellogg Biological Station, Michigan, USA - KBS M4-4 metaG | ecosystem: Host-associated > Plants > Roots > Rhizosphere > Soil | place: Michigan...
GGCTACGCGGCACGGAGCAGGTGATGGCGAAAGGTAACCGTATTCCATTGCCATTGTTTATCGATGTCACTATTGGTGAAACGTTACGCTTTCATCCCGAGAAAAAAGTGTTTATGGACGACCTGAAGCAGCAATTGCTGATGCTTCAGCAACAAACCACAGGAAATCACCCTCATGAGTAATATCCGCACGCCTGACGAGCGGCAGTTTCTGACCAGCGATCGCACTGAGTTGTTTTATCGCCACTGGCCTGCCGTGTCGGCGGGTGCCACACCCAAGGTGATTGTCCTGTTTCACCGCGGGCATGAGCATTCCGGGCGTCTGCAACATATTGTCGATGAGCTGTCGATGCCGGATACCGCGTTTTATGCCTGGGATGCCCGTGGCCATGGCCGATCACCAGGGCAACGCGGCTTTAGCCCGTCGCTGGCCCGCTCGGTGCAGGATGTTGAAGAGTTCGTCCGTTTCGCCGCCGCAGATAGCCAGACCGCAATGGAAGATGTGGTCGTGGTTGCGCAAAGCGTGGGTGCGGTGATGGCAGCTACCTGGGCTCATGATTACGCACCACCTATTCGTGGGCTGGTACTGGCATCACCCGCGTTTAAGGTCAAATTGTATGTCCCATTTGCCCGTCAGGGGCTGGCATTGATGCACCGTCTGCGCGGTCTGTTTTTCGTCAACTCTTATGTCAAAGGCAAGTATCTGACGCACGATCCACAGCGTGTGGCGAGTTTCAATCAGGACCCATTAATTACCCGACCCATTGCGGTAAACATCCTGCTCGATCTCTACAAAACAGCGGAACGGATTGTCAGCGACGCCAGCGCCATTACCTTGCCCACGCAGATGTTGGTCTCCGGGGAAGATTTCGTTGTCCACCGTCAGCCACAGATCGATTTTTACCAGCGTCTGCGCAACCCACTCAAAGAACTTCATGTGTTGCCTGGCTTCTATCACGATACGCTGGGGGAACAAGACAGGCATCTGGCGTTCGACAAGATGCGCGAGTTTATTGACACGCTTTATGCTATGCCGCCACAGCATTTTGACTACAGTCATGAAGACCGCTGGAGTCCGGGAGCGGACAGCTGGAGAACGTTAAGCGGTGGGCCGGAACCCTACTCGATTGAGGATATAGCGTATCGCGGTTTGCGCTATGGCATGAAGACGCTGGGGACACAGTCAACAGGTGTACGCCTGGGATTTGAAACCGGGTTTGATTCCGGCAGCACGCTGGATTATGTCTATCGAAATCAGCCGCAGGGCAGCAGCGCATTGGGGCGGATGATCGACAAAAACTACCTCAATAGCGTCGGCTGGAAGGGCATCCGCCAGCGGAAAATCCATCTGCAAACGCTGATTCAGCAGGCGGTCACGCAGCTGGTTGAGCAGGGCAAAACGGTACGAGTCGTTGATGTTGCCGCCGGGCACGGGCGCTACGTGCTCGATGCGCTGGAAGGCAAAGAGGCGGTGAGCAACATTTTGCTGCGCGACTACAGCGAGTTAAACGTAGCGAAAGGACAGGAGATGATTGCCTCGCGTGGAATGGCAGAGTATGCACGTTTTGAACGTGGCGATGCTTTCAACCGCGAAGAACTGGCCGCGCTTGAGCCACGTCCGACGCTGGGAATTGTCTCTGGCCTGTATGAACTGTTTCCGGAAAACACCCTGGTGCGTAACTCGCTTGCCGGGCTGGCAGACGCAATCGAACCAGGTGGCATTCTGATTTACACCGGGCAACCCTGGCATCCGCAGCTCAAAACTATCGCCTGGTCACTCACCAGCCATAAAGATGGTAAACAGTGGGTGATGCGCGTTCGTAGCCAGGGCGAAATGGATGCGCTGGTACGGGAGGCGGGCTTCGATAAATGCAGCCAGTTGATTGATGAATGGGGCATTTTCACCGTGTCTATGGCAGTGCGCCGCGCATCATGACAAACCGACGTTCGCTATACTTGCAGGGTTTGGGTTGGCTGATTCTGCTTGCGCCCTTTTTCTTTTTAACCTACGGGCAGGTTAATCAGTTTACCGCCGGACGTGCGAACATTGGCAGCCTGGTGTTTAGCTGGGAGCGGCACATTCCGTTTGTGCCACTGACAATCCTCCCGTACTGGAGCCTGGATCTGCTGTACGGTTTGTCGCTGTTTATCTGCACCTCGCTGAATGAACAGCGACGGCTGGTCTGCCGACTCGTGCTGGCATCAGTCATTGCCTGCCTGGGTTTTTTGCTATTTCCTTTACAGTTTACGTTTACCAGACCGGAGATAACCGGCCTGGCCGGTTGGTTATTTGGGCAACTCGAGCAGTTCGACCTGCCGTACAACCAGTCGCCATCGTTACATATTATTCTGTGCTGGCTGCTGTGGCGGCATTTCCATCGCCACCTGACGGGGGTCTGGCAGAAACTGAATAGCGCATGGTTCTTGCTGATTACCGTTTCTGTTTTGACCACCTGGCAGCATCACTTTATTGATGTGCTAACCGGTCTTGGCGTCGGAATGGTGATCGACTGGTTGATCCCGGAACAGGGGAAATGGAGCTGGCGAATGGCTGACGGGAAACGCAAAACGCTGGCCGTTCGTTATCTGTGCGGCGCAATAATCTGCCTGGCGGGAACCTGGCTGACCACCTGGCTGTGGTGGCCAACGCTGGCACTGGCGATTGTGGCGCTGGCCTACGGGATACTTGGCGTTGAAGCGCTACAAAAAGATGGGAAAGGGCGGCTGACACCTGCGGCCTGGTGGCTGTTGCTACCCTGGCGAGTCGGGATGTTGCTCTCTATGCGCCTCTATACCCGCCATCTACCGGCGTTCAGTCCGGTTACTGATGGGGTGTTTTTAGGGACATATCCGCTGACAACTCCCGCACAAAAAGCCGTATTGGATCTAACCAGCGAGTTTCCCCGTTCCCGTGCCTTGCAGGGCGTTGTGTATCAATGCGTGCCCATGCTGGACCTGGTTAAACCCGATGAAGTAACACTGGAGCTGGCAGTAGATAAACTGGAACGATTACGCCATGAGCAAGGTAGCGTACTGATTCATTGTGCGTTGGGGTTGTCGCGCAGTGCGCTGGTCGCTGCCGCCTGGTTGTTACAGCGCTACCCTGAGCTGGCTTCAGAAGATGCCGTTGAGCAAGTGCGTAGGGCGCGACCGCAGGTAGTCTTCACCTCTGAACATATGGAGTTGCTGGAAAGATGGAAGATAAAAGTGACATCGTAACAAATAACCACGCACTGCAATCGCTCTTGGTACAACAAACCCTGAATAGTTGGCGTTTCTTCCTGTTGTTTTCCGCTCCGCCGATGGTGTGGGTGATCTTTGCTGCACCGGTGGATTTGCTCCGCGTCTTGATCACGTTGCTGTGCGGCATAGTGTGGTTTGGCTGCTGGCGTCTTTGGCTGGACGCACGCTATTTCAGGTTGATAAATGAAGAGAATAATCATCAAGCTGGAGAGGCGCTTTGTGTTATCAGGCAGCGTGACAGATTGAAGACGCTTTCGCTTAGCGAGCGCCAGCAGGGCGCATTGAAACAGTGCCGACGCGCAATGTTTTTCACTGGTGCCCTATGGGTCGTGTGGCTGGTGGCGTTACTCTAAGCGATGACAAATCCATATTTCGCCCACCATCGAAGCATCAGTTGATTAACTCTTTATAGTTGGTTCGTCCACGTTAAGGAGATCAACATGATTGCGGTACTTTTTGAAGCCAATGCTATACCCGAACAACAGAATAGATACCTGGAGCTTGCGGCTGAACTCAGACCGGAGCTTGATAACATAAAGGGGTTTATTTCCATTGAGCGTTTTCAAAGCCTGAATACAGATGGGAAAATTCTCTCGTTATCATGGTGGGAAAATGAAGAGGCAGTACTTGAGTGGAAGAAGAACATGAAACACATGGCGGCTCAATTTGAAGGGCAGCAATCTATTTTTTCATTTTATAGAATCACCGTCGTTCAAGTGCTACGGGATTATTCATCTGAAAAAGAGGAATACCACCATGTATGATATTCATGTCATTCTCAGTAATACCCCTGGAGAACTTGCATTACTGGGAACTGCACTTGGTCAAAATGGTGTGGGCCTTGAGGGAGGAGGTGTATTCAGTGCTGGGAATAAAAGCCATGCTCATTTTCTGGTAGAAGACGGTGAACTTGCTCGCAAGGTGCTTACCGATATTGGCCTGCATGTCGAAAGTGTCAGTCAGCCGCTTATTCGTAAACTCAAACAAGAACGGCCTGGCGAGTTGGGGGAAATTGCCAATATACTTGCGCGGAATAATATAAATATCAGCGTACAATATAGTGACCACAGTAATCGGTTGATTCTGCTGACCGACAATAATGAAATGGCAGCCGCAGCCACCATGAAATGGGATGTATCCGCTGTATGAAGCCCAACGCTTTCAAAGCAGATATTGATGACTCTGATTTATTAGAAAAGTCGATGTCTGAAATTGCTTCTGCTATCGCTGACCCTTCTCGGGTCAGCATTCTGTGTGCTTTGATGGATGGGCGGGCATGGACGGCAACAGAGCTAAGTTCGGTAGCTAATATTGCAGCATCAACGGCAAGCGCTCATCTGGCAAAACTTCTTAATAGCCAATTAATTACGTGTCTGTCTCAAGGGCGCCATCGGTACTACAGACTAGCAGGAGTTGATATAGCGACACTGCTTGAAACCCTGATGGGAGTATCAATGAAGACGCAGAAGGGTTGCGTCACCAAAACCCCTGTGCATTTGCGCAAAGCCCGTACCTGTTATGATCATTTGGCCGGTGAAGTTGCTGTTGCCATGTATGAATTTATGGATAAAGAAGGCTGGTTTTTACCTGAAGGAGGCGCGTTATCACCCATTGGTATGGCTAAATTTCAGGAAATTGGTGTTGAAATTCTCCCGCACACAAAACGAAAAAGCGTTTGTACTTGCCTGGACTGGAGCGAACGCCGTTTTCATCTTGGGGGGAGTACTGGTGCGGCTTTGTTGGTGACGTTTGACCAAAAGGGGTGGATAGCCAGGACAGCGGGTTACAGAGAAGTGACTTTCACCGATGCCGGGATAAAAGCTCTCGGACGTTTATTCAGGCTCAGCTTAAAATAATAAACTCATCGCATCAGTAGATGAGTTTATTATTAATAATAGAAAATATAATCAACCAGAGTTATTAACCGAGCAACTCATCTAACGAATCAGATAGATTACAACTGGAACCCAGTTTGGTATCCGTAACATCGGTTAAATAAAACGTATATGCACCCTTATCGTCATTTTTCACATGACCAACAAAAGTAAAATAAAGAGGTTTATCTTTATTTTCCTTGAAGGTTTGATATGCGGCCTCGACGTTCTTCTTATTGACATCGTCTGTTTCAACGATCTTCATTTTTAATGACGGTCTATCACAACGAACAAAAACAATATCGTCACGATCTTGTACCAGCATGCCAGAGAATATGTCATTGCCAGCACTAGATTCTGCGTGAGCATTAACCATTGAAACTAAAGATAAAAATATCCCACTCAATAATTTTTTCATAACAATATCGATACCAGGGTCCATGGAAAGAAAATTTATGTTAATAACATAATCCCACAATTAAAATAGCATAAAAAAGCCATATCTGAGAATGGGGATATATACATAACCTGCTATTAATTCCAGAATAATGATAACTGTGCGTTGTTCGTTCAGGGCGTGCTACGATGACGAAAATCCACGCAAGAAAATCGAACAAAATTTAATCTATACTTTATAGAAGATCCTTGCAGCTGTTAAATCCCTGATGCCTGACACCCCATCCTGAGAGAACGTTTCTGATCTGATTGAACAACTGCTCCTGTGCGTTCACATCGCCTGATGAGCAAATTCATGAAATTAAGTCTAAAACAGTGGTTTTCTGCGCGTAAGTCACGGGAATTACCTACAGAAATCCCTGATTGGTTGGGTTCTGAACCCGCGAACGAAAGCCCTATCAAAGCTGAGCTGTTTTCTGCCGCCCAAATGGAGCGCTACGGCCAGAAACTGGCTCGTTCCCATAAATTATCGACCACTAAGCTGCCTTACTATTTACTCAAGCGTCTGGAAGATAATGAAGCCATCATCACCCGTAATTGCTATCTGCTCAATGCAGGGGAAAAATCGGGTATTACTCCGGCCGGTGAATGGCTGCTGGATAATTACTATCTCATCGAAGAACAGATCCGCGTGGTTCGTCATCATTTACCAAAGAATTTTGGTAAAGGGTTGCCACCGTTAGCTGCTCCTAATCATTGCCCTCGTATTTATGATATTGCCTCTGAAGCTATCGCTCATGCCGATGGACGATGGGATGCCGCAAGCCTAACCAGTTATATCGCGGCCTATCAGCAAGTGACTCCGTTAACTCTTGGTGAACTTTGGGCATTGCCGGGTATGTTGCGTCTGGCGCTGATTGAGAATCTACGACGCGTTAGTATTGAAGTGGCTGAGGCGCAAAAAGAGCGAAATCTGGCTGATGTGTGGGTCACGCGAATTTTTGAATGTGCTGAAAACACGCCAGCGGATTTGATTATGGTGATTGCGGATATGGCACGTTCACGTCCGCCATTAAGCAGCGCTTTTGTAGCGGAACTGGTTCGCCGCTTGCAGGGGCGAGGGAACATGCTCTCTTTGCCGCTGACCTGGGTTGAACAGCGCCTTGCTGAAACCGGCGTCACCACGGATTACCTGATTCATCGCTTTAACCAGCAACTTGCTGCAAGCCAACTTTCAGTGAGCAACAGTATTGCCGGGTTGCGTCTGTTAAGTGAAACCAACTGGGCTGACTTTGCCGAAGCAATGAGTCTGGTCGAACAGACATTGCGCCAGGACCCTTCCGGGATTTATCCGGCAATGCACTTCGATACCCGCGACCATTATCGCCATATTGTTGAGATCCTCGCCCGTCACAGCCATCACAGTGAACCCGAAGTCGCCCGTTATATTTTAGAAATGGCTCAGGCAACGCCTGTTCATCATGTGGGTTATTACTTAATTGGTGAAGGGCGCTCGCAACTAGAACAAAAGCTTGGGGCAAATACATCGTGGGTCGTCCGGCTGCGTCATAGCTTTAACCAAATTCCTCTGCTTTCATGGCTTGGAAGCCTGAGCCTGTTGACCACAGCGTTCACTGCTGACATTTTATCCCGCACCCATCAACAAGGGATGAACTGGCCGCTGGCGCTTCTTGCGCTGCCGCTGGTGGTGCTGATTAGTCAGTTGGCTCTCAATTTGCTGAGTGAGGCGACGACTCGCTTCCGGTCGCCACTGCCTCTGCCACGCATGGATTTCTCAACCGGCATCCCGGCGGAGTATTGCACGATGGTGGTTATCCCTTGCTTACTCACCAGCCGCGCCGGGATAGACAAGCTGCTTAACAGCCTGGAGGTTTGCTATCTGGGTAACAACTCGCCAAACCTGTACTTCGCATTGCTAACCGATTTTGCTGATTCCCCGGACCAGAACTCACCAGAAAGCGGCGATCTGCTGCACTGGGCTGAAGCGCAAATGCAGAATTTGAATCGACGCTATGCTTCTGTTGCCCAACCACTTTTCTTTTTGCTGCATCGTTCAGCGCAGTGGAATGAACAACAAAACGTGTGGATGGGGTATGAGCGTAAACGCGGCAAGTTATCGATGCTGAATAGTTGGCTGCGCGAACCTGGCGACCAATTTTCCGAAGTACACAGTAATGTGATTAGCCCACCAACGGGGGTTAAATATGTCATCACGCTGGATAGCGACACCGTTCTGCCACGTGACACTGCGCATAAACTGGTTGCCACTATGGCGCATCCGCTCAATCACCCGATCTACGATCCGGTAAAACAGCGTGTCGTTAAAGGGTACGCTATTTTGCAGCCCGGCCTTGCTGAAGAGATCCCACGAAACGGGCAGGGGCGCTATGCCGCGATGTGCAGCAACGTGCCGGGTAACGATCCTTACTCAATGATGTCATCGGATATTTATCAGGATCTGTTCGGCGAAGGCTCGTTCGTTGGTAAAGGTATTTACGATGTGGATACTTTTGCCCAGGCGACGCACAATACGTGCCCGGAAAACCTGGTGTTGAGCCATGATTTGCTGGAAGGGTGCTATGCCCGTTCAGGTTTGCTCAGTGAAGTCTTGCTATATGAGCAGTACCCCAATAACTACCTCACTGATGTGGCAAGACGTACCCGCTGGATACGCGGCGACTGGCAACTATTGAATTGGCTTAAATTCAGGCCCAGAAAAGCAGATGGAACACATGACAAAAACCCACTAAGCACGCTTTCACGCTGGAAACTGCTGGATAATTTGCGCCGCAGCCTCGTGGCACCATCATTTCTGATGCTGGTGTTTTGCGCCATTTTACTGGTCCCCAATCCTTTTTACTGGCTCGGCGTGCTAGCCGTTGTGCTGCTACTTCCTACCGTGCTGGTTTTAGCGCAGGATATTCTGAGTAAGCCAGCACGGCGGCCATTCGTCCAGCATCTGATTCTGGTTTCTTCCGGCGGGCTTAAACGCCTGCTGCGCATTGGCCTGGGATTTATCACGCTTCCTCATGAGGCCGGATATTCGCTTCATGCAATTGCAGTGACGTTATGGCGGCTGGGTATTAGCCATCACAACCTCAATCAGTGGGCTAGTTTTGACCAAAGCACTGAACACGCCAAAGCCTCGCCGCTGCGTTTTTATCGGGCAATGTGGCTCAATGTCGTTTCAGGTATTGCACTCATCCTGCTCGCGGCCTTCCTTTCACCTATGCTGCTGTTTTTTGCTGTGCCTATCGGTGTGGTGTGGTGTCTGGCTCCTTTGTTATTAAGCTGGCTGAGCCGCGAGACTGTAAGCCATACCATTACATTCAATGCTGAAAATAAACGCCTGTTGCGCCAAAGCAGTCGCGAAATTTGGGCCTTTTTTGAAACCTTTGCCACAGAGAAAGAAAACTGGTTACCGCCGGATAACTACCAGGAAATTCCACATCCGGTTATTGCGCACCGCACTTCGCCGACCAACATTGGCCTGTCGCTAATGGCCAACCTAACGGCGTGGGATTTTGGTTATATTCCCCAGGGGGAAATGCTGCAACGCATCACGCTGACGCTCGACACCCTGGATAAAATGGAGCATTACCGCGGCCATTTATACAACTGGTACGACACCCGCACCCTGGTGCCGCTGAATCCGCGTTATATCTCAAGTGTCGACAGCGGCAATATGGCCGGGCATTTGCTCACTCTAAGTGCGGGGTTAACGGGGTTGCGTAACCAACCCGTACTCAATTGCACACAATTGCTGATGGGCCTTGATGACACATTGCAAATCCTCGAGAAAACCTGGGGGCAGCATGCGCCGACCTCTTTGCGCCAGTTGCGCAATCACTGCAAAACTGCCGCCACACTCTCTCCATCGTTACTGTTTCCAGAGCTGAAAAACATGCGTGCGCAAAGTCATCGTCTGCACGCACTTTGTAGTCATGAGGATGGGCGTATCCGCCGCTGGGTAGAGCATCTTCAACACCAGTTGGTGCTGATCTGTCACGAATGGACGAATTTTCTCGGGTGGCTACCCGCCCATTGGGAGAGTAAATCGTTACCATCACTTTCCTGGCTTGCACAGGCAAAACATACCGGCGAAGGCACACCTTCAGAATCGGTGATCCGCCTGGCCCGCACACGGCTGGATATTATTACCGAGCTGGAACAGCGCCTGACAGAACACGCACGAATGGATTTTGTCTTCCTGTATAACGAAGTCACCAGCCTGCTCAGCGTCGGTTATAACTGCGATAACAATAAGCTCGATAACAGTCATTACGACTTGTTGCCTTCGGAAATTCGTCTTACCAGTTTTCTGGCGATAGCCACTAATCAGTTGCCGTTAAAAAGCTGGTTTGCGTTGGGGCGACTCTTTACCACCATTGATAACGAAACTGCGTTGATGTCGTGGAGTGGCTCAATGTTTGAGTACTTAATGCCGAACCTGGTGATGCCAACTTTCCCTGGCAGCTTGCTGGAGGAGATGAGCCAGTCAGCGGTGAAACGCCAGATTGACTGGGGCAAAGAGCGGGGCGTGCCGTGGGGAATTTCAGAGTCGGGTTACTACTCCTTTGATGCGCTGCAAAATTACCAATATCACGCCTTTGGCGTGCCGGGTCTTGGCTTGCGAAGGGGACTTGCGGATGACATGGTCATCGCACCTTATGCCACCATGATGGCACTGACGGTCTCTCCGCATAAAGCTTGCGAAAACTTGCTGAAACTAGAAAAAAATGGTGCTCGTGGGGAATATGGCTTCTACGAAGCGCTGGACTACACGCCTTCACGCCTCGCCAACGGCCAGATGTATGCGGTGGTTCGTTCGTGGATGGCACACCATCAGGGAATGGCATTCCAGGCTCTTTCCCATGTGCTGTTAGGTGCGCCAATGGTAGACCGATTTATGACCAGCCCATCATTTCAGTCGGCTCGTTTGTTATTGCAGGAACGGGTGCCTGATGCCGTTGAGTTGTATAGTCCGCGTCGCCATTTCGAATCTCACGAAGGGGTTTTGCAACCTGTACAATACGAAGTGCGCGAGTTTACCGACGTTGATAGCCTGATACCCGAAGTTCAGTTGCTGTCGAATTCCGATTACCATCTGATGATCAGCCAGTCAGGGAGCGGTTACAGCCGCTGGAAAGACATTGCGTTGACCCGCTGGCGCAGCGATGCCACTTGCGATAACTGGGGTACTTTTTGCTATATTAGTGACAGTGTAACTAATGAGGTGTGGAGTAATACCTGGCAACCGCTTGGTGAACCGGTCAGCCAGTACGATGCGACATTTACCGACGCCGGAGCGGAGTTCAAACTGGTCGCGGGTACGATCAATGTTAAAACGCAGATTGTTGTCTCGCCCGAGGATGATATTGAGCTGCGCCGCGTCACGCTGCTGCATCGTGGGCGGCAA
>Ga0105244_10003623_pt1 | contig 10948 bp, 10 predicted proteins | sample KBSM44metaG_FD_80423 | JGI IMG/M metagenome (GOLD analysis project Ga0105244, IMG submission 80423) | Miscanthus rhizosphere microbial communities from Kellogg Biological Station, Michigan, USA - KBS M4-4 metaG | ecosystem: Host-associated > Plants > Roots > Rhizosphere > Soil | place...
ACCGCCCGATCGATAGGGTGAGCCGGTGACCGACGCCGAACCCCTCGACGACAGCGACGGCCCCGGCGAGGTCGTCCAGGCCTTCGTGCGCGGCCTCGCGGTCATCCGCGCGTTCGACGCCGACAACCCCGAGCTGACCCTGAGCGACGTCGCCCGCCGCGCCGGTGTGACGCGTGCCGCCGCGGGACGGTTCCTCCGCACCCTGCAGAGCCTCGGGTACGTGCGGAACGACGGGCGGTCCTTCGCCCTCACCCCGCGCGTGCTGGAGTTGGGCTACAGCTATCTCTCGGCCCTGTCGCTCCCCGAGGTCGCGCAGCCGCACCTCGAGGCGCTGTCGCGCGCGGTCGGCGAGAGTGCGTCGGCGGCGGTGCTGGACGGCACCGAGATCGTCTACGTCGCCCGCGTGCCCGTGCGCCGCATCATGTCGGTCGGCATCACCGTCGGCACGCGGTTCCCGGCCGCGGTGACGAGCATGGGACGCGTACTTCTGGCCGCGGCGTCCGTCGAGGAACGCGATCGGATCCTGGATGCCACGACGTTCGCCGCCCTGACCCCCCGGACGCTGACCGATCCCGATGCCGTCCGGCGCGAACTCGAACGCGTACGCGCGCAGGGCTGGGCGCGGGTCGACGGGGAGCTCGAGCCGGGGCTGCAGTCCCTCGCCGCTCCCGTTCGTGGGCGGGAGGGTGCGGTCGTCGCCGCGATCAACGTGTCGATGTCGAGCGGCCGTTACACCGAAGCCGACATCATCGAGCGGCTGGTTCCGGCGTTGCTCGGCGCGGCCCGCGACGTCGAAGCGGACCTCCGCACGCCTTGAGACACGGTGCGTCAGATCGCAGCGCGCTATCGGGAGAGTCCGCTGGGCGGTCGGGGGAGCGCGGCCGCCCCCGCGGAGATGTGGCTTCGCAGAAGTTGGGCGCACGCCTCGCCGTCGTGGGCGGCGAAGGCCTCGAAGATCACTTGGTGCTCGCGATGGGATTCGTCGGCCCGTGCCGCCAGACTGATCGCTTGGAAAGGCAAGCCGTTCCAGAGCTTCTCGATGAAATCGATCAGATAGGGCGATCGAGATGCCGCGTAGATCGTGTGGTGGAAGTCGGCGTTCAAGGACGGCACTTCGGAATAGCGGCCGTGTTCGACTGCGGACGACAGGGCGCCCAGGATGTGTTCCACGGATCGGATGTCGTCGGGTGTCGCGCGCTGAGCCGCGAGCATGATCGCCTCCGGTTCCAGCAGCAGACGCAGCCGGTAGATGTCGTCGGCGCGCTCCGCCGTGAACGGAGAGACGATCGCGACCGAGTGATTCTGCTGCTCGACGAGCCCCTGTGAGGTCAGCACGCGAAGCGCGTCGCGAACGGGAGTGAGGCTCATACCCAGGTCGGCGGCGAGTTCGCGGAGTACGAGCCGCTGACCCGGTGCGAGGTCGCCGGAGCGGATCGCATCGCGAAGGGCGGCGTAGGCGGCTTCCGCTTTGGTGGGGGTGTCTGGTGCGATCAGCTTCACGAGACGATGCTATCAAACGTCGTAAAAAATATGTTATAACAGGAGAAGGTCATCTCGACCAGCGACGAAGGAGACGCAATGGACACCGCAGCACTCGGCCAGAATTCCTCGACCTCCCCGGTGGAGCGTTCGGCGGTGGCGGAGGTGGACGAGCTCTGCGTGCGGTATCGCAACTGGGGCCGCTGGGGCGACGACGATCAGCGGGGGACGCTGAATTTCATCTCACCCGATGTTCTCGTTGCGGCGGCGGCGTCCGTGCGGTCGGGTCGCGTGGTCTCATGCGGCCTTCCGTTCGACAGCGATGGTCCGCAGTCCGGCAATTTCGGAGGGCGCACCAATCCTCTCCACTGGATGCTGCAGGACGGCGGCGACATCGCGCTCGGTGCTCAGGACGATCTCGACCTGCTGCGCTACACCGACGACGCGATCAGCATGCCGCTGCAATGCGGCACGCAGTGGGACGCGCTCGCGCACATCTTCTACCGGGGCCAGATGTACAACGGCCACGGACTCGACAAGGTCACGAGCAGCGGGGCTGCCGTCAACAGCATCGACAAGATCGCCGACGGCGTCGTCGGTCGTGGGGTGCTCCTCGATCTGCCGACTCACCTCGGCGTGGAGTGGCTCGAGCCCGGTCACGCGATCTCCTCCGCCGATCTCGACGAGTGCGCCGCCGCGCAGCGAGTGGAGATCCGGCGCGGTGACATCGTCCTCGTCCGGACGGGCCAGCTGGCGCAGGTGCGTTCGGAGCAGCGGTGGGGCGAATACGACTCCGGTCCCGCCCCCGGGCTCGGGGTGGACGCCGCTCACTGGTTCGTACGCAACGAGATCGCCGCGTTCGCCACCGACACATGGGGAACGGAAGTCCGACCCAATGACACCCCGGGGGTGTTCCAACCCCTCCATCTGATCCTGCTCGTGAACGCGGGCATGACGATCGGGGAGATCTTCGATCTGGACCCGCTTTCCACCGTGTGCCGCGAGGAGGGACGATACGACTTCTTCTTCACGGCGCCGCCGCTGCCGATCTCTCGAGCCGTCGGATCTCCGATCAATCCGCTCGCGATCTTCTGAGGACGCGACGATGCCCCGACCGATCGGTCCGTCCTCGATGCTGTTCTGCCCGGGCGACGACGACGACAAGCTCACCAAGCTCGTCGGCCGCGGCGTCACGACGGTCGCGCTCGACCTGGAGGACGCCGTCCATCCCTCTCGGCGCGGAGAGGCGAGAAGACTGGTCGCCCGACACCTCCCCCGTCTCCGCCGCACGATGGCGGTCTACGTGCGGGTCGACGCGGGTCGTTCCGCGGAACTCGCCCTCGACGTCGCCGTCGCTGCCGAAGGCGGGGCGCGGGGCATCATCCTCCCGAAAGTCGAGAGCGGGGATACCGTCGTCGAGGTGCTCTCGATGCTCGACGCGCACGGCCACCCGCCCCTCACGCTCGTGCTGATGGTGGAGACGGCACGGGGCCTCCTCGATCTGGGCGAGATCCTCGAAGCCGCTCCGGAGCGCGTCGAGACGTTGATGTTCGGCAGTGTGGACTACAGCGAAGACATCGGTCTCGCGGTCGGAGCCGACGAGCGAGAGCTCGATCTTCCCCGGTCGTTGATCGTCGCGCACGCGCGCGCAGCGGGTCTCGCCGCCCCCCTGGACGGCCCCCATCTCGATCTCACGGCAGTGGACTTCACGGAGTCCTGCGAACGCTCCCGCGACCGCGGATTCGCCGGGCGCGTGTGTCTGACCCCCACTCAAGCGTCGGTTGCCGACCGGGTGTACGGCACGTCGAGTGCGAACGAGCTCGCGTGGGCTCGCGAAACCGTGGATGCCTTCGTGCAGGCACAGCAGCGTGGGCGAGCCGTCGCACGCGTACGCGGAGCCTTCGTCGACCCCCCTGTCTACCGGCGAGCCCTCGACATCCTGTCACGGGCCGGCCTGCATCACTCCGAGGAGAACCACCATGTTTGACGCCGACACCGTCGAGATCACCATGCTTGTCGAGAACTGGGTCGACATGCTGCTGCCGGATCAGGAGCTGGGCCACGGCGACCACTGCGTCCGGGCCGGACTCATCGAACACTTCGATGCCGCCCGCATCCCCCCGCAGGCGGAGAACGGGCTCAGTCTCCTAATCACGGCACGCCGGGGTCGCCGTTCGACCTCGTTCCTCTTCGACGTGGGGCTGACCGGCTCGGTGCTCCTGCACAACCTGCGTGCACTTCGAGTAGACCTGCAAGACCTTCAGGGGGTGGTCATCAGCCACGGGCATCCGGATCATTTCGGCGGCATCCTGCCGCTCCTGGACTCCTTCGATCGCACCGTCCCGGTGATGACGCACCCGGATGCCTTCCTCCCCCGATTCGCGGTGATGGGTGACGGACGGAGCTCGGCGTACTACAACCAGGGGTTCACAGTCGAGAGCATTCAGGCCCACGGCGGGCGGCCGGTGCTCAACAGCGGATCCCTCGATCTCGGATGCGGGATCTACACCACGGGGTTCATCCCGCGCACCCTGGCCTTCGAGGGGCCGCAGCAGCCCGCCGACGAACACGCTCCCGGTCTCTATCAAGTGGCCGCGGACGGGCAGTACCGGCTCGATGAGGTTCTGGACGAGCAGGGTCTGATCGTGAAGCTGAAGGACAAGGGCCTCGTCGTCATCACCGGCTGTGCTCACGCCGGTGTCCTCAACACGATCGACCGGGCGCGAATGATGTTCCCCGACACGCCCGTGCACGCGGTGATCGGTGGCTTTCATCTCGGGTTTCCGACGACACCGGAGGCGAACGTGGAGATGACCCTGCAGGGCATGATGGACCGCGACGTGCGACACATCGTGCCGATGCACTGCAGCGGGCTGCACACCCATGCACGCTTCCAGCACGACGCCACCGAACGATACATCCAACCGTCCGTCGGCACGGTCTTGAGCTTCTGATGCGTGCCTCACCTCTCGCGGGTGTGCGAGTAGTCGCACTGGAGCAGGCGGTCGCCGCCCCGCTGTGTTCTCGGCACCTGGCCGATCTCGGTGCCGAGGTGATCAAGGTCGAGCGCCCGGGTCGCGGCGATTTCGCTCGCGACTATGACGCCTACGTGTTGGGTGAATCCGCTCATTTCGTCTGGCTCAACGGGGGCAAGAAGAGCCTCGCCCTCGATCTCAAGACGGCGGAAGGACGCGACGTGCTCGTACGTCTCCTGCGTGACGCCGACGTTCTCGTCTCGAATCTCGGCCCGGGCGCGCTCGAGCGCATCGTCCCCGACGAGGAACTCGTCGCCCTCAACCCCCGCCTCGTCCGCTGCGCCATCAGCGGGTATGGTCCGAGCGGTCCCTACCAGTACCGGAAGGCGTTCGACCTCCTCGTGCAAGGAGAGGCCGGGGTGACGGCGAGCACCGGCGAGGTCGGTCACCCCGCCAAACCCGGGGTGTCCCTCGCCGACGTGGGGGCAGGCATCTATGCGGCGGCCGGAATCCTGGCGGCGCTGTTCCGGCGGGAGCGCTCGGGCGTGGGCGATCGCGTCGAGATCGCGATGTTCGACGTCATGGTCGAGTGGATGAGTCCTCTCCTACTCACCTACCGGGAGGCGGGGATCGAGATCGAACCGGCCGGCACGCGCCACGCGACGATCACGCCCTACGGCCCTTTCGGCACCGCCGACGGACGCACCATCAACATCGCGGTGCAGACCACCCGTCAGTGGCTCGACCTGTGCGACGTGCTCGGACTCGACGACCTCGCCGCGCGCGTCGACCTCTGCGAGAACGCGGGACGGTTGGCCCAGCGTGACCTCGTCGAACGTGCGGTCGCCGAAGCGACGGGACATCGCGCGCTCTCGGATCTCGCCGATCGACTCGAAGAGGCAGGGATCCCGTGGGGCACATTGAACTCCATCGCGGACGTGTCCCGGCACCCGCAGTTGAACGACACCGTGAGGTGGCGGACGGCCGTCCTTCCCTCCGAGGCGGAAGTGACGGTGCTGGATAGCCCGTTCCATCCGGAGGGGCGTTCCGGCGAAAACCGGGTGCCCGCACTCGGGGAGGATTCGACCGACGTACTGGCGCGCCTGGGATACGCACCCGATGACATCGAGCGACTCCTCCGCGACGGGACCGTCGCCGCTGCGGTCGCGGGGGGTACGACGTGATCGAGTTCCTCGTCCACATCACGGTGGTTCGACCCGACACGGTCTCCGACAGCGAGTGGGCGCAGCTCCGCACACGCGAGGCGGAGCGCGGTCGCGCCTACCGGGACGGTGGTGTCATTCGGCGGATATGGCGCCTTCCGGGCACGACCGCCAACGTCGGAATCTGGGCCGCGAAGGACCCGACAGAGCTTCACGAGAAGCTCGCCGCGCTCCCGATGTTCGCCCACATGACCATCGGTGTCGCGGCGCTCGCCGACCACTACCTCGATTCCCCCAATCTCGAAGAGAGCTGACGCAATGTCCTTGCACATCGATCGCGACGTCGCCATCGAAATGGACGATGGCCTTTCCCTCCGGGCCGACGTCTTCCGCCCCGGCGACGTGGACGGTTCCGTCCCCGTCATCGTGAGCATGGGCCCCTACGGCAAGGGAGTCCCCTTCCAGACCGGGTATGCGCGGCAGTGGGAGTGGCTCGACCGTCATCACGCGGATCTGCTTCCCGGCTCCCCTCGTTCCTATCTCACGTGGGAGACGGTCGACCCCGAGACCTGGGTGCCGTGGGGATACGCCGTGGTCCGCGTCGACTCCCGCGGCGCGGGACGCAGCCCCGGCGTGCTCGACATCTACTCGCCCCGAGAGGTCCGGGATCTGCATGACGTCATCGAATGGGCCGGCACGCAGGCGTGGTCGAACGGAAAGGTGGGGTTGAACGGCATTTCCTACTTTGCCGTCAATCAGTGGCTCGTCGCCGGGCTCCAGCCTCCGCATCTGGCGGCGATGATTCCGTGGGAGGGTGCCGCCGATCTCTATCGCGACAAGTATCGGCACGGGGGGATTCTCAACAACGCTTTCCTGGAGACCTGGTACCCGCGCCAAGTGCTCTCGGTTCAGCACGGCAATCCCGAGGGTCCGACCGATCCGTGGCTGGGCGAATCCGCGACCGGACTTCCCCTGGGTGAGGAGGAGCGAGCGGCACTGCGGACCGATCCGCGGCAGGAAGCACTTTCTCGACCGCTGGATGGGCCGTATTGGCGCGATCGAGCGGCCGACTGGTCGAAAGTCGTTACCCCGTTCCTCAGCGCGGCGAGCCTCGCCGGTTATGGACTGCACCCCCGCGGCAATTTCGAGGCGTTCGTGCATGCGGCGTCGCCTCGCAAGTGGCTGGAGACCCACCCCGGGCGCCACGAGGAATGGTTCTACCTGCCCGAGGGCATGGAGTTGCAGAAGCGCTTTCTCGACCACTTCCTCAAGGGTGAGGACAACGGCTGGGACCGACAGCCTCCTGTGCTCCTCCGTCTCCGCCGTCCCTTCGAGACCGAAACGCAGACGAGGTACGAGCACGAATGGCCCCTCGCCCGCACGGACTGGACCGACGTCTTCCTTCGGCCCGACCTCTCTCTCGGCGCCGTCCCGGGTGATGAGGGGGAGATCACGTTCGACGCGGCAGGGGAGCCGGTGACGTTCCTCACACCGCCGTTGGACTCCGAGACCGAGGTGACCGGTCCGCTCGCCGCGACGGTGTTCATCTCATCCACGACCACGGACGCGGACCTCTTCTGTACCTTGCAGGCCTTCAGTCCGGACGGTCGAGAGGTCCACTTCCCCGGTACCGTCGACCCCGCCACGCCGCTCGCCCAGGGCTGGTTGCGGGCCTCCCACCGCAAGCTCGATCCCAATCTCTCGGAACCCCATCGCCCGTACCACGCACATGATGAGACCCAACCCCTCGAGCCCGGTCGCATCTACGAACTGAACGTGGAGATCTGGCCCACGTGCATCGTCCTCCCCGCCGGATATCGCCTGGCCCTCCAGATCAGCGGTCACGACTTCGAGCGTCCCGGACCCGACGACGGCGCGAGCGTGTGGACGGCGCGCGGATCCGGGCCATTCCTGCACAACCATCCCGAAGATCGCCGCGCCGATGTATACGGCGCGCGCACAACCATCCACACCGGGCCGGCTCACCCGTCCCGTCTCCTGCTCCCCCTCATTCCCGCGAAAGGAACCCGTCAATGATGACAATCCAGGCCCGGCCGACCTCCACGCCGCAGGCTCGACGAGCAGCCGCCGCCAGCTTCTTCGGCAGCATGCTCGAGTTCTACGAATTCTTCATTTACGCCACCGCGGCGGCGCTCGTCTTCAGCACGATCATGTTTCCCCCCGACACGGGCGCGGGAGCGCTGTTGTCCCTCGCCACGTTCGGTGTCGCCTACCTCGCCCGCCCCTTCGGCGCGATTCTCTTCGGCCAGATCGGCGACACCCTGGGTCGGAAGAGAACCCTCATCCTCTCGCTCGTGATGATGGGGTGCTCCACCGTCCTGATCGGGTGCATCCCCACATACCAGGACATCGGCATCGCGGCACCCATCATCCTCGTCATCCTGCGCATCGTGCAGGGCATCTCCGCCGCCGGCGAAGCCGCCGGGGCCGCCTCACTCGTCGTTGAGCAGGCACCCGAGGGGCGCCGTGGTCTCTTCGGCAGCAGCGTCACCACCGGCGTCGCGGTCGGGTTCATTCTCGCCAGCCTCGTCTTCTTGCCGGTGGCTGCGTTGCCGAGAGAGGCGCTGCTGTCGTGGGGCTGGCGTGTCCCTTTCTGGCTCAGCGCCGTCATCCTGGTGATCGCGTACATCGTGCGTCGTCGCATCGAGGAGCCGGCGATCTTCGAGGAAACACGGGAGCACGGCCGGACCGCGAAGCTTCCGGTCGTCGCGGTCGTGCGCGATCGGTGGCAAGACATCGTCCGTGTGACGGCGGCCACGTTCTTCATCGCGATCCAGTCCCTGCTCACCGTCTTCGGTCTCGGCTACGTGACCACGGCGACGGACATCCCGGCCACCGCGATGTTGTGGATCTGGATCGTCGCCTACGCGGTGTCCGTCGTCCTGCAGCCCCTCGCGGGTCTCCTTTCCGACCGGTGGGGACGAAAGCCCGTCTTCATCTTCGGGTGCGTCGGGATGGCTGTGTCCGTCGTCTTCTTCTTCGGAGTGGTCTCCACCGCCAGCGTCCTTCTCATTGGCCTCGCGGGTGTACTCACCCTCGGCGTCTTCTACAGCTTCGCCAACGGTGTCTATCCCGCGTTCTTCCCCGAGATGTTCGACGTCCGCGTGCGGTACAGCGGCTACGCCATCAGCCTGCAGCTGGGTCTGATCGTCACGGGTTTCGCTCCCGCCATCGCTGTGACTCTGGTCGGGCTGGCGCAGCCATCGTGGCTCCTCCCCGCCCTCCTCGGGAGCGCATTCGCCGTGATTGCCGGAGTCGCGGTGCTCACTGCTCGCGAGACCGCTCACACCCCCCTCCGCGAGCTGGGTCAGACCCCCAGCCCCCGAACGGCGGAGAAGGAGGCCACTCGATGAGGATCGTCGGTGCCGTCCTGGAGCAGAGCGGACGGGAGCGACCCTACGCGCGGTCGCGGCCGCTCTCGATCTCCGAGCTCGAGCTCGACGACCCGGGACCGACCGAGCTCCTCATCGAAATCGAGGTCGCGGGAATCTGCCATTCCGATCTGTCGGTGGTCAACGGTGATCGGCCGCGTCCACTGCCGATGCTCTTGGGACACGAAGCGGCCGGAACGGTGGTCACGGCCGGTCGCGAAGTCGAAGACCTCCACCCCGGGCAACGCGTCGTCATGACCTTCCTTCCCCGGTGCGGAGTGTGTCGACAGTGTCAGACGGATGGACGGCTCCCCTGCGCGAGAGGATCCGAGGCCAATGCCGAGGGACGGCTGCTGACGGGACGACGTCTCACCCGGGGCGGCAAACCGATCCAGCATCACCTGGGGGTCTCCGCGTTCGCGACGCATGCGGTCGTCGATCGTCGATCCGTCGTGCCCGTTCCATCCGACACTCCGCCGGAGGTGGCGGCCCTGCTCGGATGCGCTGTTCTCACCGGGGGCGGCGCGATCGTCAACGCCGCACGACCGACGCCGGGCGACTCGATCGCCGTGGTGGGGCTCGGCGGAGTGGGAATGGCCGCCCTCCTCGTCGCCAAGGCCCTGGGCGTCGGCGCGGTCATCGGCATCGATTCTCAACCGGAGAAGCTCGAGCAAGCACGACTCCTCGGGGCCGACCGGACCCTGGGCCCGGACGAGGCAATCCGGCAGAAGCTGCGGGCGGAGGTGGTCATCGAGGCGGCGGGTCATCCGCGCGCGTTCGAGACGGCGGTCGAGATCACCGCTCCCGGTGGGTCGACGACGACCGTGGGTCTTCCCCCGGCATCGGCGCGCTCGACCATATCGCCGCTGGGGCTGACCGCGGAAGCCCGGATCATTCAGGGCAGCTACCTGGGTTCGGCCGTGCCGGAGCGTGACATCCCCCTGTTCGCCCAGATGTGGCGGGATGGACGACTGCCCGTCGAGGCGCTCATCTCCGCCACGACCACCTTGGACCGGATCAACGAGGCAATGGATACGCTCGCGGAGGGACGCGCCGTGCGGCAGCTCATCAGATTCGGCGGCTCGGCGTGCCGCAACCGTTCCGGCTTGGGCTCGGCGGCCTCACCGGACCGGGGCCACGGCATCCGGCCGCAGGTCGAGGCGGCGGAGCAGCTGGGCGTTGAGGGCGACGACGATCGTCGACAGCGACATCAGGATCGCGCCGACCGACATCGGCAGGACGAACCCGATCGGCGCCAGAACGCCGGCGGCGAGCGGGACTGACAGCAGGTTGTACCCCGCTGCCCACCACAGGTTCTGCTGCATCTTGCGGTAGCTCGCGCGCGACAGCTCGATCACCGACAGCACCGAGCGCGGGTCGTCGCTCGCCAGCACCACGCCGGCGGAGGCGATCGCGACGTCGGTTCCGGCGCCGATCGCGAGACCCACGTCCGCCCGCGCGAGCGCCGGCGCGTCGTTGACGCCGTCGCCGACCATGGCGACGCGGCGACCCTCGGCCTGGAGCCGGGCGACGGTGGACTCCTTGTCCTCCGGGCGCACCCCGGCGAAGAACCGGCGGATGCCGACGGCCTCGGCCACGGCGGCGGCGACCGGCTCCGCGTCGCCGGTGATCATCACGACCTCGATCCCCCGCTCGGTCAGCGCCCGCACGGCGGTCACGGACTCGGACCGGATCTCGTCGGCCAGGCGCAGGGCGCCGACCGTTTCGCCGTCCGCGACGACGTGCAGCACGATCGACCCGTCGCTGCGCCACTCCTCGGCGACCGGGAGTTCGCGAGCGTCCTCCTCCGCGAGCAGCGCCGGCCCGCCCACCCGCACGACCCGTCCCTCGACGACGGCTCGGACGCCGACCGCCGGGGAGGAGGAGAAGTCGGTGGATGCCGGGACGTCGAGCTCTCGCGCCCCCGCGGCGCGCACGA
>Ga0105244_10003626_pt1 | contig 10941 bp, 10 predicted proteins | sample KBSM44metaG_FD_80423 | JGI IMG/M metagenome (GOLD analysis project Ga0105244, IMG submission 80423) | Miscanthus rhizosphere microbial communities from Kellogg Biological Station, Michigan, USA - KBS M4-4 metaG | ecosystem: Host-associated > Plants > Roots > Rhizosphere > Soil | place...
GTGGATCCGCCAGATGCGCCGCCTGCATGAACTGCATCACCGTCGTGAGCTGATGCAGGAACGCAATTTCAATATCGTTTTTCCGCTGATGGACTACCTGTTCGGCACCCTCTATTGGGAACCGGAACCGACTGACCTGCACCCGACGAGAACAACCATGACCCGCATGCAGCATCAGATCGATATTGCTGGAGACCCGATTGACGTGCTCGCCTACGCCTGCACCGTGACCCGTTGGCCGGATTGGCATCCTTCGTCCCTCAAGGTCGATGGTCAGAGCGGTCCGCTGCATGCCGGGGGGCGGTTCGAGGAAGACATCAAGGCGGGCGGGCGTGAGGGACACTTGCACTGGGAGGTTAACGAATACCTGCCTGGACGCCGCTGGAGTGCCTGGGCCCATGACGATCACGGGTTGTCTTTAGTAGTGACTTACGAGTGCGAGGCCCGGGGCGCGGGCACACACTTTGTCCGCACCCTGGAGTATCGGTTCAGCGGCCTGGCGATGCGCATTGCCAATCGACTGCTGCTCAAGCGCCGCATCGATCGAGAGTCGGCAGCGTCGATGTTGGCATTGCGTGAGATGGCGCAAAAACAGTTGGCCCCGGCAGGGGTCAGCGCGTGAGTCGAACCATCAAGTTTCGCCATGTGGTGTTGCTGGTAATTGTCGCCATCGGCGCCTTTCTGCTGCTGATGCCAACCAAGGTTCAACCGGTGGCCTGGACACCGCCACCGGCGCCCTCCCTCACCAGCGGCATCTACGCTGACAATCAGCGCCTCAAAGGCGTGAAGCGCGTCGGCGTCGCTGATATCGACGGCCCGGAAGCGTTGCTGCTGGAGGAAGACGCTCTCATCACCGGTTTGCATGACGGCCGATTGATCCGTACCAGCCTCGACGGCAAGGTCACCAAGGTCCTGGCCGATACGGGCGGCAGACCCTTGGGCCTGGCACGTCATCCCAGCGGTCTGCTGGTGATTGCCGACGGGGTCAAAGGCTTGCTGTCACTGGATGCCCAGGGCCGCCTGATTCCATTGACCACGGAAGCCAACGGCGTGCCCTTCGGTTTCACCGACGACGTGGCGATCGACAAGTCCGGGCACTACGCCTATTTCAGCGATGCCTCCAGTCGCTTCGGCTACGGCAGTGACGGCGACGCGATCATCGAGCACGGCGGCGATGGCCGCTTGCTGCGTTATGACTTCCAGACCGGAAAGACCGCGGTCCTGCTGGAAAAGCTGGAATTCGCCAACGGCGTGACCCTGGGACCGGACGATGCCTTTGTGTTGGTCAACGAAACGGGTGCCTATCGCATCAGTCGTTACTGGCTGAGCGGGCCAAAAGCCGGCACCCACGATCTATTCATCGACAACTTGCCAGGGTTGCCGGACAACCTCGCGTTCAATGGTCGCGACCGCTTTTGGGTGGCGCTCTATGCGCCGCGCAACGCACTGCTCGATGCCACCGCACCGCATCCCTTCGTGCGCAAGATGATCGTGCGAGCCATGACTTTCCTGCCGAAACCGGTGGAGAAGCGCGCCTTTGCGCTGGGGCTGGACCTGGACGGTAAAGTGATCGCCAACTTGCAGGACGGCAGCCGCGACAACTACTCGCCGATCACTACCGTTCGCGAATATGGGGATTGGTTGTATTTCGGGTCGTTGAAGGCGAAAAACATGGCGCGATTGCCGTTGAGTACCGCGCTGCAATAGACACCGTGGATCCATCGCCACCCTGTTCTTCGCTGGGGAACTTTTATTTACCGGGGGGGATGGGGAGTTCGGTGATGGGGCACCTCGCATGGAGCCGTAAATTCGGACTCTGAACATTCGAGGTGCCGGTATTTATCGCCGTCCCAGATTTTCAGTCACCGATCTTCGGTGACCGGACAGGGCGCGTCAGGACGGCGTCTGGAGTCGATCAACGATCTTTTGCTTAACCTCCACGCGCTTCGCCTTGAGCTTCTTCAATGCGTCATCACTGGGCGCATCCGATTGGGCAGTTTCAGCCTTGACCACCTCGGCGTCCGCCTGCGAATACTTGTTGATCAGTGAATCCAGTAACGGATCCTTGGTGCGTTTTTGCTGGATATCTTCCTTTGAGAGCTTGAGATCCTGATAAAGGTCGTGTGGCACCGGCATGGAACACCTCCGTTTGTTGATCGGAGGCAAACGCGATCAATTGCGTTCACCAACTATCAGAATGGCCTCGGTTAGCCGGTTCTGTCGACCGCCTATCAGACCAGCGGCGCCCGTTCGTCGCCATGCCGCAATCGCAATAAAACCTCTGTCCGCTCGTCGGCCGCCACACGTTAACGAGACCTGACTAGCCGCCATCGGTGTCGATGTCGGCATCGGTGTCATCCCCGGGTTTGGGCCGGTCGGGATTGGGCTTGAAACCCGGGCTGAACTCATTGTCGTTATCGGTGTGAAGTTGCTTCTGGTCGACCGCTTTGTCTGCGCTTTCCGGTTCCGCTGTTTTCGCGTTTTCCTCAAGACCACTTTCATCTTTCATAAGTACCTCGTTCATCACTGCACGTGCGCGGCTGAAACAGTCGGGCCTTGAAGATTTGAAGCCCCTCGGCAAGCAACGTTCCCTCGAACGGATCGCCGATCTACTAGAGTCCATGTGCACCAGATCAAATATACCTGCCGGAGCGAACAACTATCTGGCACGGCAAATGTCACTGACTTTACGCCGGTCAATATTCGGGAACCGGCAAACACTTCCAGGGAGACAAGGCACATGGCGGCATTGCAAACCAGCACACTCGATGCGATGACAAAAAACCAGACGCAACTGTTGGCCGAATGGACCAACGGCCTTGAAGCCAGCGGTGCCGCGCGCAACCTCAAAGAGCAGGATCTGCGGCAACAGACATCGGAGTTCCTGCAACTGATCGTCTCGGGACTTGAACGAGGCAACAGCCAGAATGTTGCGGCACCGGGCTGGGACGAGATCCGCCAGTTCCTCGAAAAACTCTCCCACAGTCGCGCCCTGCTTGGCCAGGACTCGTACCAGACCGCCAGCTTCATCTTTGCGCTGAAAGGCCCGCTGTTTGCGCTCCTGCAGAATCACTACCAGGACAATCCGGCACTGCTGGCCGAGCAACTCTGGGAAGTCTCCGAACTGCTCGATGCCCTGGGCATGCACACCATCCGCACCTTCCAGAAGTCCCGTGAAGCGGTGATCAAGCGCCAACAGGAAGAGCTGCTGGAACTGTCGACCCCGGTGGTCAAGCTCTGGGATGGCGTGCTGGCGCTGCCGATGATTGGCACCCTCGACTCACAACGGACTCAGGTGGTGATGGAATCGCTGTTGCAGCGGATCGTCGACACCGGTTCGGAAATCGCCATTATCGACATCACCGGCGTGCCGACTGTCGATACGTTGGTGGCTCAGCACCTGCTCAAAACGGTGACCGCCATTCGCCTGATGGGCGCCGATTGCATCATCAGCGGCGTGCGTCCGCAGATCGCCCAGACCATCGTGCACCTGGGGCTGGACCTGCAAGGCGTGGTCACCAAGGCCAACCTGGCCGATGCCCTGAAACTGGCCCTGACCCGGCTGGGGTTGACTGTCAGCAAGGCGGACTGAGCCGATGGAGCGCATTCCGATTTTGCAAATGGGCGACTTCCTGCTGGTGACCATCCAGGTCGACATGCATGACCAGTTGGCCCTGACCCTTCAGGACGACCTGTCCGAGCGCATCAGCAAGACGTCGGCCCACGGCGTGCTGATTGATATCTCTGCGCTGGACATGGTCGACTCTTTCATTGGCCGGATGATCGGCACCATCTCCGGCCTGTCGAAAATCATGGATGCCCAGACCGTACTGGTCGGCATGCAACCTGCCGTTGCCATCACCCTGGTTGAGCTTGGCCTGACCCTGCCCGGCGTCAGTACTGCGCTGAATGTCGAGCGCGGCATGAAACTGCTACAGGAACGAGTACGCGAGCAATGACCGTGCGCAGCAGCGGCACTCAGCCGATTCACATCGAACAGGACGTGGTGCTGGCTCGGCAGACGGCGCGCAAGCTGGCCACCGAGTGCGGCATGCGCCTGATCGACCTGACCAAGCTGGTGACGGCAGTCAGTGAGCTGGCACGCAACACCATGGTCTATGGCGGTGGTGGCGAGATGGACTGGCAAATCCTCGACGAAAACGCACGTACCGGCCTGCGCCTGACCTTCCGCGACGAAGGGCCGGGCATTGCCGACGTCAAACTGGCGATGACCGACGGCTGGACCTCCGGCAACGGCCTGGGGCTGGGCCTGACCGGCGCCAAGCGGCTGGTGGAAGAGTTCGAACTCGAGACCACGCCCGGCAAAGGCACTCGCATCACGATCACCCGATGGACATGAATATGGCAGGTTCAATGACGCAAGTGCTGCCCATCGAAGACAGCAGCCAAGTCGGCCATGCGCGGCGCACGGCGCAGAAACTTGCAGAAGAACATGGCTTCGACGCCACCGATGCCGGACGTGTGGCGCTGGTGGCTACCGAGCTGGCCAGCAACATTCTCAAGCACGCCGCTCGCGGTGAACTGCACCTTCGGATCTTGCCTCGAGCGTCAGGCGCGGGGATCGAAATGCTCGCCGTGGACCGCGCCCAAGGCTTTGATTTGCACGCATGCCTGACCGACGGATTTTCCACCCGCGGCACCCAGGGCATCGGACTTGGAGCCGTGTCGCGCCAGACGGAAGTGTTCGACGTCTATGCCGACTCACGGGGTGCCGTGCTGCTGACGCGGCTGTATCCGCGCAGCGACAAGGCCCCGGACCGGCGAGTCGGCGTCAGCCAGCATTCGCTGCGCAACGATCCTGCCTGCGGTGATGTCTGGCACCTGGCATTCGATGGGGCACGCATCAGCGCCTTGGTGATCGATGGCCTGGGGCATGGCGAAGAAGCCGAACGTGCCGCCCGCGCCGGCGAAAAGACTTTCGCCCTGTCGCCCTTCGCCTCACCCATGCTGTTGCTTGAGGACATTCATCAAGCCATGACCGGCACCCGCGGAGGTGCCCTGGCGATCGCGCAGTTCGACGGTGACCATCTGAAATTCGTCGGGATCGGCAACATTGGTGCCTGCCTGATCGCACCCGACAAAACCCGCGGCCTGGCCTCCCACCCCGGCATCGTCGGCGGCCAATACCGAAAGGCGCAACCCTTTGACTATGCTCAAGTGAACGGACATTTATTGATCATGTACAGCGATGGCCTGCAGTCCCGTTGGAACCTGCAAGATTACCCCGGCCTGGTGCACCGCCATCCCGCGGTGATTGCCGCCATTCTGCACCGCGATTTCTGCCGTGGACGAGACGATGTCACGGTGTTGGTCATTGCTCTGGAGGCCGTCCATGGCTGAGTCACCCATGAGTCAGATTGACGAACAAGCGGCGCTGGTTGCGCAGTTGCAGGCCGAAGCCTGTGCCTTGCGCGAAGAACTGGATGAGACCAACCAGGGCGTTCTGGCGCTGTACGCCGAGCTCGACACCCAGGCCGAACAGTTGCGTCAGGCCTCGGACCTCAAAAGCCGTTTTCTGTCGTACATGAGCCATGAATTCCGCACGCCACTGGGCTCGATTCTGAGCATCACCAGCCTGCTGACCGATGAGCTCGACGGTCCCCTGAGCCCCGAACAGCATAAACAGGTGGCCTTCGTCAGCGTTGCCGCGCGCGAGCTGAGCGACATGGTCGACGACCTGCTGGACCTGGCGAAAATCGAAGCCGGGCGCATCACCATTTCACCCGCCTGGTTCGACATGCTCGACCTGTTCGCCGCCCTGCGCGGCATGTTTCGACCGATTGTCGACGCCAGCGCCGTGGACCTGATTTTCGAAGAACCGGTGGGCCTGCCCAAGCTGTACACCGACGACAAGAAACTCGCGCAGATCCTGCGCAACTTCATTTCCAACTCGTTGAAGTTCACCACCCGCGGGGAAGTCCGGGTCTCGGCCCGGCTGGAGGGCTGCGACCACGTGCGCTTCGCCGTCAGCGATACCGGAATAGGCATCGCCCCGCAGCTACATGACGGATTGTTCGAGGACTTCTCTCAGGTCGACTCACCGTTGCAAAAGCGCCTTCGCGGCACCGGGCTCGGACTGTCCTTGTGCAAACGCTTCGCGCAGCTGCTGGGTGGCGACGTCGGGGTTCAGAGCACGCCGGGCACAGGCTCGACCTTTTTCGTGATCATCCCTCTGGCCATCGCCTTGGAGCCCGTCGATGAAGCGTGACATCCGTTTGCTGATCGTCGACGACAACGTCGCCACGCGCTACGCCCTGCGCCGACGCCTGGAGCGCCACGGCTATGAAGTGCTCGAAGCCGGCACCGGCACCGACGGCCTGGAGCTGATCGACAGCGTGACGATCGACGCGCTGATCCTCGACGTCAATCTGCCAGACATGAGCGGCTTCGACATCGTGCGTAAATTGCGCGCCGAACCCGCCACTGCCCTGCTACCGGTGATTCACGTCTCGGCGGCCTCGATCCAGACCGGCGACATCATTACCGGCCTGGACGCGGGTGCCGATGCCTACCTGATCCACCCGATAGATCCGGATGTACTGCTCGCGACCTTGCGCACCTTGCTGCGGGTGCGTGATACCGAAAATGCCCTGCGCGAAAGCGAGGCGCGGTTTCGGGAAATCTTTGTCAATGTCTCGGCGCCCATTGCGGTGCTGGATGCCGAGTTGAAGGTGCATGAATGCAACCATGCCTTCGCGCAGCTGATTCAGAACAATCTCAACCCGGACACCTTGCGCGAGTGCTTTGCCGAGGATCAGGACGTCGTCATCGAGGAACTGCGTCTGCGCCTGGCCTATGGCGAGCGTTGGAAAGGCACGCTGAACATGCGGGTCCACGGTGAGGTTCGCGAAACCGAGTGGCAGATTTCGCCGTACCGCACGCCGGAACTGAGCCTGGTGTTTGTCGAGGATGTCACTGAACACCGTCACCGCGAACGCTCGCACCTGGCCCGGCTGGACGACGCCACCACCCAGTTGGCCAAAGAAGTCGCCGAGCGAGCGCGAACCGAAGCTCAGCTGCTGCAAGTGCAGAAAATGGATGCACTGGGCAAGCTGACCGGGGGCATCGCCCACGACTTCAACAACTTGCTGACCGGCATCATCACCAGCCTGGAACTGATTCAGAAACGGATCGCCGCCTCACGCACCGACAAGGTTCTGTTTTACGCCGAAGCCGCCTTGAACTCGGCCATGAGTGCCGCGTCCCTGACCCATCGTCTGCTCGCTTTCGCGCGCCAACAGCCTCTCGATACCCGGCCCGTGGACATTAACGAACACGTGCGTTCCCTAGAAGAATTGCTGGTGCGCACCATCGGCGAGCGCATCGCGCTGAAACTCGAATTGACCTCTAAACCCGCCATCGCCCTGGTCGACCCCATTCAACTCGAAAGTGCGATGCTCAATCTGGTGATCAACGCTCGCGATGCCTTGCCCCAGGGCGGCAACATTTGGGTCAGCACCTATGCCGCCTATTCCCATGGCGACCCCAATCTGGCCGATGGTGCGTATGTCGCGTTGTCGGTGCGCGATGACGGTACCGGTATCGAACACAGCGTGATCGACAAGGTGTTCGAACCGTTTTTCACCACCAAGCCGCTGGGCCAGGGCACCGGGCTGGGGTTGTCGACCATCTACGGGTTCGCCCGGCAATCAGGTGGCGATGCGCACATCCGCAGCGTCGCCCGGCGCGGCACCGAAGTGACGATTATGCTGCCGGCCAGTTCCAGCTCTACGGCCAGCGAACTCGTACCAGCCACCGTCGATCCTCAGGGTGCCGGCGAACATGTGTTGATCGTCGAGGACACGCCGTCGGTGCTCATGTTCGTGGCCGAAGTGTTGGTGGATGCCGGTTACCGTTGCACGCAGGTGGGCGACATCGAAGGTGCCCTTGAGCGCCTGCAAAACGATGAGTCCATCGACCTGCTGCTGACAGACGTCGGACTGCCGCGCATGAGCGGCCGCGAGCTGGCCGATGTGGCACGGGGCTGGCGCGAAAAGCTGCCGATCCTGTTCATGACCGGTTATGCCGAAACCGCGATCAACCGTCAGGTGTTCCTCGGCGATCGCATGGAGATGCTGATCAAGCCGTTCCAGATCAATGAACTGCTGGCCAAGGTGCGGCGCACGCTCGACAGCGCTTAAAGATCAAAAGATCGTCCGAAGGTTCGGGCCGCGTTCGGACGATCTTTTGATTTAGCCCAAGGTTCTGGCCAAAAACGGTGCCGTCCGGCTCTTTTTGCTGTTGGCAACTTTCTGCGGCGTGCCCGCCACGACAATCTTCCCGCCCTGATCCCCCGCCCCCGGGCCGATGTCGATCACCCAGTCACTCTGCGCCACCACGCGCATTTCATGTTCGACGACGATCACCGTATGCCCCGCCGTCACCAGCGTATTCAACTGTTCGAGCAAGCGATCGACATCCCTTGGGTGCAAACCCGTGGTGGGCTCGTCGAGCACATACAGCGTGGCCCCGCGTTGATTGCGTTGCAGCTCGGTGGCCAGTTTGATCCGTTGGGCTTCACCGCCCGACAGCTCGGTCGCAGGTTGGCCGAGGCGCAGGTAACCCAGGCCGATATCGCGCAGCACTTCCAGCGAGCGGCGAATACCCGGTTGCTCGGCAAACACCGTGACCGCCTCGTCCACCGTCAGTTGCAACACCTGGGCGATGTTCAACCCTTGCCAGATGATCGCCAGCGTCTCGGGGTTGTAGCGCGCGCCGTGGCAGGTTGAGCACGGTGCATAGACGCTGGGCATGAACAGCAACTCGACGCTGACAAAGCCTTCACCTTCGCACGTCGGGCAACGGCCCTTGGCGACGTTGAAGGAAAACTGGCCCGCGTCGTAACCCTCGGCCTGCGCTTCAGGAGTGGCTGCATACAGTTTGCGCACGTTGTCGAACAGCCCGGTGTAGGTCGCCAGGTTTGAGCGTGGCGTGCGGCCGATGGGTTTCTGATCGACTTGCACCAGGCGCTTGATCGATTCCAGCCCCGCCGTAACCTGACCGCCGCTCATTTGCGGTGCGTCGTCTTCAAGGCTCAACGCTTCTGGCTCGCTGTCACTTGCCGCGCGGCCGAGATGCGCGCCCACCAGTTCCAGCAGCGCCTGACTGACCAGACTTGATTTACCGGAACCGGAGACGCCGGTCACCGCGGTAAAACAGCCCAGCGGAAACTCGACGCTGAGGTTGTTCAGGTTATTGCGGGTGATGCCTTCGAGCCGCAGCCAATCATTCGCCTTGCGGCTGGCTTGGGGCTGAGTGACTTGCTCGGCGAACAGATAAGCGCGCGTCTGCGAGTTCGTCACCTGCGCCAACCCCGGCGGTGGTCCGCTATACAGGATCTGGCCGCCATGCTCGCCGGCCGCCGGGCCAACGTCGATCAACCAGTCGGCGCGGCGCATGGTTTCCAGGTCATGTTCGACCACGAACAAGGTGTTGCCGGCAGCCTTCAGGCGTTGCAGCGCTTCGAACAATGCTTCGCCATCCGCCGGGTGCAATCCGGCCGACGGTTCATCCAGCACGTAAATCACGCCGAACAACTGCGAACCCAATTGCGTCGCCAGGCGCAGACGCTGCAACTCGCCGGACGACAGCGTCGGCGTGCTGCGTTCCAGCGCCAGGTAACCGAGCCCCAGGTCGGTCAACGTGCTGACCCGTTCCAGCAAGTCCTGAGCGATCCGCTGCGCGGCCAGGCGTTTCTCCACTGACAGGTTCGGTGTGTGGCGGACATCCGGCGCGTTGGCATGACCACTGGCGCCGTGGGCCACTCGTTGCTCGCGGGCCTCGCGGGTCTGCTCGTGCGTCAATACTTCGCCCGCCGCCTCGGTCTGTTCGAGGTAGCTGTGAGCGGCCACTGGTCTCAAGACTTCGGCCACTTGCAGCAACGGCATCTGCGACAGTTCGCCGATGTCGTAACCGGCAAAGGTCACCGACAACGCCTCGCGCTTGAGCCGTTTGCCGTCGCACAACGGGCACGGGCTGCCAAGCATGAATTGCGAGACGCGCTTCTTCATCAGCGCGCTTTGGGAATGGCTGAAGGTGTGCAGGATGTAGCGTCGGGCACCGGTGAACGTGCCCTGGTAACTCGGTTCCATGTTGCGTTTGAGCGCGATTTTGGTTTCTTCGGGGGTGAGCCCGGCATACACCGGCACCGTGGGTGTTTCTTCGGTGAAGAGAATCCAGTCGCGCAGTTTTTTCGGCAGATCGCGCCAGGGTTTATCGACGTCGTAGCCCATCGTCACCAGGATGTCGCGCAGGTTCTGTCCCTGCCAGGCGGTGGGCCAGGAGGCGACCGCGCGCTGGCGAATGGTCAGGCTCGGGTCCGGGACCATCAGGGCCTCGGTGACTTCATACACCCGTCCCAATCCATGACATTCAGCGCACGCGCCCTGGGGCGTGTTGGGCGAAAAGTCTTCGGCATAGAGCATCGGCTGCCCCGGCGGATAACTGCCGGCCCGGGAGTACAGCATGCGGATCAGACTCGACAACGTCGTCACGCTGCCCACCGAAGACCGCGTGCTCGGCGTTCCCCTTTGTTGCTGGAGCGCCACCGCCGGTGGCAAGCCTTCAATAGAGTCGACGTCCGGCACCCCGACCTGATCGATCAGACGCCGCGCATAAGGCGCCACGGATTCGAAATAGCGGCGTTGCGCTTCGGCGTAGAGGGTCGAGAACGCCAGCGACGACTTGCCCGAGCCGGACACGCCGGTGAACACCACCAGGGCATCCCGGGGGATGTCGACATCGACGTTTTTGAGATTGTGTTCCCGGGCGCCGCGCACCCTGACCATGCCGGAGGGAGGGTTGGAAGTCATGGACCAGCCTTGGTTAGATAGCGGAAAGAATTCTGACGAACGATCAGCGCGTAGAGGGTTAGCCGTTGAGCACGGTGCGTACCATTTGGGTGAGCGCCTCGGGGCCATA
>Ga0105244_10003628_pt1 | contig 10937 bp, 11 predicted proteins | sample KBSM44metaG_FD_80423 | JGI IMG/M metagenome (GOLD analysis project Ga0105244, IMG submission 80423) | Miscanthus rhizosphere microbial communities from Kellogg Biological Station, Michigan, USA - KBS M4-4 metaG | ecosystem: Host-associated > Plants > Roots > Rhizosphere > Soil | place...
CCGGGCGGTCGGCGGCGGCGGCGAATCGGGCGGCACGCCCGCCATCAGCGGCAACCAGACGGCGACGGCGACGGCCGGCACCGGCACCGGCGGCGCCGCTTCGGCCGGCACCAACACCGCCACCAGCGGTAGCAACACCTCCGGCGCGGGCGGCGCCGGGGCGGCCGGCGGCACGGCCGGTTCGGGCGCCGCCGGCGCCAGCGCGGCCAACACCGGCGGCGCGGGCGCGGCGGGCGGCAGCAACGCCTCCGGCGCCGGCGGCGCCGGCGCGATGGCCAGCAACACCGGCGGCGCCGGCGCGGCCGCCACCGGCGGCGCGGCCGGGGCGGGCGCCGGCGGCGGCGCGGCCACCAACACGGCCGGCGCCGGTGGTGCCGGCGCGGCGGGCGGCGCCGGCGGCAGCAGCGGCTCGGCGCAAAACGTCGCCGGCGCCGGCGCGGCCGGCGGTTCGGCCACGGGCGGCGGGGCCGGCAGCGGCTCGGCCAGCAACGGCAGCGCCACGGCCGGCAACGGCGGTGACGGCGGCGCCGGCGGTGGCGGCAACAGCGGTGGCGCGGGCGGCGCGGGCGGCAGCAACACCGCCGGTGCGGGCGGCGCCGGCGGGACGCAGACGGCCGGCAACGCCGCGGGCGGCACCGGCAACGGCGGCGCGGGCGGCGCAGGCGGCACCCTCAGCGTGAACGCCGGGACGTTCGACATGTCGAACACGATGACCAGCGTCGGCCAGTCGGCGGCCGGGATCATGACGGTCAGCCAGAACAACGGCTTCTCTTCGCTGATCCAGCAAAGCGTCAACGTCCAGGCCAACATGAGCGTCGGCCGCTAGCGGCAACGGCGGGACGGCCCCCGCCGGGGCGCGGTCCCGCCGCTGTGTATCGCAGAGCGCGCCGCGAGGCGCGCGATAAGGAGAACCTTATGCTGAACCTGTCCAGGCAGGGAATGGCGGCGCTGCTGTTGGCGCTGTCCGCGACGTGCGCGGCGCAGCAGGCGGCGCCGCCCGTGTCACCGGCCGATGCCGCTTTGGCGCCGGCCGCCGCCGTGACGCCGGACACCGCGCCGGCGGCCGGCGCGCAGCGGCGGGGCGGCGAGGTGTTCGCCGCGCCGCTGGCCGAGGAGCGGCTGGCCGCGCTGCGCGGCGGCAGCGAGTCGCCGTGGAGCGATATGAAACTGAACGGGGCGGTCAGCGGCAACAGCGCGGTTGCCGTGGCGTCGGGCGCCAACGTCATCACCGAGGGCTCGTTCAGCAACGCCTCCGGCTTGCCGATGGTGATACAGAACTCGGGCGCCAACGTGCTGATCCAGAACGCGACCATCATCAACGTTCAATTCAAATGAACGCGCCGCCGATCCGCTGTGTGTGTGCGGCGCTGGCGCTGGCGCTGGCGCTGTCGGCGCCGGTAGCCGGCGCCGACCTCGCCGTGGGCGGCGGCAGCTTCCGCGTCAACGTGGCCAGCCTGAAGGAGGCGCGCTACCAGACCACGGCGCGGCAGCACCTGGACTTCAGTTGCGGCTCGGCCGCGCTGGCGACGTTGCTGACATACCACTATGATTATCCGATCAGCGAACAACTGGCGTTCGAGGAAATGTTCCGCAGCGGCGACCAGGCGCGCATCCGCCGCGACGGCTTCTCGCTGCTCGACATCAAGCGTTTCCTGGCCACGCGCGGTTTCGCCGCCGACGGCTTCGAACTGCCGCTCGAAAAACTGACCGAGGCCGGCTTTCCGGCGATCGTGCTGCTGGTCGAGAATGGCTACCATCATTTTGTCGTGGTCAAGGGTTTGCGGGACGACCGGGTGCTGATCGGCGACCCGTCCGGCGGCACCCGCGCCATGGGCCGCGGCCGCTTCGACGCGGCCTGGCAAAACCACTTGTTGTTCGTCATCCATGACACGCCGGGCAAGCCGCGCTTCAACGCGGCGGCGGACTGGCGGCTGGCGCCGCAGGCGCGGCCGGCCGACGCGATCGAGCGCGATGGCCTGCAACGCCTGTCGCTGCCCACGCTGGGCGACGGTAATTTCTAGGGGGGGACATCATGGCCTGGCATCGCCGCTTGAACATCACGCTGTGGGGCGTCGCGCTGTGGGGCGCCGCGCCGGCGGCCGGAGCCGCCCCGGGTCCCTTCGACGCGGCGCCGGTGCCGGACGCGCGGCTGGAGGCCACGCGCGGCGGCTTCGACGGCAACCTGGCGGTGTCGCTGGGCCTGGAGCGGCTGGTGACCATCAATGGCGAACAGGTGTCGAACACGCGCTTCAACGTGGCCGACCTGTCGCGCATCACCGGCGGCGAGGCGGCCCTGGTGCGCGCCGCGCTGGCGCCGTACCAATTGGTGCAAAACGGCGCCGGCAACGGCGTCGTCGATCCCGTGCTGGCGCCGCAGGCGATGTCGGCGCTGCTAATCCAGAACAGCCTCAGCGATCAACTGATCCGTAGCCAGACCACCATCAACGCCGCGGTCAACACGCTGGCCGCGCTCAAGGGGCTTGGTTTTGAAGGCAGCCTGCGCCAGGCGCTGGCCGCCACGCTGGTGCCGCGCTGAGCGCGCCGGACGCGCCACCGATTGCGTAACACCGTCGATTCATCCACGCCTTTTCAAGGAGCGTAGCATGCAGCTGGCCTATTTTGTGCGCAGAGGTTGCGTCGGTTTATCCCTGACGCTGTCGAGCCTGACGACGCAGGCGCAGGCGCCCGCGGGCGCTCCGGGCGCCCCGGCCGACCTCGCGGCCGAGCTGGCGAACCTCAAGGGCCAACTGGCCGAGCAGAGGGAATTGCTGAACGCCCTGCGGCGCGAGTTGGCGGCGCAGAAGACGGCGCTCGGCGCCGCGCCGGTGCCGCCGCGGCAATTGCAGGCGCAGCGCGGCACCGGCACCGGCGTCGGTGCCGCCTCGGCCGAGCCGCCGGCGCGGCCTGCGGCGGCCCCGCCGGTCCAGGAAACGGTCGGCCAGGCGCCGGCGCGCGACGGCCGCCCGCCCGAAGTGGCGCCGCTGTTCGAGGCGCCCGGCGTGCTGACGCCGAAGGGCAAATACGTGCTCGAGCCGTCCTACCAGTTCGGCTACGCGTCCAGCAACCGGGTGGCGCTGGTGGGCTACACCATCATCCCGGCACTGCTGATCGGCCTGATCGACGTGCGCGAGGTCAAACGCAACACGATGACGGCCGCGCTGGCCGTGCGCTACGGCCTCGGCAGCCGCACCGAGCTGGAGTTGCGGGTGCCCTATGTCTACCGTTCCGATTCCACCGTCAGCCGTGAAATCTTCACCGGCACGGCGGTGGAAAAAGTGTTCCACACCAGCGGCCGGGCGCTCGGCGACGTCGAGCTGGCGCTGCGCCACCAGCTCAACGACGGCGGCGCCGACCGCTCGTATTACGTGGCAGGCCTGCGCATCAAGTCGCGCACCGGCCGCGATCCCTTCGAGGTGGTGACCGACTGCGTGCAGCGCTGCGTGGGGCCGAACGCCAGCGGCACCGGCCTGCCGCTGGACCTGCCGACCGGCTCCGGCTTCTATGGCGTGCAGCCCAGCCTGACCTGGCTGTTCCCGTCCGATCCGGCGATCTTCTTCGGCAGCGTCAGCTATCTGCACAACGTCAAGCGCAGCGGCGTGCGCCGCATGGTGCTCGACGGCGCGTGGGAAGACCTGGGCACCCTGGCGCCGGGCGGCGTGATCGGCTTTAACTTCGGCATGGGGTTGGCGCTGAACGACAAGGCCTCACTGAGCCTGGGCTACAACCACGATTCGGTGGCGCGGATCAAGCAGAACGGCGTGGCCGTGCCCGGTTCGGTGCGGACCCAGCTGGGGACATTGCTGATGGGCTTTTCCTACCGCTTCAGCGCGCAGCGCTCGCTCAACGTCTCGGTCGGCGCCGGCCTGACGCGCGACACGCCGGACGTGACGCTGTCGGTGCGACTGCCGCTGAGCTTGTAGTGCAGCGCGGCAGGATGGGCGCGTCGTGCGCGGGCAACCGGTTGCAACGATCGCAGCGACTGCGGCGCCCACGGCACGCCGCGCCGGCCGCTTGATGTGGCGTGACGGCGCGGACGCCTGGCGTGGTCAGGCGAATGCCCGCTCGAGGTCGAGTGTCGAGCGCACCCCGAGCTGGCCGGCGTGGGTCCGCAACCATTCGTCGGCCGCCTCCACGCCGCGCTCCAGGCCGACCGTTTTAGTGAAGACGTCGCGCATCGGCCGCCCCTTTCAGGTAGTGTGCCGCCGCGATGCCGCCGGCCAGCGCCAGGACCAGGGCGGTGGTGCTGCCGGAGAAGCCGACCACGCCACTGGCGGCGATCGTGCCAGCCTTGCCCCCGACCAACTGCAGCCGCCGCTTGGACATCTCGCCCCCCATCTTGCTGAGCTCATCGGCGCTGAGCAGTTTCTCGGCGGCGGCCAGCAACACCGTTTCCTCGTCGGCCACGTGGTGCAGCACGATGCGCATGAGCTCCATCAGCAACTGGTCGTGTTGTTCATCGATCGTCGTGCTGGCGCGCAGCCGGGCGATCAGCAGCCGCATCTCATCGTGTTCGGGCTCGCTCTTGGCGACGACGGGGTCCGGGCTGATCCGGCGCATGGTTGGATAAAAATATTCCTCCTCCAGCATGGCGTGGATTTCCAGCGCGGTGCAGATATGGGTGGTGAGCGCCTTTTTCACCCGCTTGCTGGCGCCGCCCGTGTATTGGTGAAAGGCGAGCAGCACATGGCTGTGATCCATCCGGATCATATCGGTGATCGAGGGACTGAGTTTGCTGAGCGTAAACATGGCTGACTCCTTTAAGTGGACGTTGCTCCGGGACGCGCCGCCGGCGCATCGCGGTACGGCATTCAGGTTATTCCGCGCGCTCGGCGGCCGCCTGGGCGGTGAGTTTCCACGCGGCCAGCAACGTGCCGCCCACCAGCAACGACATGACCAGCGGCCGGCCGCGCGTGCTCAGATAGGTGTAGGCCGAGTGCTCATGTACCTTGCTCTCGCGGCCTCCCTGGCGTTGCTGCAATTCCATTCCATTCGGGCCGTACAGCGCGTCCACCCGGTTCGGCGATGACGGCTGGTTTTTTTGCTGCTGGCCGAACATGAACAGGTTCATGAATTTGTCGAGCGCGCGCGGCATGACCCGTCCCTCCAGCGAGACCATCTTCGAGGCGCCGCCGACATAGATGTCGCGGCGCGGATGCTCGGCCGCGTACAGGATCGCGTCGGCCACCAGCTCCGGCGCGTACAAGGGGGCCGGCAACTCGGGTTCGTTTGCCATGTAGTTGCGGGCGTGGCCGGTGAACATGGTGTCGATGCCGGCCGGCTTGACCAGCGTGACGGCAATGGGGACCTTGTCCTTCTCGATTTCCATCCGCAGCGAGTCGGTGAAGCCTTTGACCGCGTGCTTGGAGGCCGAGTACATCCCCTGCAACGGCACGGCGCGGTCGGACAGTTCGCTGCCAAGATTGATGAGCGCGCCGCCTTCGGCCTTCATTAAGTCCAGCGCCACCAGGGAACCGTGTACGACGCCCCAAAAATTGGTTTGGAATAATTTTTCCTGGTCCGCCAGGGGCACGTCCTGGTTGCGCCCATAAATCGAGATGCCGGCGTTGTTGACCCAGGTGTCGATGCGCCCGAAACGCTGTATGGCCGCCCGCCCCAGCGCGGCGACCTCGTCCCGGCTGCCCACGTCCGTCGGCACCGCCAGGGCCTCTGCGCCGGCGCCCCGCAGTTCGGCCACCAGGGTATCGAGCGCGGCGCTGTCGCGGGCCGCCAGCACCAGGCTGGCGCCCTTGCGCGCGGCGGCGCGCGCGGTGGTCAAGCCGATGCCGCTGGTGGCGCCGGTGATGACCATCACTTGGGAATGTAAAGGTTTCAAACGAGTTGGCATGTTGTCCTCCGAAGATAGAGCCGCCATCATGCACGCGCCGCGCGACATGCGCTGTAGGCGTTTCCCGAAGGAGGAAGTAGGACAGTGACGTGTGACGATGAGTGCGCTAAACGCGCGCCAGCGTGCGCTGACACACGGTCGCCTTCAACTGCGCTGGCTACAGTGGGGGCTACCCATTTCAGGAATCCCCATGGACGACCATCTCACCGTCGCGCCGACCGGCGCGGCCATCGGCACCTATCCCGTCAACCTGCGCATCAACGGCCAGCCGCACCGCTTCGAGGTGGAGGCCTGGGTCACCCTGCTGGACCTGCTGCGCGAACGGGCCGGCTTGACAGGCAGCAAGAAAGGCTGCGACCACGGCCAGTGCGGCGCCTGCACCGTGCTGGTCGGCGGCAAGCGCATCAACTCGTGCCTGACCCTGGCGGTGATGCAGAACGGCAAGGACATCACCACCGTCGAGGGCCTGGCCGACGGCACCCGGCTGCATCCGCTGCAGCAGGCCTTTATCGAGCATGACGCCTTCCAGTGCGGCTATTGCACGCCCGGCCAGCTGTGCTCGGCCGTTGGCTTGATGAACGAGGGGGAGGCGAACACCGTCGCCGAGGTGCGCGAACTGATGAGCGGCAATGTCTGCCGCTGCGGCGCCTATCCCGGCATCGTCGCCGCCGTCACCGAGGTCATGGGGCTGCCGGAACGCAAGGACAACCCGGACCGGCCGTATCTGCCGGGGACGGTGCCCGCATGAATCCGATCACCTACGTCGAAGCGGCCGATGTGGCCGGCGCGCTCGGCCATCAACATATCAGCGGGCGGGCGTTCATCGCCGGCGGCACCAACCTGATCGACCTGATGAAGGAACAGGTGATGCGGCCGAGCACGCTGGTCGACATCAACGGCCTGCGGCTCGACACGATCGAGCCGTCCGCGTCCGGCGGCTTGCTGCTGGGCGCCACCGCGCGCAACGCCGATACCGCCTGTCATCCGCTGGTGCGCGACGGCTACCCGCTGTTGACGGCGGCGATCCTGGCCGGCGCCTCGCCGCAGATCCGCAACATGGCCAGTAACGGCGGCAACCTGCTGCAGCGCACTCGCTGCCATTATTTCTACGACCTCGCCACCGCCTGCAACAAGCGCGACCCCGGCAGTGGCTGCGCGGCCATCGGCGGCCTGACGCGCCAGCACGCCATCCTCGGCGCCAGCGCGCACTGCATCGCCACCCATCCCTCGGATATGTGCGTGGCGCTGGCCGCTCTGGAGGCGGTGGTGCACGTGCGCTCGGGCGAGGGCGCGCGGCAAATCGCCTTCGCCGATTTCCACCGGCTGCCGGAGGACCATCCCGAGCGCGACACGACCCTGGCGCCGGGCGAGTTGATCACGCATATCGAATTGCCGCCAGCGGCGCAATTCGCCGCCCACTCGGCCTACCTGAAGTTCCGCGACCGCGCCTCGTACGCGTTCGCGCTGGTGTCGGTGGCGGCCATGCTCGACGTCGGCGACGACGGCGTGGTGCGCGACGCCCGGCTGGCGCTGGGCGGCGTGGCCCACAAGCCGTGGCGCGCGCCGCTGGCCGAGGCCGCGCTGATCGGCCGGCGCGCCGGCCCGGAGACGTTCGCGCACGCGGCCGAGCTGCTGCTGTCCGGCGCCCGGGGGCAGGGCGACAACGACTTCAAGATCACGATGGCGCGCCGCGCCGTGATCCGCGCGCTCGAGCAGGCGCTCGAAGGCACGCATGACAATTCCCATGAATTCGCCGGCAAGGAGCCACTGTGACCGATCTGATTGAAGCATTGCGCACCCCCGTGGCCGACCAGGGCACCGGTAACGTTAACATTGGCATGGCCGTCTCGCGCGTGGACGGGCGCGACAAGGTCACCGGCCAGGCGCGCTACGCCGCCGAGCATTGGCCGGAGGCCGCCGAAGGACCGCTGCTGTACGGCGTGGTCGTCAGCGGCAGCGTCGCCAAGGGCCGCATCACGGCGATCCGCGCCGCCGCCGCGCTGGCCGTCCCCGGCGTGGTGGACGTGATCTCGCACGAGAACCGGCCGCGCATCCGCTCCTTCGATATCTTCTACAAGGACATGACGGCGCCGGGCGGCTCGCCGTTCCGCCCGCTGTACGACGACCAGGTACTCTACAGCGGCCAGCCGCTGGCGCTGGTGGTGGCCGAGACGTTCGAGGCGGCGCGCTACGCGGCCGCGCTGGTGGAGATCGACTACGACGTCGAACCGCACGAGACCTATCTGCTGCAGCATCGCGGCCGCGCCTACACGCCGAGCCGCCTCAAGGCCGGCTACACGCCGCCGCCCGACACCAAGGGCCACCCGGACGACCGCTGGGAGAGCGCGGCGGTCAGGATCGAGGGCGAGTACTACAGCGGCGTCGAGCACCACAATCCGCTGGAGATGTTCGCCTCCACCGTGATACGCGGGCCGGACGGCCACCTGACCATCTACGACAAGACCCAGAGCTCGCAGAACAGCCGCTGGTATGTATCGCACGTGTTCGGCCTGTCGAAGGACAAGGTCACGGTGCGCAATCCCTACGTCGGCGGCGCCTTCGGCTCGGGCCTGCGGCCGCAGTATCAGTTGCCGCTGGCGGTGATGGCCGCGCTCAAGCTGGAGCGCTCGGTGCGCGTGGTGCTGACGCGCCAGCAAATGTTCAGCTTTGGCCACCGCCCCGAAACGCAGCAGCGCGTCAGGCTGGCGGCCGAGCCGGACGGCACGCTGAGCGCCATCATCCACGAGGCCCTGGCCGAGACCTCGCGCATCGAGGATTACGTCGAGGTGGTGGTCAACTGGTCGGGCGAGCTGTATGCCTGCGAACATATCCGGCTCGGCTACAAGCTGGTCGACCTCGACCACGCCAGTCCGATGGACATGCGCGCGCCGGGCGCGGCCCACGGCGTGCACGCGCTGGAGGTGGCGATGGACGAGCTGTCGTATGCGCTGAAGATGGACCCGCTGGCGCTGCGCCTGAAAAACTACGCCGAGATCGACCCCAGCCACGGCCTGCCGTATTCGACCAAGGAGCTGCGCGCCTGCTACGAGCAGGGCGCGGCCCGCTTCGGCTGGGCCAAGCGTCCGCTGGAGCCGGGCACGATGCGCGAAGGGCGCGAGCTGATCGGCTGGGGCATGGCCACCGGCATGTGGGACGCGATGCAGATGTTCGCCCGCGCCAGCGCCGTGCTGCACGCGGACGGCAACCTGGTGGTGAGCAGCGCCGCCACCGACATCGGCACCGGCACGTACACGGCGATGGCCATCATCGCCGCCGACGCCATGGGCCTGCCGCTGGAGCGCGTGCGCTTCCAGCTGGGCGACTCGACGTTGCCGGTGGCGCCGATCGAAGGCGGCTCGTCGCACGTGGCCACCGTCGGCTCGGCGGTGGATGGCGTCTGCGACAAGCTCAAGGAGCGACTGTTCAAGATGGCCAGGAAGATGGATGGCTCGCCGCTGGCCAAGGCGCGCCTGGCCGACGTCGAATTCGCCGGCGGCGGCGTGCGCCTGATCGCGCGGCCGGAGGTCGGCGTCGCGCTGACGGCCATCATGGCCGCCAGCGGCGAGGCGCGCATCGAAGAGAAGTATATGATGCTGCCCAATATGCTCAAGCAGATGAAGTACCAGCGCGCCACCCATTCGGCGGTGTTCGTCGAGGTGCGGGTCGATCCCGACTTCGGCACCGTGCGCGTGACGCGGGTGGTCAGCGCGGTGGCGGCCGGGCGCATCATCAACGCCAAGACGGCGCGCAGCCAGATCATCGGCGGTGTAGTATGGGGGATCGGCCAGGCGCTGCACGAGGAGACCTTCTGCGACCATCACGAGGGGCGTTTCATGAATCACAACCTGAGCGAATACCACGTGTCGGTCAACGCCGACATCCACGATATCGATGTCATCTTCGTCCAGGAGGACGACCGCATCGTGAGCAAGATCGGCGCCAAGGGCGTCGGCGAGATCGGCCAGGTGGGCGTGGCGGCGGCCGTCTGCAACGCCATCTACCACGCCACCGGCCGGCGCGTGCGCAGCACGCCGATGACGCCGGACAAGGTCATGCTGCCGTAGACAAGACTGGAGAATGCCATGCCGATAAAAACCGTGGACGGCTACGAGGTCGACTACACGGCCGAACCGTTGGAGGGTTGCGACGCTTGGGGCGCGTATGTCGCGATCTTCGCGCCGTCGGACAATCCCATGCACATGAATAACATCGTTCCCAAAAAGCGGGTCGCCGCCGACGTCGCCTTGACCAGCGAGGCGATGGCCGAACAGGAGGCGGAAAAGGCGGCCATGGAGATACTGCGTCAATTGCGGCCGAAGCCGGATGGCGCCCATTGAGGGATTGGTGGTTTGGTCTTTTTATGTGCCGTGTTGGTGAATATCGTAATTGCCGAACCCTGCGTCCCCGCCGACAATAGCGGAAAGGGGACTCAATATGATGTTAGCAAGATTTAAAGACGGCGCCCGACGTGGCGCCGTCCTCGTCGCGGCGTTGCTGCTGGCTTGCCCTGCCTGGGCGGTGGTTGGCATCGGCGCCGACAACGCCAATTTGCAGTACACGGGCCGGGTCGACCAGCGCGATGCCGCCGCGCCGGTGATCTCCTGGCCGGGCACCAGCATCGAGGGCAACTTCACCGGGACCACGCTGGCCGTCAAACTCGACGACCAGCTCGGCAAGAATTTTTTCGACGTCTACATCGACGGCGATTTGACGAAGCCGGTGCTGGTGCAGGCTGACAAGGGTGGCAAGACCTATCCGGTCGCCGACAAGCTGGCGCCGGGCCGGCACAGTTTCCTGATCACCAAGCGTTCGGAGGGCGAGGAGGGCGCCACCGTTTTCCTCGGCCTGGAACTGGCCGATGGCGGCGAATTGCTGCCACCGCCGCCGCGCAAACAGCGGCGCATCGAGTTCTTCGGCGACTCCATCTCCAGCGGCATGGGCAACGAGTCGCCCGCCGACGGTCCCGACCACCTGGTCAAGGACAAGAACAGCTTCATGTCCTACGCGTCCATCACGGCGCGCGCGCTGGACGCCGAGCTGCATCTGATTTCGCAAAGCGGCATCGGCGTGATGATCAGCTGGTTCCCGTTCA
>Ga0105244_10003629_pt1 | contig 10935 bp, 11 predicted proteins | sample KBSM44metaG_FD_80423 | JGI IMG/M metagenome (GOLD analysis project Ga0105244, IMG submission 80423) | Miscanthus rhizosphere microbial communities from Kellogg Biological Station, Michigan, USA - KBS M4-4 metaG | ecosystem: Host-associated > Plants > Roots > Rhizosphere > Soil | place...
GAGGTCTTGACGCCGTTGGCAATCAGCTTGGCGCCATACTGCTCGGCCTCGTCCCGCAGCGGATCGTCCTCGGCGGACAGGATCAGGGCGGGGGCCAGGTTTTTCAGGCGGCTCGACTGCAGCGGCGACGCATACGGGTGCGTGCGGTCGGCGGCGTTCGGCAGGTAGCCGCGGTAGGCCGCCGCGCAGGCGTCGGCCACGTCCAGCAGCTCCGGCGCTTGCTGCATTTCGCGCATCGAGCAGGTGGTCAGGCCCGGGTCCAGCATCGGCATGATCAGGATCTGGCCCGTCAGCGCGGGGCCGCCGCGGTCGCGCGACATCAGCGCGCACACCGCCGCCAGATTGGCGCCGGCCTCGATGCCGGCAACCATCAGCTGCTTGCCGGTCCAGCCGATTTTCCCCTTGTTCTTTTTGGCCCAGGTCAGCACCGCGTGGGCGTCTTCCACCGCCGCCGGGAACGGGCGCACGCTCGCCAGCGTATAGCCGGAGGCCAGCACCGCCATGCCAGGATGATCGTCGGCCAAGTGGCGCAGGAAGCTGTCCGCGTCTTCTAGGTCGCCGCCGACGAAGCCGCCGGCATGGAAGAACACCGTCAGCATATCGCGCTTGGCGCCGGCGTCGCCGCTGGTGTACAGGCGTGCCGGCAGCGGTCCTTCGGCGCCGCGCACCTCCAGGCTGCGGATCTTCAGGCGATCCGACAGTTCCGGCAGCGCTTCATCCTGCGGCTTGATCGTCACTGTTGCACCGTGCGGGTCGCGTCTGCGGACATCAACGAGGTGTCGGCGCAGGCCAGCACGTCGCCGCTGGCCACTTCGGTCAGGGCACGAACGCCGCTCACTTCGGCCTTGGCCGTCTGCGAGTAGACATCGGTATAGACGACGCCCGCCAGCGCGAACGATGTCAGCGCGATCGCAACCGTTGCAAAAATTCCGTCCCGATATTTCATGATGATTCCCTCCCTGCGTGGTGTAACAACTTGCCTCTGCCCCGGAACAGCCCATGCTTTCCTTGGTGCAGTACAGCAATCTTAAACTTGTTCTACAATCCGATAAATAGCCTAAAGTCGAATTGATTGTTCAGGATTCGGAACAATGGAGGTAATAAGTGAATAAACTGCAAGCGATGGAAGTGTTCGTGAACGTGGTCGATTCCGGCGGCTTCACGCGCGCGGCCGAAATCATGCAATTGCCCAAGGCCACGGTGTCGACCCTGATCCAGTCGCTGGAGGCGTCGCTGGCGGTCAAGCTGCTGCACCGGACCACGCGCCACGTCAGCGTCACGGCCGACGGCGCCGCCTATTACGAGCGGTGCCTGCGCATTTTATCGGACGTGCGCGACGCCGAGGAATCGCTGTCGCGCACCCGCCTCAGTCCCAGCGGGCGGCTGCGCGTCGACGTCCCCACCGGGCTGGCCGGCAGCGTGCTGGTGCCGGCGCTGCCCGACTTCTTCACGCGCTATCCGGACATCCAGATGGAGATGGGCTGCAGCGACCGCGCCGTCGACCTGGTCGAGGAAGGCGTCGATTGCGCGGTGCGCGCCGGCCAACTGGTCGATTCGAGCCTGATCGCGCGGCGCGTCGGCATCCTGCACTTCGTCACCTGCGCGGCGCCGTCGTATCTGGCGCGCTACGGCCGACCTTCGCACCCGGACGAATTGACGCGCCACCTGTGCGTTAACTATTTTTCATCGAAGACCGGTAAAATCATCGACTGGGACTTCTCGCGCGGCGCCGAACGGGTGCAAGTCGCCCTGCCCGGCCACATCGCCCTGAACGACACCACCGCTTACACGGCGGCGGGGCTGGCCGGTCTGGGCATCGTGCAGATGCCGAATTTTTTGCTCGAACCGCTGGTCGCCGACGGCAGCTTCGAACAGGTGCTGCCGGAGTGGAGCTCCGACTCGATCCCGGTACACGTGGTCTACCCGCAAAACCGCCACCTGTCGGCCAAGGTGCGGGTGTTCGTCGAATGGGTCGCCGAACTGTTCTCCAATCATCCAGGCATGCGCCTGCCGAAAGCACCACCACCGGCGGCACGCGCCACATCTTACGAGGTAGCCCTATGACAGCCCCCACCACCGACATCCACCGCATCGTTTTCCTCGACCGGGACAGCGTCATCGCCAAGGTGCGCAAGCCGTCCTTCGCTCACGAATGGAGCGAGTACCCGGCCACCAAGGCGGCCGACGCGATGCAGCGACTGCGGGACGCGCGCGCCACCATCGCCATCACCAACAAGGTGCCGTTGCGCGCCGACGACCTGGCGCAACTGCCGGACCTGAAGATGATCGCGGTGGCCGCCACCGGCACCGACATCGTCGACCTGCAGGCTTGCCGCGAGCGCGGCATCGTCGTCTCCAACATCCGCAACTACGCGGTGCACACGCTGCCCGAGCATACCTTCGCGCTGATCCTGGCGCTGCGCCGCCAGCTGGTGGCCTACCGCGAGGACATCGAAGCGGGCCTGTGGCAAAAGTCGGAGCGCTTCTGCCTGTTCGGCCACCCGATCTCCGACCTGGCCGGCAGCCGCCTTGGCCTTGCCGGCTATGGCGCGCTGGGCAAATCGGTGGCGCGGATCGCCCGCGCCTTCGGCATGGAGGTGGTGGTATTCAACCGCTCGCCGGTGACCGACGAAGGCATCAAGCAGGTGTCGTGGGACGAGCTGCTGGAAACGTCGGATGTCCTCAGCCTGCACTTGCCGCTCAACGACAAGACACGCAACATCATCTGCGCCAAGGAACTGATACGCATGAAAAGCTCGACGCTGCTGATCAACACCGCGCGCGGCGGCCTGGTGGACGAGGTGGCACTGGCGGATGCGCTGCGCACCGGCGTGATCGCCGGCGCCGGATTCGACGTGCTGGTCAAGGAGCCGCCGCCGGAGGACAACGTGCTGCTCAACCTGCGGCTGCCGAACTTCATCCTCACTCCGCATTCGGCGTGGGCCAGTTCGCAGGCGATGCAGGTGCTGGCGGATCAACTGATCGACAACATCGAAGCGTGGCAGGCGGGCACGCCAAATAACGTAGTGGGCTAAGACCACTGATCCCATAAGAATATATTTAAGGATGGCACTTCCGATGAATCAGCCTTTCACAATTTCGGTGCCGCGCCTTCGCACAGAGCGGCTTACGCTTCGGGAATATCGGGTTGAAGACTTCGAGTTATTTGCGGACCATTTGTCGAATGCTGAAAGCTCAGCGCACTTAGGCTCGGCAGACCGCGCGACAGCTTGGCGCATCTTCAGTTCACATGCTGGATTATGGCTGCTAGCCGGGGCTGGTTGGTGGTCGATAGAGGATCGGCAGACGGGGCAGCTGGTTGGGAACGTGGGAGCTTTCTTCCGCGACGAATCAACCGTGATCGAGATGGGGTGGAATACTTATCGGGCATTCTGGGGAAAAGGAATTGCGAACGAGGCCGCCGCGGCAGTCTTGGATTATGCGTTCGAGGTGCGACGTGAGCCCAAGGTTCGGGCGCTGATCGCTTCCGGGAACGAATCATCGCGCCGCGTTGCCGAGCGCCTGGGAATGGCGTACGAAATGGAAACTGAACTGCACGGCAAGCGAATCAATAGTTATATGCGTGAGCGTACTTGAAGCTGCCGCGATCAGTTCCGCTTCCGGCCCGGTTGCAGACGTTCGTGGTCCTCAATCACACTGACCTAAACTAAAATCCGCATTGGCTCACGTGTCCCTTACCCCAAATCTCCGACCGGCTCGCCGCAATATATGCACGGGTCGCCGCAATTGGCTCGACCGCCGCCAAGCCATCACCTAAGGTCAAGGCTTTCCTGCTTCTGGACCTTCCATGCACATATTGCTTCCTATTCGTTGGGTGACTGAAACGCTACAATTGAAGAATTGCATTTCTGGAAACCCCGCGTGAAAGTCGAAACCCCGTTGCTCGTTCCCGTGCTGGCCGCACTGCCGGTATCAGCCTGCATGGTCATTCTGGGCCTACCCGCCGTCAGTGATCACTATATCGTAGCCTTTCGTACGCTGTTCCTGGTGGCCTGCCTGCTATGGCTTATTCCGCTAACGTTGCTTCAACGGGCCATGTGGCGTCGCGATTGGTCCTGGCTGCGCATGGGATCGATACTGCTGGCGACCACCTATGCCATGGCGATTACGAACGCCTTTCTGGGACAGAGCTTCGGGATCGCGATCGGACGGGAAACGGGCTACCAATGGAAATATCTGGCACGAGGCCTGGATAGCTGCTGGCTGGCGCTGGTCGCGTTCTGCGCGGCCCATGCGGTGGCGGCCTATTACCTGTCTCTGCAACAGCTCCGGCTGCATCTGGCCCAGGCGCAAAGCGCGGCCCGCGACGCCGAGTTGCGCGCGCTGCGCCTGCAGGTCAATCCGCACTTCCTGTTCAACTCGCTTAACGCGATCTCAGCGCTGGTGTCGTCCCAGTCCAACCGTGAAGCCAATCGCATGCTCGCGTGCGTGGCCGACTTCCTGCGCGCCACCCTGGCGCATGATGGCCGCCACGAGCATGCGCTGGCCGATGAACTGGCGCTGCTCGACGCCTACTTGGCCATCGAAAAAGCGCGCCTCGGCGAGCGCCTGCGCCTGACGATGAAAACCGGCCCCGACTTGCTGGGCAGCGTCGTGCCTTACCTGATGCTGCAGCCGCTGGTCGAGAATGCGATTCGCCACGGCATCGCGCCGCTGGCCGTGCCCGGCCAGCTCGATATTCTGGTCGAGCGCGCCGGCAGGCGCCTGCTCATCGGCGTGCGGAACGACGGCCAGCCGTCGGCGCAAAAGGATAGCGGCATCGGCCTGGCCAACGTCCGTGAACGCCTGCGCCACCTATACGGCGCGGAACAAGAGGTGAATGCAGGTTGGCGTCCGGACGGCCGCTTCCACGTGCAGATTTCCATGCCGCTGCGCGGCATCGAGGTGGCGGCATGAAAATCAGGGTGGTGGTCGTCGACGACGAGCCGCTGGCCCGGCTGGCGGTCAAGGTCAGGCTGGCGCAGCGCGGCGCCTTTGAGCTGGTGGGAGAATTCGGTGATGGCGACAGCGCTTACCAAGGGATTGTGACGCTGAAGCCCGACCTGGCGTTCGTCGACGTCGAGATGCCGGGCAAGAGTGGACTCGACGTGCTGGCCGCCCTGCCGCCTGCGCAACGGCCGATGACCATCCTGCTCACCGCGTATGAGAGCTTCGCCCTGCAAGCGTTCGAACTGGCCGTCCTCGATTACCTGCTCAAGCCGGTCGATGACGAGCGCTTCGACGAAGCCCTGGACCGCGCGCAGCAGGCGTTCCCCTACCGCTGCCAAAGCCGCGCTGCGGCGCCGGCGGCAACGGCAATGCACAGCTTCAACGTGCGTGTGGGATCGCGCACGGTGCTGGTGCCGGTGGCCGACGTCGAGCGCATCGAGGCCGACGGCGACTACGCCTCGCTGCATGCGAACGGCAAGACCTGGCTGGTGCGGGAACGCCTGCACAACCTGGCCATGCAGCTCGATCCGCGCCAGTTCCACCGCGTGCACCGCTCGTCCATCGTACGGCTCGACATGATCGCCGAACTGCGGTCGCTGACCAACCGTGACGCGATGCTGCGCCTGCGCGACGGCAGCGTGCTGCGCGCGAGCCGCTCCTACATGCCGGCGCTGACCGAGGCGCTGCAACGCCTTAATGCGAAGACCGATTCGTAGTCCAACTTGGAGGAATGTATGTTAGGTAGCAAGAAGCTTGTTTCAGCGTTCGTGTTGGGCGCGCTGTGGTCGTTGCCCGCCCTGGCGGCGGAGGACACGGCGTTGAGCGCGTCCGATCGCGCCGCAATCGTGCAGACGCTGGCCGCGAAAATCAACGCGAATTACATCGATCCAACGCGGGCCGAACAGGTCGGCAGTGCGATTATCAGGAAACATGCCGAAGGAGGTTATGCGGCCGCGGCCAGCGCGACGGCATTCAGTGCGGCGCTGAAGAAGGACTTGCGCGAATTCAGCGGCGACATGCATTTCAGCGCGGGGCGTTACGAGGGCTTCAGTGAGCCCAGCGCGACCGAAGAGCCACCGAGCCGCGCCCAGATAGAGGAACGGCGCGTCGCTACCGCGCGGCGCGGCTACGACATCGAGAAGATCGAACGCCTTCCCGGCAACGTCGGCTATATCGAGTTGCGCGGCTTCGCGGGAGCGCACTTCATCGGCCCGGCGTACACGGCGGCGATGTCGCTCCTGGCGGGCACCGATGCGCTGATCCTCGACCTGCGCCGCAACGGCGGCGGCAGCACGGATAGCGTGGCTTATCTGATGAGCCATTTCTTCCCGGTGGGCGAGGTACTCCACCTGATCGATATCTATGAGCGCCCGACCGGCACCACGCAGCAGATCTGGACCGTGCCGACGGTAACACAGCGTTACGACAAGCCCGTATATGTGCTGATCTCGGCTCGGACAGGTTCCGCCGCCGAGGACTGCGCCTACGACTTCCAGGTGCTGAAGCGCGGCACCCTGGTCGGTGAAACCACCATCGGCGCTTCCAACCCCAATAGTTGGTACAGCTTGGGACACGACATCGCGGTCTCGATTCCGACCTCGCGCATGATCAACTTCGTCACTAAAACCAACTGGGAGCATGTCGGCGTGAAACCGGACGTCGCCGTGCCCGCAGCGCAGGCGCTGCAGGCGGCGCATGTCGCCATCCTGCGCAACCTGGTGTTATCCGCAAAGGACGAGAACGAGCGCAAGGAACTGCAACGCCTTCTCACCATGGCGGAGAAGGAAGAAACCGAGAAGCCGGTCTATACCGTCAGGGGGGAGCGTTAATCGACCCGCCTTGCTCTCCTCGAAGCCGTCACGAACGGCGGCTTCCGACACGACTTTTTTGCGGCTCTCCCTTGTGCCGGCGATCTAAAGAGAAGGCGCCTGGAATGTGTCTAAGCCAGTACAGATTAGCGAAGCGTAATCCGCCACTCCAAGCTCCGCCACCCGCTAATCATCCAGCCCCTTCCCGCTCAAAATATCGGGAATGGCCTTCAACACGCGCGCGGTACGCGTCTTCGACTGCTTGGCCGACGAAAAATGCAAAAGGTAAGCCCGCCTGCGCCCGGGCGTCAACGCCTCAAAAGCGGTTTTCAACTCCAGCATCCCGTCGAGCTTGGCCTGGAATTCCTCCGGCACCGAAAACTCCTCGGTCTTCTTCAACTCGACCTTCAGGCCGGACTGTTCCACCTTCACCGCCTCCGCGATATACGCCTTCAACACGGTTTTCAGCTTGCGGATTTCCTCGACGTTCTTGAAGCGCACCTGCCGCGCCGCCTGCACGTTGTCGGTCTGCCGGATCAGGATACCCTTGGCATCCTTCAGCAAAGCCCCCTTGAAAAACAGCAGCGCGCAATATTCCTTGAACGAGTGGATCAACACCACATTGCGCCCTTCGAGCGTATAGCACGGCACGCCCCACTTCAAATCCTCGCCTAGGCCGCTATCGAGACAAACCGCCCGCAGCTCGCGCACCTCGTCCACCCAGTTCTTCAGCCGCTCGACATAGGCGTCGACTTTCGGATTCAGGGTGTGTTCTGTCATGGCTCGCCTCTCAATAGGTCCCGGGAAGAAGGATGTTGCGGTCGACATGCTGTAGATCGCGCAGTCCGCAGAAGGCCATCGTCAGATCGGCCTCGTTGCGGATAATCTCCAGACATTTGCTCACGCCCTGCTCGCCCATCGCACCCAGGCCATACAGGAACGGACGTCCAATATAAACGCCTTTCGCGCCCAGCGCCACCGCCTTGATCACGTCCTGGCCGGAGCGGATGCCGCCGTCCATGTGCACCTCGATCTGCTTGCCGACCGCCTCGACGATGGCCGGCAGCGCGCCGATCGACGACTGCGCGCCGTCGAGCTGGCGGCCGCCGTGGTTGGAGACGATCAGCGCGTCAGCGCCACTCTCCACGGCCAGGCGCGCGTCCTCCGCATCCATGATGCCCTTGATGATCAACTTGCCGCCCCAGCGCTGCTTGATCCACTCGACATCCTTCCAGGACAGGCTCAGATCGAACTGCTGGCTGGTCCACGACGACAGCGACGACATGTCCGACACCGACGTCGCGTGCCCGACGATATTGCCGAAGCTGCGGCGCCTGGTGCCCAGCATGCCGAGGCACCAGCGCGGCTTGGTGGCGAGGTTGATCATGTTGGCGACGGTCAGTTTGGGCGGCGCCGACAGCCCGTTGCGCAGATCCTTGTGGCGCTGTCCAAGCACCTGCAGGTCGAGCGTCAGCACCAACGCCGAGCAGCGCGCGGCCTTGGCGCGGTCGATCAGGCGATTGATGAATTCACGGTCCTTCATCACATACAGCTGGAACCAGAAAGGCTTGCTGGTGTTGGCGGCGATGTCCTCGATCGAGCAGATGCTCATCGTCGACAAGGTGAACGGCACGCCGAATTTTTCGGCGGCCTTGGCGGCGAGGATCTCGCCGTCGGCGTGCTGCATGCCGGTCAGGCCGGTCGGCGCCAGGGCCACCGGCATGGTCACGTCCTGGCCGACCATGGTGCTGGCCAAGGTGCGGTTTTCCAGATTGACGGCGACCCGCTGGCGGAATTTGATCTTCGCGAAGTCTTCGTTGTTGGCGCGGTAGGTCGATTCGGTCCAGGAGCCGGCATCGGCGTAATCGTAGAACATGCGCGGGACGCGCTTCTTGGCCAGAACGCGCAGGTCTTCGATACTGGTGATGATGGTCATGCACACTCCTTGGGCGATAATCGACAAATCATCGGGCATTTTGGTGAAAATGCCAATAGGAATGTGGGGCTACAATCCCCGTCCAGGCAGGATAATCAAGGAGTTGATTTTGGTGGCCAGGCTGCCAATCAACGGGCGGCACAAAGCAAAAAGGCCTGAAGATTGCTCTTCAGGCCCTTCCACTTACGAATTTTTGGTGCGGCTGGCAGGAATCGAACCCACGACCCCTTGGTTCGTAGCCAAGTACTCTATCCAGCTGAGCTACAGCCGCGAAAGACAACATTATAGCAGGGCAATCTCAAATCTAAAAGCTCCGGGATGAGAAATGTTCACACATTATTTCATAGCGCAGAGCCCGTGTAGAAATGGTGGACCTGACCCCGGAGTTGAAAAGAAAAAAGGCCTGAAGATTTCTCTTCAGGCCCTTCGTCTTACGAATTTTGGTGCGGCTGGCAGGAATCGAACCCACGACCCCTTGGTTCGTAGCCAAGTACTCTATCCAGCTGAGCTACAGCCGCGAAAAACAAGATTATAGCAGCGTTTTTCTGATTGGAGAAGCATTCCTTTTGGGAAATTCCAGTTTTGCCTCGAACCAACTATTTACCTTTCCCCGGAACCGGGTCGCAACTATGATGAAGGAGGACTTTTATTTTAAGGAGACGACGATGAAACGCTTTCTGCAGCTGGTAGTGATGATGACCGCCTTCGCCGTGGGCAGCGCCGGCGCGGCCGGCGCCGAACGCGCCAGCGCCAACGACGCCGTGGCGATGGTGAAGAAGGTCATCGCCGATATGAAGAAGCTGGGCAAGGAAAAAGTGATCCAGGATATACAGGCGCAGAGCCCGCAGTACCTCGACCGCGACCTGTACGTGACCGTCGGTACGCTCGAAGGCATCACTTTAGCGAACGGCAACAACGCCAAACTGGCCGGCAAGAACACCCTCGACCTGAAAGATGTCGACGGCAAGTCGATCGTGCGGGATCGCATCGAAATCGCCAAGACGAAAGGCTCGGGATGGCAGGACTATAAGTGGCCAGACCCGCTGACCAAAAAAATACAGAAAAAATCGATGTACGTCGAACGCTATGAAGAGATGACCGTCGCCTGCGGCATCTACAAGGACTGACCGCGTAGATCGCCACGGCAAAGCAAAAGGGCCTGAAGATTTCTCTCCAGGCCCTTCCACTTACGAATTTTTGGTGCGGCTGGCAGGAATCGAACCCACGACCCCTTGGTTCGTAGCCAAGTACTCTATCCAGCTGAGCTACAGCCGCGTTGGCAACATTATAAAGCATTAATTTCGTTTTGCAAAGTTCGATTTTTTCTATCGTTTAGTTGGCTTGGGATGAACTTCACCAAATCAACTTCTTTGCGCACAGCCATTTCATACCTTGTTGCACCTCTTTCAACCGGCGTGCCGTTCGAAAGAAGCAGCATTATAGGGACACTCTCCGGGCTTGTCCAGTGCCGCGTGTCAGACGCCGAATTCGGCCGCCGCCTTGGCCGACCACAACGCCTCGTTGTAGGAAGGATACGGTACGCCGTAGCAATCGACCTGCCCGCCCTCCCCGACGAACTTGACCCACCAGCCCGCCTCGTCGGCAACGATGCCGATATCGCCAGCCTTGCAGTGACTGGCAAGACGCTCGTTTTGCTCCAGTACAACAATATTTACTTTACGGTGACGCACGACGGTAACCATGGCAAACCTCCCTGTTTGCGGCCTGCGCCGCTATGTACATAGTGCCGCAGTGTATCCCAAGGACCCTGCGGGATGCACCGCAACATAGACAAAAAACCCACTTTTTCCGCCTTATTCACAGCTGTGATCTCGATCATCATCAATAAAAATTTGCATTCGATTGCGCGTTGCAGCATCATTGACCTGTCTCCTCTATTCTCCTCCAAGGAAATAGATTTAGCCCGCTCCCGTAGCGGGCTTTTTTTTTACCGTGTACGATTCGATCAGCTTTGCCTTCTCATAAGAACAGATAACAGATCACTAACAGGGCCGTCCACACAGTATGAAGCAAACCGACTCCGCGCCGTCCCCCGCCATCGACTGGTCACGCACCGCCCTGGGCGCCCGCGACGGCTGGCCGCCTTGCCTGCGCTTGACGGTCGATATCCTGCTCAATTCGCCGCTGCCCATGCTGCTGATGTGGGGCCGCGAGCAAGTCATGGTCTACAACGACGCCTACGCGTCGCTGATCGGCCTGGCCAGCCTGCGCGCGCCCGGC
>Ga0105244_10003636_pt1 | contig 10924 bp, 9 predicted proteins | sample KBSM44metaG_FD_80423 | JGI IMG/M metagenome (GOLD analysis project Ga0105244, IMG submission 80423) | Miscanthus rhizosphere microbial communities from Kellogg Biological Station, Michigan, USA - KBS M4-4 metaG | ecosystem: Host-associated > Plants > Roots > Rhizosphere > Soil | place: Michigan...
AGGGCGGAGGTGAGCAATAGCGTGCGAATGTTCATGAATCGGACTCCCGTGCGACGGAATAAGCGTTCGGCGCCATACAGCCGAACCTGCCGCACTCGGCGTCAGCCAGGAGCTGAGGTGTGCGGTTCAGTACAGTCTTGGACTGCGGCGTTAAGTGATGGTTAACCTGGCTGAACGCCGGCTGTCTGGCAGAGGGATGATTTCTCGGGGATGCGGAGCCGATTCCTACAAGGGGTGATGCCTTGTCTGCTTTCGGCGGCGGGAGCGGGGCGGGTATGGTTTGGCGTCGCTGCAAAATCAGCGATTCGGGTTTGGTCACCTGAGCACGACACCATTGCAGATGTGCCATCATTTGCGCTGCGGACTTCTATGTCTTTGCAGTGCGCTGTTATGGCGGCTGTGTGCAGGGCGCCTTCGGGCGAGCTGAGTTTTGGCGTTGTCTCAGTTGACCAATCCTGCATGCGGCCGCCTCCCACTGTTTGGTCACGGTACTGGCGGTTACTTTCTAAAATATCGAGTAATCAAAATGCCAACACTAAATCCGCTCCCAAACCGCTATCACCCGCTCAACAGCGGCGTCACCGACAGCGCGCCAATGGTCATCGACACCCAAGCTAACCCCCAAGACATACTCGAGTCTGCCGTCCAGCGCATCCGGGCCTGCAGCGACCTGCTCGAAACCCTGCATTGCATGTGCTTCCGCCATGGTGATGTTCAGGACATTCCACACATTACCCATGCGCTGTACTTGCTGGCGCAGGACGGCAATGATTTGCTGCAGGTGGCACAGCAGCAGATGCTGGATTGGAAGGCGCCGGCTTGATGCCTTGAATGAGAACGGGAGTAGGATCGCGTTGGACGAACCTCACGCTATCTACTCCTCCCGTTTGTATGATTCTCGTGCCCTTGTATTCGTATAAACAAGCTAACGGCTTAGCTTGTCAGGGAAGAAGGACAGGGGAGGGTGAATGGATAGCCATTTTTTTGATTGCTCTTTAGCTTCTAATATTTGCGAAGGGGTCAACTTGGAAGCAATGAGGGGAAGCTTGTATTTAACATTTTCCTGCATTCCGCCCCCGCCATCCAAGCTACTTAGAGAAAAAATAAGCGAGTATCCCTTTACAGGATCATACGGAAAGCCATAGGTGTCGGGCTCGTGAGCCAAGTATGAACCGTATCCATATACGGACTCTGCGTAGCCTGATACTGCGGCTTGCTCATTCCAATGTCGGAAGCCTTCAATATCTCCTTTCTCAAAAAGAAGAGCAGCCAACTCCATCATTGATCTAGGGTTGCCGCCTTCAGCTGAAAGTTTGTACCATTTTTCAACTGCCTCACTTCGCTTCCATGGTAGCAAAAATCCCTCACCTTGCTTAAGTGAAGTGGCAAGCCAGTATTGTGCAAGAGCATTTCCTGAAGTTGCAGATTGTTCTAGCCAAATATCATCTAGAGTGATTTCATACATTATGTACATCGCTTCTGCGTCGCCAGCATTTGCTTTTTCTTGGGCTAATTTTTTTGCTTGGTTTAACCAATCTATAGGTGCTTTCTGCGAGGCGGGACAGTCGTTGGATATATCGCATAGGTCGTGTTCGATACGCCCTAACTGAACCATGGCATAAAGATAGTTTTGACCTGCAGACGCCTCGTACCATTTTCTGGCAGCTATATTCATGTAATGATTTTTCGCTCGGAGGGCTTCACCTAAATAATATTGGGCTTCTGCGTCGCCAGCCTCTGCTGCGATGGTTAAAAAGGAAATGGCTGAAGTGGCCTTATATTGGTTGTAGAGTATAACGCCTTCGTTTTTAGCGATTTTCTGCTGTGTGTCCAGTTGGGCTTCCGCGCGAAAAGAAAGCATTGTTATGAATAGCAGGGAAATGGCCAAATAATTCATGGATTCTATCAGTTCAACTCGCCAGAAAAGAGATAATGCTAAGCTAGGTTTTCAACGACTTAGTTTGTCCGGGTAGAACGAAAGTGGTGCGTGAGTCGCCTTCCATTCTTTTGCAAATTTTTTACCTTCTGCAATTTGCTCAGCTGTCATCTTTGCTTCAATTTTCGGTAGCTTACTCTCTACTCTTTCTTGTAAGCCGCCACCGCCGTCTAGCTCCTTCAATGTGTAAACGAGGGCATAACCTTTAACGACATCGAATGGGAATCCATACGTGTCTGGCTCATGAGCAAGATCAGAACCGTAACCATAAACTGTTGTGGCGTAGCTCGCTAAAGCTGCTTGCTCATTCCAATGACGGAAGCCTTCAATGTCACCTTTTTCATAAAGAAGGGCTCCGTATTCCATCATGGAGGGCGGGTACCCACTCTCAGCTGAAGCTTTGAATAATTTTTCAACCGCTTCCGAGCGTTTCCATGGAAGGAAAAAACCGTCTCCCTGATTGTAGCTTTTAGCTAATAAATACTGTGAGATTTGATGATTTTTTGCGGCTGCCTTTTCTAGCCAAGTTGTATCGAGCGTTAATTCATACATTATGTACATGGCTTCAGCATTTCCATCTTCAGCCTTAGGCTGAGCGATGCTAGATGCTTGATTCAACCAGTCTGATGGTTCTTTTGCGGCAGGGCAGTCGTCTGATAATTTACACGGATCGTTTTTTACTCGCCCAAGCTGGATCATTGCATAAAGATCCCCTTGGCCAGCTGCCATTTCATACCACTTTTTAGTTTCAGGATTCATGTAGCTATTTTTTTGCCGTAATGACTCAGCTAGATAATACTGTGCCTCCTGGTCTCCAGCCTCTGCCGCTATTCTCAGGAGAGGAGTAGCAGAGATAGCTTTAAACTGATTGAAAAGAATTATACCGCTGGACTTAATTGCAAGTTCGGAGTCAGTGAGTGCCAATGTAGCAGGGGCAAAAGTGACTAGCAAAAATCCTGCGATAGAAAGTTTCATCATGCTCAGCGGCTAAGTTTGTCAGGAAAGAAAGAAAGGGGAGGGTGCGACGCAGCCCACTCTTTAGAAAACTTTTTGGCTGCTTCAATTTGTTCAGCGGTCATTCTTGCGGCGATTCGAGGTAGTGTGTATTCAACGTTTTCCTTCATGCCACCACCCCCGTCTAGCTCGGACAGCCAGTATATAAGTGCATAGCCTTTGATTAGGTCGAGGGGATATCCGAATGTATCAGGCTCATGTGCTAAGTCAGAACCGTATCCGAAAACAGTAGTTGCATAACTTGCTAGCGCAGCCTGTTCATTCCAGTTGCGAAAACCCTCTATATCACCACGCTCATACAATATTGCAGCATATTCCATCATCGACTTAGGGTAGCCGCCTTCAGCCGAAAGCTTAAACCACTTTTCAACTGCTTCGCTTCGTTTCCAAGGCAGGAAAAAACCATCACCTTGCTTGATGGAGACCGCCATCCAGTATTGCGCAAATGCATTTCCCGCAGATGCGGATTTTTCCAGCCACGTATCATCTAGCGTGATTTCATACATTATGCACATTGCCTCCGCGTCTCCAGCCTCAGCTTTTTCTTGAGCTATATTTTTTGCCTGATTTAACCATTCTATTGGTTGCTTTTGAGAAGGAGGGCAGTCGCTGGATATTTCACACATATCATGCTCAATACGGCCCAATTGGATCATGGCATAAAGATCGTTCTGACCCGCTGACGCTTCATACCATTTCTTCGCTTCCTTATTCATGTAATGATTTTTCTTACGAAGAGCCTCACCTAAATAATATTGAGCTTCGTGGTCGCCCGCTTCTGCAGCGGTTGTTAAGAACGGGATTGCTGAGGTAGCTTTGTATTGATTGTATAGATTTATGCCTTGTTGTTTTGCGGAGTTTTGGTTCGGCGTTATCTGGGTGTTTGCGTGACAGCCAAGTGGCAGCAGTAATAATAAAGTGAAAATTATTCTGGTTGTCATGGGTATTTTGCGTGACATTTTATTTTGCTCCTTCAGATTCCCGGGGCGGAACTGTATGGGTTGCTAAAAGGAGGTAATAAAAAAGGATTGTAAGTTCGCAGAGAATGCGGGCAGCCTACAATCCATAAATATTTCGACAAGTCTATAAATAATCTGAGTTAATTGCCAAGCTTGTCTGGAAAAAAAGAAAGTGGTGGATGAGTGGCTTTCCAGTCTTTTGCCACTTCTAGTGACTTTTCAGTTTGTTCTGATGTCATTTTTTTGCGTATTTCCTCACTTTTTCTCTCAACATATCTCCCGATTCCGCCACTGTCCTCAAGCTCCTTAAGAAGCGTGAATAGCGCATAACCTTTGACCAAGTCTAGTGGGTAGCCTATTTTGTCTGGTGTATGCGCTATGTAGGCGCCGTAATTGCTTATGGCGGCTTGATCGCCAGTCGCTGCTGCAGTTTCAAGCCAGTGGCGCATGCCTACGACATCTCCTTCTTCGAATAAAATTTGTAGATAATCCATCATTGCTTTTGGGTGTCCGCCCTCAGAAGAAAGTAGTAGCCATTTTTTGATAGAGGCCTCGCGTTTTCCAGGAATCAAGAAAAAACCTTCACCTTGGCGTTCGCTTACAGCCATCCAATATTGTGCAGTCGGATATCCCGCATTTGCGGATTTCTCTAGCCACTCAAGATTAAGAGTGATCTCATACATCAGATACAGGGATTCAGGATCACCTTTTTGTGCTTTTGGCAAAACTAGCTCATTAGCTAGTTCAAACCATTCTGCTTGTGTTTTTTTTGATGGTGAGCAGTCGCGTATTTCTTGGCAGGGTTCACTTTTGAATCGTCCAAGTTGGATTATTGCATATACATTGTTATTTTCTGCTGCAGACTCGTACCAGTGAAGTGCCTCTGGAGTCATGTAGCCATTACGTTTTCGAATAGCCTCACCCAAGTAATATTGCGAGGTTGTATTTCCAGATTTTGCTTCTTTTTCTAATGCGGGAAAAGCAGCGTCGATTTTTAGTTGGTTATATAGGACTACGCCCGGCGAGACTACTTGTTCTTGCTGTTTTAATGGGGTGGCTTTACAGATGGTAAAAAGTGAAGCAGCTAATAGAAATGTTAACGCTTTCATTAAAATCAGCGACTTAGTTTGTCTGGAAAAAACGAAAGTGGCGGATGGGATTTCTTCCATTGAATGGCAAAGTCTTCCGCTTCTTTTATTTGCTGAGAGGTCATTTTTTCTGCGATTTCCGGAAGAACTTCCTCGACGTAGACCTGCACGTTGCCCCCGCCATCAAGATCTTTTAAAAGCGAAGTGATAGCGTAACCTTTAACCAAGTCTAGTTCGAAGCCAAATCGTTCGGGAGCATGCGCTAAATAAGCACCGTAACTGCTCACGCCGCTTTTGTATCCTTTCTCAGCCGCTACTTTTATCCAATGCCGAGCAACTTTAAGATCACCTTCATTCTCATAAAGGTAAGCGGCATACTCCATCATGGCTCGAGGATTTCCTCCTTCTGCGGATGCTTTAAACCAATTTCCCACTGCCTCCTTACGTTTCCAGGGAAGTAAGAAGCCCTCACCTTGCTTGTCACCAATTGCCATCCAGAATTGTGCATCTGGATTGCCGGCATTTGCAGACTTTTCTAACCAATCACGATTCAATGTAATTTCATACATTACGTACATGGCCTCCGCGTCACCTTTTTCTGCCAAAGGTTCCGCAAGCGCACGAGCATTTTTCAGCCAGTCGACAGGAGGTTTACCGGAATCAGGGCAATTACTCATTACTTTGCAAAGATCGTTGCCACTCCGCCCTAGTTGTATCATTGCATAGTAGTTGCCCTGGCGGGCTGCAGCTTCGTACCACTTTTCTGCTTCCGGAGTCATATAACGGTTGGTTTGTCTAATTGCCTCTGCGAGATAATACTGAGATTCAGAGTCTCCAGCTTCTGAAGCAGTTTTTAGATAGGGCGTGGCCAGGTCGATTTTTAGTTGGTTATAAAGGACTAGACCCTTGTTCTTTGCTAGAGTCTGTTCCGGCTTCAACTCTGCATTGGCAGAGAGGGATACGATTGAGAGGAGAATGCTGAATAAAAATGCCGAAGTTTTCATGGTCTGACCTAAATTATTTAATTGGCCCGATGTATCGGGCTGTGCCGGCGCTAGATGGTATGTAAGTGCGGCCATAAAATTGGCTTCGATGGCAAGTTTTATCAAGGTTCTCGCCTAGAACAGCAACGTGCTTCTTGTAACGATCACGCATCCTGTCGTTTTCTGGATCGCTCAGTCGCTTTACTGCTTCGCCCATAAATTTATCGAGTTCAAGTCGGTTTGTGCAATAAAGTTGCCCATCTTCCGCTGACTGTGTACCAAATCCGTTCATTCGCATGCATATACTTTCAAACTGACTTTGGGCTTGGCTGATTGTATTCTGTGTTTTTGCATTTTGAACGATCCATCCAAGTATCCGCTCAATTGCTTTCTGTTGAAGTAAATGCGCCTCTTCGCTGTCGTAAGTACGCTTCTCAGAAAGTCCGGATTTGTTAGCGTCATTATCAATGATGATAAATGCTTTTGGAGTGCTTATCAGTGTCATTATAAGTGGCCCAAGAGCGTCTGGTATTGCGTTGATAACCCAATCTTCAAGCTCATTCTGATTTTTATAGGTGATAATCGCATCCGCAATTGGACCACCCTTGCCACTACGAGTCAGCGCCTCATATAGGCTCATCACAACATCCCAACGCATCATGTACGCCATCGCTACGTTCAACCCGGCAGCACCCAATGCATTAAGCGCTGAAGCATATTCGCTCGCTTCAGGATCCATCCACTCGACCTTACGACCTTTAGTCTTGTGAAGTTCCTTACGGTACAAGTTGATGATATCTACCACCGCCTCATAACCAATTTCAAACTTAAAGCTGCCATTAGCACCAGGGCCTAGCACTACCGCGGCCTTCAGATTGAGAATAAAGCGGCCTTTATCCACAGAAATCTGCGCCGTTCCCTGGAATCCTGCGCCCAGCGCAACCCCCACCGACCCACTCAGCTTGGCAAGCGTCAACCATGGATTCGCTTTTTTCGCGTCTTTATCGCTGCCGATACCCATTGTTGGAGCGGTGCGCAGTGCGACCAGCTCTTTAGGTGGTGCCCAGTTCAGTGCGCCGGTGAGTTCGATGGCGGCTTGCAAGCCTCCGAAAACATTGAAAGTCGCTTTCGCTCCGTTTTCGATCTGGACATTGGCGGCACGCCCGGTCAGCACTTGGTCTGTGCTTTTGGTACTGGCCACGGTGCCGGATTTGGACTTGTGTTCAAGGTCGGGAGTAGGGCTGTTGTCGCCGCTGTCGGCCTTGGCTTTCTTGGCCGCATCGTGATCTGCACGTTCTTCTTTGGCTGATGAGTCTTCACGCTGTGCGCGTTTGACCGGGCTGAGGGAGGCGCCGTATTTGACGTTGCCGAGGATGGGGCTCAACTCCACGCTGCCGGCTAGCAGCAACGATGCTCCGGCGTAGCCCCATGCCTTCACACCAAAGTGGAAGGAGAAGCGGCCGAAATTCATTTTTTGCGGGCTGCCGTCCAGGAAGTAATCAAGCGTAATGTCTTGAGCACTGGCTTTGGCAGGCATGTCGACTTTCAACAACTGAACTTCGCCACGGGCCAGGTCCAGGCTCAAGCCCATCTCGCCAGATATCTGGAAGCCCTCGGCGGCAGACATTTTCGGGCCTTCGAGCTTCACTTCACCGTGAATGCTTGGCTGTGGCGGCGTCAGGCAGCGAACGAATTGCGCCTGGGGACTGGCATCGAAGAGTCTTACTTTGCCGCGCACACTTTTCTTGAACACCAGTTGCTGAAGGTGCTTGCCCCAGTTAGTCAGCGCCGCGTCGTCCTCCAGCTCAGTGACCTTATAGCCTTGTTTTTTCAGATAAGCATAAAAGTCTTTGGCTTTGAACCAGCCTTTTCCATCAAAACAGTCGCCGACTTGATCGCTGAACTTTATGGCGCCCTGATCTAGAAGCCATTGGCGGAAAGAATTGATTTCACTGTTTTTATCGGAGCCTTCAGTTGCGTCCGCGGGCAAACTTTGAGTGACCTTTTTTACTGAGCCGGCCGCTTTTTTTGAATCCTCTTTCATGATCTTTTTTGCGTCTTTCAGGTTCGCCATGCTGAACCAGCTCAAGGGCGTGCCTTTGGCGTCAGAAAGACTGACTTCACGCAGCGGAAAGCCCGGTTTCACCATGCGGTCCACCGGTTTTGGCTGGAACTCTTCCGGCTCCCAAACCAGAAAACGCCCTGGTTTGCTAGTGCTGACATTACTTTGGGCTGTGGCCTGAAGGTCGTCTTTTATTTTTTGCAGGCGATCCCATTCGGTACGTTCCGCATCAACCAGGCCTGCTGGCGCTTGGGCATTCTGGCCTGTTGCCTCGATCCAGCGCTTGTATTTCTCCTGAAGCTGAGCTGTAACTTCCGCCTGCTTTTTCTCGGTATCCAGGTAGAGTTTGAACTTCTCGATACCGGATGGCAGGCCGTCACTGATCAAAGCGAATTCTGGAAGTGCGATGCCGTACTCAGAAGCTTTGATAATGGATTCAGTGTAGGCATGGTAATCAAGCGCATCGGCGTTTTTGATGAGCGTATAAACATAGCCGACGAGATCGGCGGTGCAGTCATTCATGCCGCTGCAGATGTTTTCGTAACTTTTCTTCTTTTCCGCCAAGGCTTTGGCAACGTCTTCCAGCGGAACCTGCTTGAAGTCTTTGTTGCCGAGGAGTTTTTTGCGGGCCTCCAGATAAGCTTGCACGCGTGCGCGCGCTTCGATCGCTTCTTTGGAGTAGAGAGAGCCGCTTTCGTAGGTGTAGCCTTCCAGCTTCGCAGCCGCTACCGCTTCTTTTTTCAGCGCATGCCACTCAGCCCTCCGCTTGTAAAAATCGGCATAGGCGTTGTGGACGTCTTGCTGAGTAGCCAGATCTGCCGTTAGACGGTCCAGACGCGATTGCGCGGTGTCCTCTAACGGGGACTGCGCAGGAGCCGTTACCGGTTTTTTTCCTTTGGCTTCGTTTTGCCTCTTTTTGGCGGTAGCGGGATCGATTTCGATCTCATCCCCCATCGCCTCAAATTCTTCCATACGTGTACGCTTCGCACCCGTGAGGAAGTTGCTCAACTTGGGCTCAAGGAAGTATTCCAGCAAACCCGATTCTTGCAGCCCGTTCAGGCGTGCATCACGTGGTTTGCTGGGGGCAATCATTTTATCCAGCGCGAACATCGATTCTTTGATGGCAGACTTTGCCCGTTCAGGGAGTAGCCAGAACTCTTGTTCCTCTGTCGCATAAATGGCGCTCGCAAAAGTCTTGGAGCAGGGTGGGGCGTGAGGCTTGAAGGTCTTTGAGGAACCATCGGGAGAGTCCTTGACCGGATCCAGCTCAACCAAGTCTTCCGCAGAGCACTGCGTTGCAGCATTCGGAGCCGTCTCGGCAGGCGCTTTAGGCGCAGCGGGTGTCGAAGCAGCGGGTGTAGCTGACGCGGCTTGCGCGCCTTTAGGGACGCTCAGGTTCCATCCGACCTTGACGTTGTTCGGATCGGTGATGAATGGGTTGAGTTGGCGAAGTTGCGCCACGGTGCTGTTGTAGCGCGAGGCAATCTGGCTCAGGGTTTCGCCGGGCATGACGGCGTGATTCGTGATTTCCATGGTGATTCCGTTCTGTTGTCGCGTCGCCGTTAACGTTGGGCGACGGCGGCTGATTCCAGGAGCCGATCTACTTTGATAAACGACTCGTCCTTTGATTGCAGGATCGCCATGATCTCGGGCTGCGCTTCAAATAGCGGGCCGTTCACGGCATGACCAAGCTTGAGCAGGTGATCACCTTCATAGATGTTGCTCTTGAGCAGGAGGTCGAGGTTGTCGGCGATATCGTTCAGACGATCATCACTCGGCTCTTCAAAAGCTGTGTATTCCTCATCTACCCAATACACCCAGCCGAGGCGAGCTTGAACTTGCGCGGCTGCCTCCGGAAGGTTGAATGGTGCTTTGTCACCTGGCCATGTCGATTCTTTGTTGGCTATCCAGGCTAACCATGGACCACGCTGCTCGCCGAAGTTCTTTGGCGCTGGCGAGTAAACGGCACTCCAGCATCCCAGTAACTGATCAAAGTTTTTATCGGCGGTGTAGGCCAATGCTGCCCACAGGCTCGGTTTGTGGAAGCTCAACAAACTCTGCCCGCCAGAACCGTCGTTGACTCTGAGGAGCCAGCGTGCGTGAGCCAGGGCTTTTTCCGGGTCAGGTGTTGAGATCGCAATTCCCGAAAAGTGTTCCTCACAAAGTTTTGTCGCTTCTGCAGCCAGTTTGCTGCCTCTGGGGGCGATCAACCACAATGGACCCTCAGGAATTTCGGCGAAGTCAGTACCGAAGAACAGCCCTTGGGAAACAACGGGTTCACCTACTCGGTAGAGCCGACTCAAGGCTTGCGGCTGGAGGCCCTGATCGATGATGAAGCACAGCGATTCGCTTGCAGCGGGCAGATCCGAGAAGTTGTAGCGAGGCTCTGCCAGCAGAGCTCTCAGCGCTTTTACATGCATGTGCAATCCTTACGGCTGCAAGCGCCGTTACTCTGTTTGCCGCACAACGGTGTGATGCCTGATTCATTGAGACGAGCGGGTATTGGTGCTTTGCCCGCCTTATCCGCATCCGCCACCTTCATCGGCCCTGGCAGCAACGGGGCGGCCGGCGTACCCACGCCCGGCGCACCGCCGGTATTGACCTTCACCTCGGCGCCGCTGATGGTCACGCCCCCGGCGTCGACCTTGACGAAGCTGCCGCCCGCTTTGGCGGTCAGTTCCATGGCGCCTTCGACGACGACTTTCTGGCCGGCGTAGTAATGGATTTCGCTGCCGGCTTCGACGAATTGCGCTGTGCCTACTTTGAGGTGCTGGGTGACTGCGACGGTCAGGTGATCATCTGCGCGCATTTCACTGACGCGATTCAAATGGGTGATGCGGTGCTCTTCGACTTTGAATTCGCTGTAGGTGTTGGCCTCAACC